>Ga0207655_1003646_pt1 | contig 11371 bp, 7 predicted proteins | sample KBSM44metaG_FD_184398 | JGI IMG/M metagenome (GOLD analysis project Ga0207655, IMG submission 184398) | Miscanthus rhizosphere microbial communities from Kellogg Biological Station, Michigan, USA - KBS M4-4 metaG (SPAdes) (version 2) | ecosystem: Host-associated > Plants > Roots > Rhizosphere >... | reverse complement strand
GCTCTTCCTGGACCTCATCCAGGAAGGCAACCTGGGCCTCATCCGCGCCGTGGAGAAGTTCGACTACACCAAGGGCTTCAAATTCTCCACGTATGCAACGTGGTGGATCCGCCAGGCCATTACGCGCGCCATGGCTGACCAGGCCCGCACCATCCGCATCCCGGTGCACATGGTGGAAGTCATCAACAAGCTCGCCCGTGTCCAGCGGCAGATGCTTCAGGACCTGGGCCGTGAACCCACGCCTGAAGAATTGGCGCTGGAACTGGACATGACGCCTGAGAAGGTCGTGGAGGTCCAGAAGTACGGCCGTGAACCGATTTCGCTCCACACGCCGCTGGGTGAAGATGGCGACTCCGAGTTCGGTGACCTCATCGAGGATTCTGAAGCTGTTGTTCCGGCTGATGCCGTGAGCTTTACGCTCCTCCAGGAGCAGCTGCACTCGGTTCTGGACACACTGTCCGAGCGCGAGGCCGGAGTCGTAGCAATGCGCTTTGGCTTGACCGATGGCCAGCCTAAGACTTTAGACGAAATCGGCAAGGTCTACGGCGTTACGCGTGAGCGCATCCGCCAGATCGAATCCAAGACCATGTCCAAGCTGCGGCACCCATCCCGCTCGCAGGTCCTGCGGGATTACCTGGACTAAAGAAGGACTATCTGGACTAAAGAGTCCACAGTCAAACCGTAACGGCCCGGTCGGAGTATCCGATCGGGCCGTTACTGTGTGGGGCATCCTGGCTTTGTTTGCGATTCCCGATTCAACAAAAAGCGATCCTGGCTTCAAACTAAACAGGGCCCCTCCCGGATGGGAGGAGCCCTGTTCTTGCTCGAAGTGATGTGGCAGGAGAGTGTCCAGCCTTACCGCCACTCCTGTCTAGTCGACCGGAACCGGTGCCTTCTCGTTGAGGCGCTCGGTCTCATCGTGCCAGTCGGAGGTCAGGGGCCGAAGCGTGGCCTCAACTGCGCGTGCGTGGTGGCCGCAAAACAGCAGCTCACCGCCGGAGGACTCGAGTACAACGCGGACATATGCTTGAGCCCCGCAACGATCGCATCGGTCAGCTGCGTTCAGTGTGCGGTCTGCAACTGCTGTTGTCATGTCGGCCTCCTTAGTAGTTCTGTACATCCATATAACCAGTATTCGGAGCAGAACCATGGCAAGGATGGATCACTTTCGCTGTCCGCGTATCACATGTGCGTAACGTAACGAAGTAGAATGCCGGTTTCCGGGAGTGGCAACCGGTGCCGATGGGGGACCGCGACTAGCCTAAGATGGGCAGTGTTTGCCTTGAGATATACCCCGAAGGAGCACACCGCGAGTGGCACCGAGTTCTGAATACAACGCCCGGCATCTATCTGTCCTGGAGGGCCTGGAAGCCGTTCGCAAGCGCCCGGGCATGTACATCGGTTCCACCGACTCCCGTGGCCTTATGCACTGCCTGTGGGAGATCATCGACAACGCCGTTGATGAGGCCTTGGCCGGCTTCGGACATGACATCAAGGTCATCCTGCATGCTGACAATTCGGTCGAAATCCATGACGACGGCAGGGGCATCCCCGTAGACGTCGAACCGAAGACGGGACTTTCCGGCGTCGAGGTTGTCTTTACGAAGCTGCATGCAGGCGGCAAGTTCGGCGGCGGTTCTTACACGGCCTCCGGTGGCCTCCATGGCGTGGGCGCCTCCGTGGTCAACGCTTTGTCCAGCCGGCTGGATGTTCAGGTCGATCGTGGCAGCAAGACCTACCAGATGTCTTTCCGCCGTGGTGAGCCGGGACGTTTCATTGATGCCGGCGCCAAGCCCAGCCCGAACGCGACCTTCGAGCCTTTCGTTGAAGACTCTGTGCTGGACGTGGTTGGCAAGGCCAAACGCGGGGTCACGGGTACCAGGGTGCGGTACTGGGCCGACCGCCAGATCTTCACTCCCGATGCCAAGTTCTCTTACGATGACCTCGCCTCGCGTGCACGCCAGACGTCGTTCCTGGTCCCCGGATTGAAGATCACGGTCCGCGACGAGCGCAAGCTTGCGGGCACTCCTGGTGAGAACGGTGTGCACGAGGAAGTCTTCCACCACGACGGCGGCATTTCGGAATTTGTGGAGTTCCTCGCGGCCGACTCCGGAGTGACTGACGTGTGGCGTCTCCACGGTTCGGGGAAGTTCAAGGAAACGGTCCCTGTCCTTGACGAAAACGGGCACAGCAAGATCGCCGAAGTTGAACGCGACTGCGAAGTCGATATTGCCTTGCGTTGGGGGATCGGTTACGAGACCACGATGCGCAGCTTCGTCAACATCATCGCGACCCCCAAGGGTGGCACGCACCAGGCGGGCTTCGAGGCAGCCCTGCTGAAGACCTTCCGTAAGGCCGTGGAAACGAACGCCAGGAAGCTCAAGGCGGGCAACGACAAAATCGAGAAGGACGACGTCCTGGCCGGCCTCACCGCTGTGCTCACCGTCCGCTTGGCCGAGCCACAGTTCGAAGGCCAGACCAAGGAAATCCTTGGCACGTCCGCTGTTCGCGCCATCGTCGCCAAGGTGGTGGAGCAGGAAATTTCGAGCAGGTTGTCCTCTGCCAACCGCAATGACAAAGCACAGTCGGCGCTGTTGCTGGAAAAGATCGTTGCGGAGATGAAGTCGCGCATTTCGGCCAGGGTGCACAAGGAGACCCAGCGCCGAAAGAACGCACTGGAAACCTCCTCGATGCCCACCAAGCTTGCCGACTGCCGCACTGATGACGTGGCGCGATCCGAACTCTTCATCGTTGAGGGTGACTCCGCGCTCGGTACCGCCAAGCTTGCCCGGTCTTCGGATTTCCAGGCCCTGCTCCCTATTCGAGGCAAGATCCTCAATGTCCAGAAGGCTTCTGTAGGGGACATGCTCTCCAACGCAGAATGTGCTGCACTCATCCAGGTAGTCGGCGCAGGCTCAGGCCGGAGTTTCGACCTCGATGCAGCGCGGTACGGCAAGGTCATCCTGATGACAGATGCCGACGTCGACGGCGCGCACATCCGCACGCTGCTGCTGACGCTCTTCTTCCGCTACATGCGGCCCATGGTCGAGGCGGGCCGGGTGTTCGCCGCAGTTCCGCCCCTGCACCGCGTGGAGGTCATCAATCCGGGCCAGAAGGCCAACGAGATGATCTATACGTACTCCGAGGCAGAATTGCACGTTCTCCTGGCCAACCTGGCCAAGGAGGGCAAGCGCTATAAGGAGCCCATCCAGCGTTACAAGGGCCTGGGCGAAATGGACGCGCAGCAGCTCGCCGAGACCACCATGGACCCGCGCCACCGGACCCTTCGGAAGGTGGGCATTGACAGCGCCCAGCGTGCGGAAGAGGTTTTCGATCTCCTCATGGGTTCTGACGTCGCGCCCCGTAAGGAATTCATCATCGCAGGGGCAGCGACGCTGGACCGGGAACGCATCGACGCCTAGGTTCAGACCCGCGGTTTCCGGCTTGGTTTCGTAACGGAGCCCGAAGCCGCCGAAGCTGGTGCCGCAAAGGCCGCTGCTCCTACGGCCAGAGCCAGCGTCCCCAGGCCCCAAGGGAGACCCGCGGCTACGGCAACCCCGCCCACCAACAAGGGGCCGCCGGCGTCGCCAAGCTCCCGGCCAAGTTCGGCCGAACCCATGGTGCGGCCGAGGCGTTCAGCGGGAGTCGCGTCGGCCAAGTGCGCGAAGGCCAGTGGGGTGGCAACGCCAATTCCCAGGCCGATAAAAATGGCAGCACAGTAGATCGGCACGGCGCGATACATGGAAATTGCACCGTCCATGGCTACTGCTCCGGGTAGAAGGCCCGCGATGAGTACGCCGAGGGCTATGGCGAGCAGACCGGCCACCATGCCTGGTCGGTCTGCGAGGACTCCCCGGTCACGCAATCGTCCGATCCTTGGCTGGACCAGGGATGACGCCAAGGCCAATACCGTGACGACGGCGACACTGCCGGCGGTGCCGAGCCCTTCCCTTGCCGCCAGCGCCGGGAGGAAGCCTACTGCTGCCCCCAAGGCGCCAGTCGAGGCCGCCAGCACCACGGTAGGTCCAAGGAATGATCGCTCGGTACTTTGCTTCCAGACGTCAATGATGGTGTATCTGGGTCGGGGCAGGGGCACCAGGCGCGGCACCGAGATGGCCGCCCACGCGGCTACTGCCAAGCCCAATAAGGAGAGGATGAGGAAGAGCAGACTGAACCCGCCTGCGATGATCGCGACAGCGCCCAATAGAGGACCGATCGCGTAGCCAAGGCCCTTCCATGAGCCGTAACGGCCAAAGTAGCGTCCCGTGTGCTTGCCCGCCAGCCTGGCAACGCTGGCAGAAGATGCCGGTGAAAACGCCGAAGCAGCCATGCCTTGGCCAAGACGCGCTGCGGCCAGCATGAGGGGTTCATCAGCCCACAGTCCGATCAGGGACGCGGCGGAGAAGGCCAGGAGCCCTCCGATGATCACGGGTTTGGGCCCGATGCGGTCGCTGACGGCCCCAAAGACCGGTTTGAGGAAGACTTCCGCGATGTCGTACAGGGCCAACAGGACGCCCAGGCCAAGCAGGCTCAAACCGATGTCCGCGCTCTCGGCGCCAAGTCCGGCGGCTACGGCATGGGCGCCAAAAGCGGTGGTGAAGCCGGCCGCATAGAGGGGCCATCGGTGGCTGGGGGAGATGTCTGCACTCAAGCGTGACTTATCGACGTTCACGCCCCTCAATGTAACAACACCGCCATGAAACAACACCGCCAGCGCGGACCTTCGTCCTTAACCAAGCAATCCCGGGACGATAAGGAGCCCCGTGGGGACAGCGAGGAGCAAGGCTGAGGTGGCCAGCACCAGGGCGCGAAGAGCCGTGGCGAGTGGAGGCTGTGGCGAGAGAAGGCGGCTGACGCGTGACGCCGTCGTGCGGGGTGAATCTGCCCCGCCGGTGGCGCTGATGCTGCCACCCTCGACGACGGCGCCCCCGCCGCCGAGTGCCTGCGGGCTGAGTGCCTGGCCGCCACGCCCTGGTGTTGAGGACCCGCTGGAGACAATGGCGATGGCCTTGATCAAGGTGCCTTTGCTTTCGGTCCTGAGGGCGACGTCATCCGCCAGCATTTCGATCAGGGAGTTCACGGCTGTCTGGGCAAGCCGTGTGGTGGGGAACCAGGGGAGTGCCTGCCGCCATGCTGCGAACGCCCAGAGCAGGAGATCGTGACGCTGGGAAAGGTGGGCGTTTTCATGGATGAGCACAGCCCGCAACTCCGCAGGTTCCAAGGCAGCCATGAGGCCGTCGGACAAGACTGTCACCGAGCGCGCGCCGCCGGGTAAGCAGTAAGCCACAGGGGAGTCGTGGTTGATCACCACGGTGCCCGGGCCGTCGTCCGAGGGTGATGCCAGAAGAGTCAGTAATTCGCGGTGTCGCCTGCGTTGCCGTTCAATCTTGTAGTAGGTCAAGAGCAAAGTGAAGACCAGGTGCGCCGTTAGGAGTGCGGCCGCAGACAGGGCGAAGAGGTGCCAGAAGCCCAGCGCCGTGGTTGGCTCGTTGTTGAAAACCATGCCGGCCAGGCTCCTGAGCCCCGCGAGGAGGTTCTCGCCGATCGGTTCCAGTCCGTAGACCAGCATTGCGCCGATCATGGACAGGCCACCTGCGAGGGCAATTGCCTGCCAGAGGACCATTGCGGTGAAGGGGGAGCGGGCAGGCCACTGCGCGCGCGAAAGCAAAACGGGTACCGGCCACGCCAGTATCAATGCCAGGACCGCCAGGAAGTATGAGGTCCAGAACATACTGGCTAATTGTAGCCGAGCAGTTTGCGCAGGGTAGCGGCTTCACTTTCGGAGACAGAGCCAATGAAGCGGGCAAGGACCGCTTCGCGGTCGGGAGCCGAGCCAAGGACTTCGTGCATGAGTTCCGCGGTGTGGTCCGCACGGCTCGAAACGGCCTGGTAGCGGTGTGGCCGGGTCCCGCGTTCGCGTTCCACCAGGCCCTTCTTCTCCAGTCTGGAGAGCACGGTCAGGACTGTGGTCACTGCCAGGTCCTTGCCCTGGTGTCCTGCTGTGCCGTCCCCGGCTTCGGAGTCCTGCGCGAGAAGGTCACGCAGAGTGTTGGCAGTTGCAGCCTCTTGGCCCGCCCAGAGCAGGTCCATCACTGCCCGTTCCAGTTCCCCAAGACTCGCCATCAATACTTCCCTACCTTCCGCGTCCCGGTGGCAAAAGCCGCAACCCGGGAGCGATGATCCAACATTCCACAACAAATCTACCGCTTTTCAGCCCTTCATTCTACGTGAGGTAGAACTATCGGCGCGCCGCGGACGTCGATTCACCCTTGCGGGTGTGTAACGCCACTTGAAGAATGGGCATGTGGTTCGGCTATTTGTTCTACACTGTGTAGAAGAATTAGTTTTCTACACAACGTAGAAGTAAGTACACCGCACTTCGGGCCGCCGGACAAAGGACAGCCATGGACGCCTTGGAAATCGCACGCTGGCAATTCGGGATCACCACCGTCTACCACTTCATGATGGTGCCCCTTACTATCGGCCTTGGCCTGGTGGTGGCCGTCATTCAGACGCTGTGGTACCGCACGGGAAAGCCCGAGTATCTTCGGATGACCAAGTTCTGGGGCAAGCTCTTCCTCATCAACTTCATCATGGGTGTGGCAACCGGCATCGTCCAGGAATTCCAGTTCGGCATGGCCTGGAGCGAATACAGCCGGTTCGTTGGTGATGTCTTTGGCGCACCGCTTGCCCTCGAAGCCCTTCTCGCGTTTTTCGTAGAGTCCACCTTCCTTGGACTCTGGATCTTTGGCTGGAAGCAACTCAAACGCGGTGTCCACCTGGCATGCCTTTGGATCGCCGTGATCGGTTCCGTCTTCTCCGCCTACTTCATCATCGTGGCCAATTCATGGATGCAGCACCCTGTGGGCGTTGAGATGGTGGATGGCCGGCCTGTCATGACGGATGCCTGGGCGGTGTTTACCAACAACACTGCACTCGTTGCCGTACCGCACACTCTCTTCGGTGCCCTTGGTGTTGCCGGTGCCTTCCTGCTCGGCATCGCCTGGTACCACTTGTGGCGCCGCCGCCATGACGGCATTGACGTGGTTGGCGCGGACGGCAGGCTGGTTGTCGGAGAAGCTGACATCCCGGGCCGCGACAAGGGTGACTACACCGTATGGATGCGTTCCCTCCGGATCGGCGCCGTGGTGGCGATGATCTCCTTCGCCGGCACCGCCCTCACAGGAGACCTGCAAGGCAAGCTCATGTTCGAGCAGCAGCCCATGAAAATGGCCGCCGCGGAGGCAGCATGCCACGACGGCACCGGTTTTTCCGTACTGAGCGTCGGCAACCTGGGTGCCAAGAACTGTGACGACATCGTGGCTGTCATCGAAGTGCCCGGGATCCTTTCCTTCCTCGCCAAGGGCGACTTCACCACCGAAGTGAAGGGTGTGAACAGCCTGCTTGGGGAGTACAAGGAGAAGTACGGCACGCACTTGCCGGACAATCCGCTGTATGGCGACCGGGCCGGCCAGGAAATCCAGTACGTGCCCGTCATGGAAGTCACCTACTGGGGCTTCCGGATGATGATCGGCTTCGGGGGCGTCGCCGCACTGGCGGCGCTGGTGGCCCTGTGGGTTACCCGCAAGGGCGTCGTCCCTGGGTCAAAGTGGCTCATGCGTCTTGCCGTCTTCGGAATCCTGGCACCGTTCGGGGCCAACGCCGCTGGCTGGATCTTCACGGAAATGGGCCGGCAGCCCTTCGTCGTAGCCCCAAATCCTGACATGAACGGTATTGACCAGGTCTTCATGTTCACCGCGGCTGCCGTTTCACCCGGTGTCAGTGCCGGCGAGCTCATGACCTCCCTGGTTGTCCTGACTGCGATCTACGCCGTCCTGCTGGTGGTGGAAGTCAAGCTCCTGGTCAAGTACGTCCGTGGCGGCGTCGCCTCAGCCATGCCCGAACTCGCCCATGCCAAGGGCGAGCATCGCGTCAAGGATGAAGCAAGTGACAATAACGACGACGGCGCACCCGGCCCCGACAAAGCCGACGACGTCCTGGCGTTCGCGTACTAGAAACAGAGGAATAGACCATGGAATTGTTGCCAACCATCTGGTTCGTGGCCATCGCAGTACTGTGGACCGGCTATCTCTTCCTCGAGGGCTTTGATCTCGGGGTAGGCATGCTCATGAAGCTGTTTGCGCGGAACAACACGGACCGGCGCGTACTGCTCAATACCATCGGCCCTGTCTGGGACGGCAACGAGGTTTGGCTTCTCACTGCAGCCGGAGCCACGTTCGCAGCTTTCCCCCTCTGGTACGCGTCCTTGTTTTCGGCACTCTACCTTCCGCTCCTGTGCGTCCTGGTGGCGTTGATCTTCCGGGCGGTCGCCTTCGAGTACCGGGGCAAGGTGGACACTGAACGCTGGCGCACCACCTGGGACTGGGCAATCGCCATTGGATCCTTTGTGGCCGCCTTTGGCATCGGAGCAGCCCTGGCGCTTACCACCACGGGGTTGCCGCTGGATGCCAACGGGGACCGCAGCGGTGGACCGTTCGCCTGGTTCAGCGGCTACGCACTCCTGGGCGGCTTCGGTGTTGTCGCCTTCGCCTTGGTTCACGCCCTGGCCTTCCTGGCATTGAAGACCGACGGCGGGGTGCGGCTGCGTGCCCGCCGCTGGTTTGTGCGGCTGGTGCCGGTTGCCGTCCTGCCCATGCTCGCCTGGATGGTTGCGGTGCAGTTCCTGAGCGGCAAGGCTTGGACCTGGGCCATCGTGGTGGCTGGAGTCGTGTCCGTGGTTTTGGCCTGGCAGTGGGCCCGCAACGGGTCCGAGGGCCGGGCGTTCGCCGCGATCGGAGCTTTCGTGGTGTGCGCCACGGCATCGATCTTCGGCGCCGCATTCCCGGTGGTCATCCCCTCAACCATGGATCCCGCGTTCAGCCTGACTATTTCCAATGCTTCCTCCTCGGACTACACGCTGGGCCTGATGAGCATCGTGGCTGCGGTGGGCCTTCCCTTGGTTATTGCCTACCAGGCCTGGACATACTGGGTGTTCCGGCGCCGTGTCAGCGCAGCACACATTCCCGAAGCCCACGGTTTCCTTCCGGCCATCGCCGCCAAGGTGTTGGTTGCCAAGGAAAACACCAACCCTTCCAACCCGGGAGCCTAGCCGCCACATGAAGCCCGTGTTCCCCTCCGGCCCGGCCACCCGATCTGCGCTCTACGGAATAGGACTGCTCTCAGCCCTCAAGGCACTTTCGCTGGTACTCATGGCGCAGGCGGTGGCCGGTGCACTGGCCGGTCTGGCCGGAAGTCCCTCCGAATGGACCAACGGGCTGGTATGGGGGGCAGTCGGAGCGGTGCTACGGTCCCTGACCGTCTGGGGCCAGGGCGTTGCGTCGCGCCGTGCCGCGCTGGGGGTCAAAGAGGAACTGCGGTCGCAGCTTCTCAAGCGCTCGCTGGCGGAGGGCGGAACACCTGCCGTTGAGGGCACCAACGACGGCGGGCTGGCGATCCTCGCCACGCGGGGCCTGGACGCACTGGATGACTACTACACCCAATACCTGCCCGCCCTGGTGAACTGCGCCACCGTTCCGCTGCTCATCGGCGCCCGGATACTGTTTGCCGACTGGGTGAGCGCCGTGGTCATTGTCTTGACTGTTCCCTTGGTGCCGCTGTTCATGATCCTGATAGGCCGCCACACGGAAGACAGCGTCAGGGACGCCCAAACCACGCTGCGCAGATTGTCCGGGCACATCCTTGAACTTGCCAAAGGCCTGCCTGTGCTGGTGGGTTTGGGACGGGCCAGCGAGCAACGCGCAGCACTTGAAGACATCTCCGAGCAGTATCGCAGCCGAACCATGGCCACGCTGCGGACGGCGTTCCTCTCGGCTCTTGCCCTGGAACTCATCGCAACCATCTCAGTAGCTGTCGTGGCGGTTTTCATCGGCGTGCGCCTGGTTGCCGGGGACATGGCCCTGGAAGCCGGGCTTTTGGCGCTGATCCTTGCTCCTGACTGCTACTTGCCCCTGCGTGAGCTCGGTACCGCCCACCATGCCAGCGATGACGGCAGGGCGGCCTTGGAAACTGCCAACACCGTGTTGAAGGCACCCACACACCAGCGTCTCACTGATAACCAGCAACTTACCGACAACCAGACATCCCCCGCCGGGCTGGCTGACATCGTGGTCACAGGCCTCACGGTCACCTATACCGGACGGTCCGCACCCGCCGTCGAACGTTTGGACTTTACGGCACCGGCAGGGGCGGTTACCGCTCTGGACGGAGACAGCGGCGCCGGAAAAAGCACAGTCCTGGGCGTCCTGGCAGGCCTTATCGGGCCGGGCCCCGGCGCATCCGTGACCGGCACGGTAACTGGCGTGGCAACGGGCACCGTGGCCTGGGTACCGCAACACCCCGCGATGGTGGCCGACACCGTGCAGGAGGAAATCGAGCTGTACCTTGGCGGGCAGCACACAGTAGATACCGCACAGGCTGTGACAAGTATCCTGAGGAAGGTCTCTGCTGACCACCTCGCTGCCAAGCACCCTGCCGAACTCAGCCCGGGGGAGTTGCGCCGCGTGGCACTTGCCCGCGGTCTGGCCCGCCTCGAGTCCGGTGCTGCCGTGCTGCTCCTGGACGAGCCGACTGCACACTTGGACCACTACTCAGCCAGCGTTGTCCGCTCCGCCATCACGTCCCTTCGGGACTCTGCCACCGTGATCCTCGTAGCTCACGACTCCAGCACGAGGGCGCTCGCCGACCACGTAGTCCAGATCGAGCACTTAACCGCAGCGAAGCGGCACACCGGCGTGCCGGAACGAAGTGCTGCTGCTACCGCCCCAGTCGATTCAACCACCGCGTATCAGTCCTCCCTGGCTGTCACTGCCGGGGCGAACGCAGGCAGCCTGAAAGCACAGAACGGGGCCCTTCACACAGCCTTCAACCAGGGATGGCTTCCCAACGTGCAACGGCTCGCGCTGGTCCTCCGGCCGGTTCAGGCCAAATTCGCCGCGGCGGCCTTGGTAGGAGTCCTCGCCGCACTTTTCGCAGTCGCCCTGTCCGGCCTGTCCGGGTGGCTCATCATCCGGGCCAGCGAACAGCCACCCATTCTGTACCTCCTGGGAGCGATCGTTGGTGTGCGTTTCTTCGGCATCGGCAGGGCTGTCCTTCGCTACTGCGAGCGACTTCTGACGCACGACGCCGTCTTTGCTGCGATGACACGCCTCCGCGGGACGCTCTGGGCCAACCTGAGCCGCCGTGCACTCTCACTCCGCCGGTTATTGCAGGGCGGCAACGTCCTGGGCTCCATCGTGGACGACGTTGACACACTCAGGGACCTTCTCCCGAGGGTCGCCCTCCCTCCGTTGACTGCCGTGGGCGTGGGCGGTGCGGCCATCGTCGCAACTGCCATGGTGTTGCCCGTTGCTGT
>Ga0207655_1003642_pt1 | contig 11376 bp, 7 predicted proteins | sample KBSM44metaG_FD_184398 | JGI IMG/M metagenome (GOLD analysis project Ga0207655, IMG submission 184398) | Miscanthus rhizosphere microbial communities from Kellogg Biological Station, Michigan, USA - KBS M4-4 metaG (SPAdes) (version 2) | ecosystem: Host-associated > Plants > Roots > Rhizosphere >... | reverse complement strand
GCCAAGGTGCTGACCACCGAGATCTCGCTGCTGGCCAGCGAAAAACTCTTCGAACTGGCCGGCAGCCGCGCGACCCTCGCCGAATTCAACCTCGACCGTCACTGGCGCAACGCCCGGGTGCACACCTTGCACGACCCGGTGCGCTGGAAGTACCACGCGGTCGGCGCCTATCGCCTCAACGGCAAGTTGCCGGCTCGCCATTCCTGGATCTGACGACCCGAACACTTTTGACCAGATCTCTGGAGAAACACATGACTCTTTCCCATCCCGTCGCGCTCATCACCAGCGACGAGCAAGCCCTGATCGTCGCCAGCGACCTAGCCGAAGATTTCCAGCGTGACAGCAACCTGCGCGACCGCGAACGCCGCCTGCCGCTGCCGGAGCTCGACGTGTTTTCCCGCTCCGGCCTGTGGGGCATCAGCGTGCCCAAGGAGTACGGCGGCGCCGGCGTATCCAACGTGACCCTGGCCAAAGTCATCGCCCTGATTGCCCGGGCCGACGGCTCGCTGGGGCAGATTCCACAGAACCATTTCTATGCCCTGGAAGTGCTTCGGGTGAACGGCAGCCACGAGCAGAAACAACGCCTGTACACCGAAGTCCTCGCCGGCCAGCGCTTCGGCAATGCCCTGGCGGAACTGGGCACCAGGACCGCCCACGACCGGGTCACCCGCCTCGAACGTGACGGCAGCGGTTATCGCATCAACGGTCGCAAGTTCTATGCGACCGGTGCGATTTACGCCCAACGCATTCCAACGTCGGTAGTCGATGAACACGGCGTGCAGCAACTGGCCTTCGTCCCCCGCGACAGCAAAGGCCTGACCGTGATCGACGACTGGAGCGGCTTCGGCCAGCGCACCACCGGCAGCGGTTCGGTGGTGTTCGAAGACGTGTATGTCGCCGCCGAAGATGTCATCCCGTTCCAGAGCGCTTTCGAGCGCCCGACCCCGGTCGGCCCGCTGGCGCAGATCCTTCACGCCGCCATCGACACCGGCATCGCCCGCGCTGCCTACGAAGATGCGCTGCACTTCGTGCGCAGCAAGACCCGGCCATGGATCGATTCGGGCAACGACAAGGCCACCGAAGACCCGCTGACCCTCAAGAGCTTCGGCCACCTGAGCATTCGCCTGCACGCCACCGAAGCCCTGCTCGAACGCGCCGGCGAATTCCTCGATGCGGCCCAGACCGAGACCAACGCCGAGACGGTTGCAGCGGCTTCGATTGCCGTCGCCGAAGCACGGGCGATCAGCACCGAAATCTCCCTGGCCGCCGGCAGCACCCTGTTCGAACTGGCCGGCAGCCAGGCCACCCTGATCGAGCACGGCCTCGACCGTCACTGGCGCAACGCCCGGGTACATACGCTGCACGACCCGGTGCGCTGGAAGTATCACGCGGTGGGCAACTACTACCTCAACGATGAAAACCCTCCGCTGCGAGGGACCATCTGATGAGCAAGAAAAAGATCCTGCTCAATGCGTTCAACATGAATTGCATCGGCCACATCAACCACGGGTTGTGGACGCATCCTCGCGACACCTCGACCCGGTACAAGACCATCGAATACTGGACCGAACTGGCGCAACTGCTGGAGCGCGGGCTGTTCGACGGGCTGTTCATCGCCGACATCGTCGGCGTGTACGACGTCTACCAGAACTCGGTGGACGTGACCTTGAAAGAGTCGATCCAACTGCCGGTCAACGACCCGCTGCTGCTGGTATCGGCGATGTCCGCGGTGACCAAAAACCTCGGTTTCGGCCTGACCGCCAACCTCACCTACGAGCCGCCGTATCTGTTCGCCCGACGCATGTCGACGCTCGATCATCTGAGCCGTGGACGGGTGGGCTGGAACATCGTCACCGGTTACCTGGACAGCGCCGCCAAGGCCATGGGCCTGAGCGAACAGGTCGAGCACGACCGGCGTTACGACCAGGCCGACGAGTACCTCGAAGTGCTCTACAAACTCTGGGAAGGCAGCTGGGAAAACGGTGCGGTGCTCAACGATCCACAGCAGCGGATCTACGCGCAGCCGGACAAGGTGCACAAGGTCGAACACAAGGGCGAGTTCTATCAGGTCGAGGGTTATCACCTGTGCGAACCGTCGCCGCAGCGCACGCCGGTGCTGTTCCAGGCCGGCAGTTCGGAGCGTGGTCTGCTGTTCGCCGGGCGACATGCCGAGTGCGTGTTCATCAGCGGCCAGAACAAGCCGTCGACCAAGGTGCAGGTGGACAAGGTCCGCGCCAGCGCTGTCGAAGCGGGTCGCAATCCCGAGGACATCAAGGTGTTCATGGGCCTCAACGTGATCGTCGGCGAGACCGAGGAAGCGGCCTGGGCCAAGCATGCCGAATACCTGAGCTACGCGAGCGCCGAAGCGGGCGTGGCGCATTTTTCGGCGTCCACTGGCATCGACTTTTCCCAGTACGAAATCGACGAACCGATCCAGTACGTGAAGAGCAACGCGATCCAGTCCGCCACCAAAAACCTGCAGAACAACGACTGGACCCGGCGCAAGTTGCTCGACCAGCACGCTCTGGGTGGGCGCTACATCACCGTGGTCGGCTCGCCGCAGCAAGTGGCGGATGAACTGGAATCGTGGATCGCCGAAACCGGCCTCGACGGCTTCAACCTGACTCGCATCGTCACCCCGGAAAGCTATGTGGATTTCATCGATCTGGTGATTCCGGAGCTGCAACGGCGCGGCTCGTACAAGACCGCGTACGACACCGGCAGCCTGCGGGAAAAACTGTTTCACGGCGAAGCGCACCTGCCGCAGCAACACACCGGCGCCCACTACCGACACTCCTCCTCGCACTGACTGGAAAACCACCATGACCAAGAAGCTCCTGTCCCACCCAGTCAAAGCACTGGCCCTGGCCTTCGGCCTGTTCAGCTCGGCGGTGTTCGCCGCCGATGCCCCGTTGAAAATCGGCACCACCGCCGCCTTCGCGATTCCGCTGGAAGCCGCCGTCGAAGAGGCCTCCAAACAGGGCCTGAAAGTCGAGCTGGTGGAGTTCACCGACTGGATCGCACCGAACGTCAGCCTCGCCGCCGGTGACATCGACGTGAACTACTTCCAGCACATCCCGTTCCTGGAAAACGCCAAGGCCGCCTCCGGTTTCGACCTGGTACCGTTCGCCCCGGGGATCATCAACAACGTCGGCCTGTACTCGAAGAAATACAAAAGCTTCGACGAACTGCCGGAAGGCGCTAGCGTCGCCATCGCCAACGACCCGATCAACAGCGGACGCGGCCTGCAACTGTTGGCCAAGGCCGGTCTGATCACCCTCAAACCGGGTGTCGGCTACAAGGCTACCGAAGACGATATCGTCGCCAATCCGAAGAAGATCAAGATCCTGCAAGTCGAAGCCGTGCAACTGGTGCGCGCCTACGATGACGCCGATCTGGTCCAGGGCTACCCGGCCTACATCCGTCTGGCGAAGACCTTCGATGCCGGCTCCGCGCTGCTGTTCGATGGCCTCGACCACAAGGAATACGTGATCCAGTTCGTGATCCAGCCGAAGAGCAAGACCGACCCGCGCCTGATCAAGTTCGTCGACATCTACCAGCATTCGCCGGCCGTTCGCGCCGCACTGGACAAGGCCCACGGCAAGCTGTACCAGGCCGGTTGGGAAAGCTGAGGATGACGGCAGCCATTCAACGGCGACTGGATCTTCCAGAGCCACCCGCGCTTGCGCAACGCACCGAACTGCATCCCGAACTGAACCGCGCCCACGTGCGTTTCGTCGGGCTCGGCAAAACCTACGACGGCAAACAAGGCCCGGTCGCCGCCCTGCAAGGCATCGACCTGGCGATCCAGCGCGGTGAAGTGTTCGGCATCATCGGCCGCAGCGGCGCCGGCAAGTCGTCGCTGATCCGCACCATCAACCGTCTCGAACAACCGACCTCGGGCCGGGTGCTGATCGATCAGGTGGATATCGGCGAGTACGACGAGGATCGCCTCGTCGCTCTGCGTCGGCGGATCGGCATGATTTTTCAGCACTTCAACCTGATGTCGGCGAAAACGGTGTGGCAGAACGTCGAACTGCCACTGAAAGTCGCCGGTGTCCCGAAAGAACAACGGGAGAAAAAGGTTCGCGAACTGCTGGAACTGGTGGGCCTGCAAGCCAAGCACAAGGCGTATCCGGCGCAGCTTTCCGGTGGCCAGAAACAACGTGTCGGCATCGCCCGCGCGCTGGTGCATGACCCGGACATTCTGCTGTGTGACGAAGCCACTTCGGCCCTCGATCCGGAAACCACTCAGTCGATCCTCGGCCTGCTGCGCGAGATCAACAAACGCCTTGGCCTGACCATCGTGCTGATCACTCACGAGATGGCGGTGATCCGGGAAATCTGCGACCGCGTCGTCGTGCTCGAACATGGTCGCATCGTCGAGCAAGGCCCGGTCTGGGAAGTGTTCGGCAACCCACAGCACGAGGTCAGCCAGACCTTGCTCGCGCCGCTGCAACACGCCTTGCCCGAAGAGTTGCAAAGCCGTTTGCAGGCACAGCCTTTGTCGGCGGACGCGGCCGTGGTGCTGCGCTTGCAGTTCACCGGCAGTCAGCAGGACGAACCGGATCTGGCCGCACTGTTCGCCGCCCTCGGTGGCCGGGTGAAATTGCTCCAGGGCGGTGTGGAACGGATTCAGGGCCACGCGCTCGGGCAACTGCTGCTGGCGGTGGCGGGATCAAAGCTGAACGCCGAGCAATTGCGTCAGCGTGCCAGCCAGTGGGCACAACGCACGGAGGTGCTGGGTTATGTGGTTTGATCGCTTGCTGCAGGGTTTTATCGACACGTTTCTGATGGTCGGCGTGTCGTCGCTGATCGCACTGCTGGCGGGTATCCCGATGGCAGTGATTCTGGTCACCAGCGACAAGGGCGGGATCTACGAAGCGCCACTTCTGAACCGCGCTCTGGGCGCGTTCGTGAACCTGTTTCGCTCGATCCCGTTTCTGATCCTGATGGTCGCCCTGATTCCGTTCACCCGTTTGATCGTCGGCACCACCTACGGCGTGTGGGCAGCCGTCGTGCCCTTGACCATCGCGGCCACGCCGTTCTTTGCGCGGATCGCCGAAGTGAGCCTGCGTGAAGTCGACTACGGCCTGATCGAAGCAGCGCAAGCCATGGGCTGCCGGCGCTGGCACATCGTCTGGCATGTGCTGCTGCCCGAGGCGCTGCCGGGGATCGTCGGCGGTTTCACCATCACCCTGGTGACGATGATCAACTCCTCGGCCATGGCCGGAGCGATCGGCGCCGGCGGTCTGGGCGACATTGCCTATCGCTACGGCTATCAGCGCTTCGACAGCCAGATCATGCTGACGGTGATCGTGTTGCTGGTGGCGCTGGTGGCAGTGATTCAGCTGGGCGGTGATCGCCTGGCGCGAGGGTTGAACAAGCGCTGAATGGCATGGCGTATAGTCGGCAGATTCCTTTGCCAGCGCAGCCCGACCATGAAGCAGACCCCCACCGATCTGGAGCAGATCACCTCCACCACCCTCGGCCACTACAACGCGGTGGCCGAAGATTTTCGTGAAGGCACCCGCGATCACGATGTCAGCCAGAACATCGACGCCCTGTTGCGGCACATCCTTGGTGAGGCGCCGTTTTCCATCCTCGATTTCGGCTGTGGGCCGGGGCGGGATTTGCAGACATTCACCCGGATGGGACACGTCGCCGTCGGCCTCGACGGCGCGGAGAAATTCGCGCAGATGGCTCGGGAAGACAGTGGCTGTGAAGTGTGGTGCCAGGACTTTTTGAAGCTGGATCTGCCGGCAGAACGCTTCGACGGGATCTTCGCCAATGCGGTGCTGTTTCATGTGCCGTTGCAGGAATTGCCCCGGGTCTTGAAACAGCTGCACGAGACATTGAAACCGGGCGGCGTGTTGTTCAGTTCCAATCCGCGCGGGGATAACCGTGAGGGCTGGAACGGGCCGCGTTATGGCTCGTATCACGACCTGCAAGCGTGGCGCGGATTGTTGACCGCTGCCGGGTTCGTCGAGCTGGAGCACTACTACCGGCCGGCGGGGCTGCCGCGTGAGCAGCAGCCCTGGCTGGCGAGTGTCTGGCGCAAGACCTGAGACTCAGGGCCCCGTCTCAACCTGAAAGTAAGCTGGCGCTTGCTCGGGCGAGCGCACAGTGATGCTCCGTGCGGGCAATGTCAGCCCCTGCACCTCACGCGCCTGCACATCAAAATTGGCCAGCAATCGCGTGCCGTCTTCAAAGGATGTCTGCTGAACCAGCCGGTCCGCACTCAACCATTCGAAACCGGTGAGCGCCTGAGTTGCCAGACGTTTATGCAAAGGCCGGAAGAACGCATCCTGACGGGCAATCTGCGGCAATCGCTGCGCAAACGTATCGACACTGAGGTGATACAGCGGCGCAACGTTGTAGAGAAGCTGAGCGAGCTCGTTGTCCGCCCGAACGTTGGTCAATTTCAGGCTATCGAACAGCCAATGGTGGGACGTGATCACCGAGCCATGAAAAACCGCTTGGTACAGCGGCAAACGGCTGGCCGGATCAAAGTGAATACGCCGCAACGACTCTTTGATCGGCACAGGTTTGAAGAAAACCTCTGGCTGCTCCGGCGGATACCACTTGCCTGCAAAATACCTGGACTTGGTGTTCTTGCTCATTTCGACGTCACCCCAACCGATCACTGGCGTCTGCATGCCATGGGCGAACAGCACGCCTTGCGCGGTCGTTGCGTTGCCATCTTCTGAACCGGTGGGCAGTTTCAATACTTCATTGATCCAGCGTGATGCGCCGATGTTGCCTTCGGCATTTTGTGCCTGGGTCATCGTTGCTCCGGGACGGTAGCTGTCGAACAGCATGCCGGTGGCATAGGCATCGAGAAACCAGCTGTTGAAACCGGCGGCGTCGCGAATCGCTTCGACGCGCTGCTCAAGCAGCGGTCGCACGCAACGGGGGTCGGTGTAATGCCCCGATTGCTGGAAACCGCTTTTCAACGTTCCGTCGCCCTTCACGATTGCGCACTCGAGATTCGCCTTGTCCCCCAGATGTGCAGTGGTCCAATCAGGGTTCTCGCTGCGGCTCAGCGCCGTCTCATAGGAATCGTAAGGCGCGATCAGATAACCCGCCGCCACGCCGGCCTTGATCGTCTCGGGGTGCCAGAGGCCACCCTCCCAGCCTTCACCCAGTCCCAACCACAAACGGGACAGCCCGGCGTTCTGTAATTGCTTGATCGTATCCAGTGACAAGGTGCTGCCCCAGCGTTCGGGTTCGGGCGTCAGCGCCTCACCGAGGTCGGACGCCACTTTCGCGCGGACTTCAGCGTAACCGTTGACGAGAGCCTGCATGTCCGGCACCGCTCGGGCCTGCCAGGTCTTGCGCGCCAGGGTATTCACGGCACGGTTGAGACCGCGTAAAAGCACGGTTTTCTGATACCCGCTCAACTCCCTGTCGGTGACGAGAGTCTGCAACGCCTCACGGTCCATTCCCGTTTTCAGCTCACGGGCCAGTGGGCCACCGCCACGCAAGGTGTCGAGCAGCAAGGGCCAACTGCGCACATCTTTGGCCCCCAGCAGATCGTTGCCCCAAAGGTACAGATGACTGGCACCCAGCAGCCGCTTCGCCTGAGGCGTTTTCTCGAATTTGCTGCTCAGAGTTTCATAGCGACCGTTATCGATCAGCCATTGCCGGTAGCGTTTGGCACCAGCCAACGGGTCGTCCGCCCCGAGGAACAGCGTGAACGTCAATGGTGCGGACGGATCGAGTGAGGTGAAGCGATGCCGGGCGGAAAGTGCCAAAGCCTCGCCTTGGGCACTGAACAACAGCCGATTGTTGAAGGGATTGGTCATCAGCCAATGCAGGCTGAATCCGTCATGCTCAACACCCCACAGCGGCAGGCTCAGATCCTGAGTGGTATTGAATTCGCCCTGACTCAAAAGGAATGCCTGCCACACCGGATCGCCACGCGGCACATAGTGCCCCTCGGCCAGGGGCCAGATCAGTCCCTTGCCCATCACGCTGGCGGGCTGACGAAGAAATTCCAGTTCCGCGGGTTCACGCGCGGTGATCGAGAAGGACAGTTCATGTTGATCCAGGCTCGCGCTGAGGGTCCAGGCCCCGTCATCCCATTGCCAATCGATGCGATCACCACGCCTGATCAAGTGGCTGACCTTATGTGCGGCAACGCCCGCCGAGACCTGCACCGTCGCATCGTTTGCAGGCGTGACACGGACAGCCAGCGTTGCCGGATCGAGTTGCACGTGCCACAACGAGTTTTCCAATAATGTGTCGGCCCAGGACAGGGACGACAGGCATAAACCGGCAATCAGCAATAGCGCGCGCAGCCAGCAGGTAACGGTAAGCATCAGACGTCCCTTCTCCTAAAGGAGGAGGGACGTTAACCGAATACGCCGACGCTGTAAGTCAGGCCCTTCGCAAATATGTAACAGGCGTACTCACTGTGCCGATGGCGAAGCGTCCTTCTTCGGCTCGCGAATCTTGTACCAGGCCACGTACAGCGCTGGCAGAAACAGCAGCGTCAGCAGGGTCGCAATCACGATCCCGCCGATCATCGCGTAGGCCATCGGCCCCCAGAACACTTCCCGGGCGATCGGGATCATGCCCATGCTCGCCGCCGCGGCGGTGAGCAGGATCGGGCGACGTCGGTGCTCGGTGGCTTCCACCACCGCATCCCACGGCGCGTAGCCTTTGCGCTCGAACTCGTCGATCTGGGTCACGAGGATCACCGAGTTGCGGATGATGATGCCGATCAGCGCCAGGATCCCGAGGATTGCCACGAAGCCCATCGGCGTACCGGTCGGCACCAGCGCCAGCACCACGCCGATCAGCCCAAGCGGCGCGACACTGGCCACCAGGAACAGCTTCTGCACGCTGTGCAGCTGGATCATCAGGAAAGTCGCCATCAAAAACAGCATCAACGGCAGCACTTTCGCAATCGGCCCTTGGGCCTTGCCACTCTCCTCGACCGTACCGCCGGTGGCGACCTTGTAGCCAACGGGCAGTTTTTCGGCGAACGCGTCGATGGACGGCTTCAACAGTTTCACCAGATCGGTCGGCTGAATCTCGTCACGCACCGACGCCTTGATGGTGATGGTCGGAAGGCGATCACGACGCCACACCAGCGGCTGCTCCAGCTCATAACGAACCGTGGCGAAGGCCAGCAGCGGAATCGACGTGCCGTTGGGCGTGACGATCTGCAGGTTCTGCAGGGTTTCCGGCGTACCGCGTTCCGAACTCACTGCGCGACCGACCACATTGATCAGGTAGATGTCGTCGTTGACCTGGGTCAGCGGCGCGCCACTGACGATGCTGTTCATCAGGTTCGCCACGTCTTCGGACGACAGCCCGAGCTGGCGCGCCTTGTCCTGGGCGATGTCGATTCGCAGGACTTTGCCTGGCTCGTTCCAGTCGTAAATGATCTCGCCGATGTGCTCGTTCTTGTCCAGTTCAGTCGCCAGGTCGATGGCGTGCTTGCGCACCTGATCGATGTCCTTGCCGCTGATCCGGTACTGGATCGGACGCCCCACCGGCGGGCCCATTTCCAGCGCCTGCACGTAACTGCCGATGCCGACGAAGTCCTTGTGCAGCCGTTCGCGCAGGCGCTGACTCAGGGCCTCGCGGGCTTCGAAGTCTTTGCTGACGATCACCAGTTGCGCGTAGTACGGGTTCTGCAATTGCTGGTCGAGTGGCAGGTAGAAACGGATCGCACCCTGGCCGATATAGGTGCTCCAGCGCACGATGTCCGCATCGCCCTTGAGCGTGGCCTCGAGCTTGTCGACGGCCTTGCGGGTCTCGTCGATCGAGGCGTTTTGCGGCAGGTTGAGGTCGACCAGGATTTCCGGTCGATCCGAAGACGGGAAAAACTGATTCTGCACAAACCGCATGCAGAACACCGCCAGCACAAACAACAGCACGGTGATGCCGATGGCCCACCAGCGATTGCGCATGCACCACAGCAAACCGCCGTTGAATGCGCGGCCAACGCGCCCCGGTTCGGCTTCATGGGCTTTCACGTTGGTACTGAGAATGTGCACGCCGATCACCGGGGCGAAGAACACCGCCACAATCCAGGACACGATCATCGCCACGGCAATCACCGCGAACAGCGTGTAGGTGTACTCGCCGGCAGAACTGGCGTTGAGCCCGATGGGGACGAAACCGGCGACCGTCACCAGCGTACCGGTGAGCATCGGGAACGCGGTCGAGGTGTAGGCGAACGTCGCGGCCTCTTCCTTGCTCTCGCCCATTTCCAGGCGCGTGACCATCATTTCCACGGTGATCATCGCATCGTCCACCAACAGGCCGAGGGCAATGATCAGAGCACCGAGGGAAATCCGCTGCATGGTGATGCCGCTGTACTCCATGAACACAAACACCATCGCCAGCACCAGCGGGATCGAGCACGCCACCACCAGCCCGGCGCGCACGCCGAGGCTGATGAAGCTGACCACCAGCACGATCACCACTGCTTCGAACAACGCGCTGGTGAAGCCGCCAACGGCTTCCTCCACCACCACGGCCTGATCGGACACTGTGTGCACACCCACGCCAACCGGCAGATCCGCCGTCAGTTCATCGATGCGCTTGTGCAGGGCCTTGCCAAACTCCTGGACGTTGCCGCCCTTCTGCATGGCAATCGCCAGCCCGATCGCCGGTTTGCCGTCGAAACGGAATTCCGGCGTGGCCGGATCGGTGTAACCGCGAGTGATGTCGGCGACGTCTGCCAGGCGATAGAAGCGGTCGTTGAGCTTGAGATTGACCTCGGCCAGGTCTTTCTCCGAAGCGAACTGCCCCGAAGTCCGCACGGAAATCCGCTCCGGGCCCGCCTCGATGACACCGGCCGGAGTCACGGCGTTCTGCGATTGCAGGCTCTGCACCACCTGGCGCTGATCGATGCCCAGCGCCGCGAGTTTGCGGGTGGAGAAGTTCAGGTAAATCACTTCGTCCTGCTGGCCGATCATTTCGATCTTGCCCAGCCCCGGCACATTGCGGATCTCGGCCCGCGCCTGTTCCACATAATCGCGCAACTGGCGCATGGTCAGGCCGTCGGCGGTGAAGGCGTACACCGAGCCGAACACGTCACCGAATTCGTCGTTGAATCCCGGCCCCTGAATGCCTTGAGGAAACTGCCCGCGAATGTCGTCGATCTTCTTGCGCACCTGGTACCAGATCTCCGGAATATCCTTGGCGCTGGTGGTGTCGCGCAGGTACACGTACACCGTCGATTCGCCGGGGCGCGTGTAGCTTTTCACATAGTCTAGGGAATCGAGTTCTTCGAGTTTTTTCTCGATGCGGTCGGTGACCTGCTTGAGGGTTTCTTCCTGGGTCGCGCCCGGCCATTTGGTCTGGATCACCATGGTCTTGATGGTGAACGACGGGTCTTCCTCGCGCCCCAGA
>Ga0207655_1003641_pt1 | contig 11379 bp, 10 predicted proteins | sample KBSM44metaG_FD_184398 | JGI IMG/M metagenome (GOLD analysis project Ga0207655, IMG submission 184398) | Miscanthus rhizosphere microbial communities from Kellogg Biological Station, Michigan, USA - KBS M4-4 metaG (SPAdes) (version 2) | ecosystem: Host-associated > Plants > Roots > Rhizosphere >... | reverse complement strand
CATTTCGCGGTCGTTCATGGCGTCGCCAAACGCCATACAGTCCTGCATCGTTAAGCCCAGGTGGTCGCTCAGGACCGCCAGGGCAGATCCTTTGTTACAGCCGACCGGCAGCACTTCCAGACAATCTACCGCCGAGAAGGTCAGGTGCGCCCGGTCGCCCAGCGCCTCATTGAGCTGAATGCGCAGGCGGCAGAGATCGTCATGATCGCCACAGAAGCAGATCTTAGTCACCGCGTGGGCGGGGATCCGCCGCAGATCGATAAGCTGATATTTAAAGCCGCTGTATACGTGCGCGTGCAGCAAATCGGGAATTTCACGACCGGTAAACCAGCCTTCGTCATTGAACACGTGAATGCTGGCCTGCGTGTCCCAGGTGCTGTGCAGCACGATATCCGCCACTTCCGGGTTAAGATCCTGACGATGCAGCACATCGCCTTCAACGGAGTGTATCCGCGTGCCGTTTCCGGTGATCAAAAACGCATCAAGTGAAAATGCCCCTAATAGATGACGCATCTCCAGCACGTGGCGACCGGTGGCAAACGTCAGGGTCACATCGCGTTCATGCAGGCGCTTCAGCGTGCTCAGGGTATTCTCCCCTAAACGGTGATCCGGCATTAACAGCGTGCCGTCCATATCAAATGCAGCGAGCCTGGCCATGATTACTCCCGAAATGTGATGCGATTAACTTGTGCATCAGTATTGCGTGAGATATACGGAAGTAATAGTGAATAGATGATAATAATTGTTCCGGGTTTATCATGCGCCAGCTCAACCGTCTTAAACAGTATCAACGCCTGTGGCAACCTTCAGAAGGCGCGCCACAGCAGGTTACCGTTAACGAACTTGCCAGCCGCTGCTTTTGCAGCGAACGGCACGTTCGCACCCTGCTGCGTCAGGCTCAGGAGGCGGGCTGGCTAAGCTGGCGCGCGCAGTCCGGGCGCGGTAAGCGCGGGGAGCTGACGTTCCACGTCACCCCTGAATCATTGCGTAATGCCATGATGGAAGAGGCGCTCAAAAGCGGACAACAGCATAACGCCCTGGAGCTGGCGCAGCTGGCGCCTGATGAGCTGCGCTTGCTGCTCCATCCTTACATGGGCGGGCTTTGGCAAAACGATACGCCAACGCTGCGTATTCCCTACTACCGTTCGCTGGAGCCATTTCATCCCGGCTTTTTGCCCGGTCGGGCAGAGCAGCATCTGGCGGGGCATGTTTTTTCCGGGCTGACGCGTTTCCACGGTAACAGCAGCGAACCGACAGGCAATCTGGCGCATCACTGGGAAGTGTCGGACGAGGGGCTACGCTGGCATTTTTATATCCGCTCTACGCTGCACTGGCATAGCGGCGATAAAATCGAGACGGAGCAGCTGCAGCGGAGTCTGACAACGCTGCTGACACTGCCTGCCTTACGTAAACTCTTCCAGAGCGTATTGCGCATTGAGGTCACGCATCCGCAGTGCCTGACCTTTACCCTGCATCAGCCCGATTACTGGCTGGCGCACCGGCTGGCGGCCTACTCCAGCGGCCTCGCCCATCCCGACCAGCCCATGACGGGCAGTGGCCCTTTCAAACTGAGCGTGTTCGATCCCGACCTGGTGCGCCTTGAAAGCCATGAGCAGTACCACCTTAGCCATCCACTTTTGAAGGCCATTGAGTTTTGGATCACGCCGACGCTCTTTGACTACGGGCTGGGAACAAGCTGTCGTCATCCGGTGCAAATTGCCATCGGCGAGCCGGACGAGCTGGAAAGCCTACGCCTGGTGAGCAACAGCACCAGTCTCGGCTTCTGCTATCTCACCCTGAAGCAGAGCGCGCGGCTGAATGAAATGCAGGCGCGACGGTTGATTAATATCATTCACCTGTCGGCGCTTCTGCATACGCTGCCGCTAAACGAAGGGTTGATTACGCCAACGGAGGAGTTGCTTCCCGGCTGGTCTATACCCCAATGGCCAGACTTGACAGAGGTTGCCCTGCCTGAAAAATTAACGCTGATTTACCATCTCCCCGTTGAGCTGCACACCATGGCGGGCCAGCTAAAACAGTACCTTGCGCAGCAGAGCTGCGATCTGACGGTTATCTTTCACGATGCCAAAACCTGGGACGGGTGTCTGCGCCTGGCGGAGGCAGACATCATGATGGGTGACAGGCTGATTGGCGAAGCGCCAGAGTACACGCTTGAGCAATGGCTCCGCTGCGATACTCTCTGGCCGCACCTGCTTAGTGCGCCACAATATGCCCATCTGCAGGCCACCCTGGATGCGGTACAGACGCAGGCCGATGAGCAGGCTCGACATGCCGGGCTGAAAGCTATTTTCAATCAGCTTATGGAAAACGCGGTGCTGACGCCGCTGTTTAACTATCAATATCAAATCAGCGCCCCGCCGGGCGTAAACGGCATTCGACTCAATACCCGCGGCTGGTTTGATTTTACCGAAGCCTGGCTTCCAGCCCCCAAATCGTGAAGAAGCTGGTCGACGCTGGAGTGAGGCGGTAACATGACGTTTTTACCGTAACTGTCGAGATGATTTATGAAACGTGCCGTCGTCGTGTTCAGCGGAGGACAAGATTCTACTACCTGCCTGGTTCAGGCGCTTCATCAGTATGATGAGGTTCACTGCGTGACGTTTGACTACGGTCAGCGCCACCGCGCTGAAATCGACGTCGCCCGCGAACTGGCCCTGAAACTGGGCGCGCGCGCGCACAAGGTGCTGGACGTGACGCTGCTAAATGAACTGGCCGTCAGCAGCCTCACGCGCGACAGCATTCCCGTACCGGACTACGAGCCCGACGCCAGCGGCATTCCCAATACCTTCGTGCCGGGACGCAATATTCTGTTCCTGACCCTGACGGCCATTTATGCCTATCAGGTGAAAGCCGAAGCGGTGATCACGGGCGTGTGTGAAACCGATTTTTCCGGCTATCCTGACTGTCGCGATGAGTTCGTAAAAGCGCTGAATCACGCGGTTAATCTGGGAATGGCGAAAGAGACGCGCTTTGAAACCCCGCTGATGTGGCTGGATAAAGCGGAAACCTGGGCGCTAGCAGACTACTGGGGCAAGCTGGATTTGGTGCGCAGCGAAACCCTGACCTGCTACAACGGCATTAAAGGCGACGGTTGCGGCCAGTGCGCGGCCTGTAATCTGCGTGCGAACGGGCTGAACCACTATCTTGCCGATAAACTCGGCGTGATGGCCGCGATGCAGAAAAAAACCGGGCTTAAATAGGCCTACTTGACCGTGCTGTCGAAAAGTTTTACACCGGCAGCACGGGTGACTTTCATCAGCGTTGTCAGCGTTGGGTTGCCGTTGTCTGATAAGGTTCGGTATAGCTGCTGACGGGACAGACCGGCTTTGGCAGCGATTACCCCTATGCCGCCGCGGGATTCGATAACACGTCTTAACGCGATTAAGTATGCAGGGATCCCCTGATCTTCATAAATCTCATCCAGGGCAACCTGCAGATATAGCTGAGCGTAAGAAGGGTTTTCACGAAGCATTTTTACGACGGCTTCATCATGGCTGACGGAACTAGAAAATTTTCGTTGGCTCTTGCTCATCCGGTTTATCCTTTTGATGGTCTTTCCAGTAATCTATTGCCAGCTTCACATCAGTCTTTTGACTCTTTTTGTCACCGCCGATCAGCAACAACAGGATCTTCCGATGTTGTACCGCAAAATAGATTCGATAGCCGGGACCACAATCCATTTTCAATTCCCAGATCCCCTCTCTGAGATATCGGTAATCGCCGAAATTCCCTTTCTCAGCACGGTCAATTCGTAGAAGGATCCGAAACGCTAACTCCAGATCCTTTCGCTTCATCTTCGCTACCCACTCCTCAAACGGTACTTTTCCGTCAGGGGTCCGATAACGTTCAACAACGTAGTCCCTGTCCATTATTCTATCCCTGAAAAATCCTTCTGTCTTTTATAAAAGACAAACTTTCTACGCGATCATCAGCTCCAGCTTTTCTCGCAGCTCCCCTTCCAGCGGCAGCGCTTTCTGAGTTTTAAGATCAATGCAGACAAAGGTAATCAGCGCATCGGCTACCACCTGCCCTTCAGGATCCAGCGTCACAACCTGGCTTAACACGCCGCTCTTGCCGTTTAGCTGCTGAACCTGGCTGGTGACGATCAGCACATCTCCCAGCACTGCCGGACGACGGTAGTTGATGTTGATGTTGACGACCACGAACGCAATATTGTGCGCGGTCAGCCACTGAAAGCTCTCGCTGTTTTCCAGCCCGTCCCAGCGCGCTTCTTCGAGAAACTCAAGATAGCGGGCGTTGTTCACGTGCTGATAAACGTCGAGGTGGAAACCGCGTACTTTGATTTTTGTCTGCATAGCGCAATAGCCTTAACTGTTATTGTAGGATGAGAGGTCATAACTGGTATGACCTCTTTATCCTGGCAAAAAATTGCCGCAGTGCAAGAAAATGCGTAATTACAACGTCAGGTGTGAGAGGTTGCGCTCAACCAGCGCGCTGCCCATACCGGGAACCTGCTTGAGATCGTCGAGGGTTTTAAAGGGACCGTACTCCTCGCGGTAGCTGACGATAGCCTGAGCTTTTTTCAGCCCCACGCCGTTCATTGCGCGGGCGAGATCGTCTGCAGACGCCGAATTGATGCTGACGCGCGTACCGTCGTCATCGGTTTTTTTAGCGACGTCGGTAGCCTTCGTCTGCTCTGCAACCTGCGCAGTTGAGTGGGTTTGGCTCTGCGAGGCCTGCGTTTTAGCGGCAGGCGCTGCCGCGAGCGCGCCGACGCTCATCCCGGTAGCGGCAATGGTCAGCGTAATTAACAGTGCTTTGATTCCACGTTTCATGCTGTTATCTCCTTGTTTGTTGACAGCCACGTCACGATAGCCGCAAGGAAAAACAGGCACAAATAGCAGATTGCAGAAATGGAAAAGGCCGCGAAAGCGGCCTTTAGTTTTTGCAGAGCGTTACGAAAATCTGCGAGCAGATACGTAATTATTGCTGCTGAGTCACCACGTCACCCAGCTTAATTTTGGCTTCTTTACGCAGGTTGCTCATCATCGCTTCGAAGGCAATCTGGGCATTGTTCTGGGTGATCCCCTGAACCATCGCTTTCTTCTGCTCTTCCGGCATGGTGCCCGCCTTCACGTCGTCCAGCGCCAGCAGAACCACATTACCCTGCACGTCGGTCGTGGTGCCGTAGGTCGGCTTGTCCTTCGCTGGAAGGCTCAGACCAAACGCGGCCTGGCTGATAGGGTCCTGACCGGTACGGCTCAGCGTTTTGGCTTCACCGAAGCTCAGGCCAGCCGCTTTCAGCGCGTCATTTTTACCGGCTTTCAGATCCACCAGGATCTTCTCGGCATCCATTTTCGCCTGCTGTTCAGCTTTGTTGTGCTTAACCTGCGCCACAACCCGATCTTTCACTTCCGCCAGCGGTTTGACCGCTTCCGGTTTGTGCTCGCTGACGCGCAGAACAAATGCACGGTCACCGTCCACGGTAATGATGTCAGAGTTGCTGCCCGGTGTGCCGTTCTCGCCGACCAGCCCGCCGTTGAAGATGGCGTCAGAAACCGGTTTGAAGTTCAGCTCTTCCGGCAGGTTGTCGTGACCAAACCAGCCGGTTTCAACCGCTTTAACGCCCGCCGCCTGCTCTGCGCCTGCCAGCGATTCGTTGTCGTTGCTCGCGGCATCGCTTACCTTCTGCTGCAGCGCATAGAAGGCGTCCAGGGCTTTCTCTTGCTTCACTTTCGCCGCGATATCATCACGAACGTCAGCCAGCGGCTTGGTTTTTGCTGCCTGAACATCGTCCAGACGCGCCACCAGGTAGCCTACGGAGGATTTGATCACCCCAGACAGCTGGCCTTTTTCCTTGAGGCCTGCGTTTTTCAGCTCTTCCGGGGTCGTCGCGTCTTCCAGCCAGCCCATATCACCACCATTTTTCGCAGAGATGATGTCGGTAGACTTGGTTTTCGCTACGGTCGCAAAATCTGCGCCCTTGTTCAGCTCGTCCAGCGCCGCTTTGGCATCGGCTTCAGTTTTGGTCTGAATCACGCTGTAGCGGTTACGCTGCGGCTGAGTGAACTGATCCTGATGCTGATCGTAGTATGACTGGATGTCCGCGTCAGAGGCCGTTTCCTGCAGCGCAGCGGCGTCGAGCTTGATATAGCTCACGCGGAACTGCTCAGGCGCAACGAAGGTGTTTTTGTTCTGCTCGTAGTACGCGTTAACCTCAGCGTCGCTGACCTGCTGTTTTGACGCCAGCGCATTGACGTCGATGGTCGCTTCACGCACGACACGCTGCTGAGATACCAGCGCGGCCAGTTCGTCAGTTTCACCCTTGAGCATGAAGTCGGTGCCCACAACGGCGTTGATGAGCTGCTGAGTGGTCAGCTGGTTACGCAGCGCCTGCGCGTACTGATCGGCGGTCATGCCCATCTGGTTCACGATGCTGTTGTAACGGGCGTTGTCGAATTTACCGTTAGACTGGAAAGCCTGGGTAGAAAAAATGGCTTTTTTAACCTGTTCGTCGCTGATGCCCAAACCTAAGTTTTTAGCATACTGGTCCAGCAGAGCCTCATCGATAAGGCGGTTGAGCGTTTGCTGACGCAGGGTCTTCATATACCCTTCATTCCCCGCCAGCTCAGAGAACTGGTCGCCCAGTTGCTGCTGCATACGATTACGTTCACCCGCGAAAGCATTCTCGAACTGCCCACGGCTGATTTCCTGGCCATTCACTTTTGCGGCATAGTTGGCGCCAGCGCCGATAAGGTAACTGCTCACGCCGGTCAAAATGAACGACACGATAATGATACCGAAAATGATCTTGAGCACGAGACTGTTAGCAGCCGTGCGTAAGCTGTCCATCATGGTGTAACAACACTCCGCTGTAGGTGACTGGTTACCTGACGCTGACGGAAAATCCTGACCGTCGCGCGTAAAGGCGTATTGTGACAAGAAAACAGGGCAATTGTCAGCCCACAACTCGCATAAACTCGCACAAATCAGGTCTGGACAAACAAAAAAGGCACATCAAATGATGCGCCCTTGTACTTTTCGGCTTCCCTGAAGCGGGAAAGCAATCAGTTTACTGCGTCTTTCAGCGCTTTACCTGCACGGAAACCAGGCACTTTAGCAGCAGCAATGGTGATCTCTTTACCGGTCTGAGGGTTGCGGCCAGTACGGGCAGCACGCTCTTTAACAGCAAAAGTACCGAAGCCTACCAGTGCAACGTCGTCCCCAGCCTGCAGAGATTCAGTAACAGAAGCAATTAATGCATCTAACGCACGTCCAGCTGCAGCTTTAGAAATATCAGCACCCGCAGCAATTTTGTCAATCAGTTGAGATTTATTCACTGTTCTCTTCCTCTCTTTATAATTTATATCGCGCCTGAATCCTTCACAACGCGACCGCGCAGCAGTTATATCAGGCCTGCCATGACCTTACAACACCCGTTGTTGATGGCTAGCCCAATCAGCAATCTAAATTAGCTATACAAAAAAAGGCTGGCAAGTCCGAAATGACTTACCAACCTTGTTTTTATTGACGCTCTTTGCGCGAGGTCACTATTTTGCGGTTACAACCTGCATTCCGGAGGGTTCATTTTGCAGTGCGAGACTAAGAACTTCCTCAATGCGCTTAACCGGATGGATCTGCAGATCGGCAATCACGTTGTCCGGAATCTCTTCGAGATCGCGTTTATTCTCGTAAGGAATCAATACGGTTTTGATCCCACCACGATGTGCCGCCAGCAGTTTTTCTTTTAATCCACCGATTGGCAGAACCTGACCACGCAGCGTAATTTCACCGGTCATTGCGACATCGGCACGCACCGGGTTCCCTGTCAGGCAGGAAACCAGAGCGGTACACATCGCAATACCTGCGCTCGGGCCATCTTTCGGCGTCGCCCCTTCCGGAACGTGCACGTGGATGTCGCGTTTTTCGTAGAAATCTGCGTTGATACCCAGTTTTTCTGCACGCGCGCGCACCACGGTCAGCGCAGCCTGAATGGACTCCTGCATCACTTCGCCCAGCGAGCCGGTGTAGGTCAGCTTGCCTTTACCCGGCACGCAGGCGGTTTCGATGGTCAGCAGATCGCCACCCACTTCCGTCCATGCCAGGCCGGTGACCTGGCCTACGCGGTTTTCGTTGTCGGCACGACCGTAGTCGAAGCGCTGAACGCCGAGGTAAGCATGCAGGTTGTCGCCGTTAATCACGATGTGTTTCAGGCTCTTATCCAGCAGCAGCTGTTTAACCGCCTTACGGCACAGTTTAGAGATTTCACGCTCAAGGCTACGCACGCCCGCTTCACGGGTGTAGTAGCGGATGATGCCAACAATCGCGCTGTCCTCAACGGTCAGCTCGTTCGCTTTCAGCGCGTTACGCTCAATCTGCTTCGGCAGCAGGTGCTGCTTAGCGATGTTCAGCTTCTCATCTTCGGTATAGCCCGAGAGACGGATCACTTCCATACGGTCCAGCAGCGGCGCCGGAATGTTCATGGAGTTGGAGGTGGCCACGAACATCACGTCACTCAGATCGTAGTCCACTTCCAGGTAGTGATCGCTGAACGCCACGTTCTGTTCTGGATCAAGCACTTCCAGCAGTGCAGACGCAGGGTCTCCACGCATGTCCGACGACATCTTGTCGATCTCATCGAGCAGGAACAGCGGGTTTTTAACGCCCACTTTCGCCATTTTCTGAATCAGTTTACCCGGCATAGAACCGATGTAGGTACGGCGGTGACCGCGGATTTCCGCTTCATCGCGTACGCCACCCAGCGCCATACGGATATACTTACGTCCGGTCGCTTTGGCGATGGACTGACCCAGAGAGGTTTTACCCACCCCCGGCGGTCCTACCAGGCACAGAATTGGGCCTTTGATTTTGTTTACACGGCTTTGTACCGCAAGGTACTCAAGAATGCGGTCTTTCACGCGCTCCAGGCCGTAGTGGTCGGTATCCAGGATTTCCTGCGCCTGACGCAGGTCTTTTTTGACCTTGCTGCGGGCGTTCCACGGAACCTGCACCATCCACTCAATGTAGCCGCGCACGACGGTCGCTTCAGCCGACATCGGAGACATCATTTTCAGCTTCTGCAGTTCTGCTTCCGCTTTCTCTTTTGCCTCTTTCGGCATCTTCGCCGCGTCGATCTTACGCTTCAGCGCTTCGTTTTCGTCCGGCGCGTCGTCCATCTCGCCCAGCTCTTTCTGAATGGCCTTCATTTGCTCATTCAGATAGTACTCGCGCTGCGATTTCTCCATCTGCTTTTTCACGCGGTTGCGAATGCGTTTCTCAACCTGCAGCAGATCGATTTCTGACTCCATCATCGCCATCAGGTATTCCAGACGTTCATTCACGTCGGACATTTCCAGCACGGACTGTTTGTCAGCCAGCTTCAGCGGCATATGCGCAGCGATGGTGTCCGCCAGACGCGCAGGATCGTCGATGCTGTTCAGCGACGTCAGCACTTCTGGTGGGATTTTCTTGTTCAGCTTGATATAGCCTTCAAACTGGCTAATCGCGGTGCGCACCAGCACTTCCTGCTCGCGCTCATCAAGCTCAGGCGAATCAAGGTACTCTGCCTTCGCAGAGAAGTGCTCGCCATCGTCTGACAAAGTGGTAATACGCGCACGCTGCAGGCCTTCTACCAGCACCTTCACGGTGCCGTCAGGCAGCTTCAGCATCTGCAAAATAGAGGCCACGGTCCCGACGGTGAAAAGATCGTTTACACCCGGCTCATCCGTTGATGCTTCTTTCTGCGCCACCAACATGATTTTTTTATCATGATCCATGGCGGCTTCGAGGCAACGGATAGATTTTTCCCGCCCTACAAATAAGGGTATGACCATGTGCGGATAAACCACCACATCGCGCAACGGCAATACGGGGATTTCAATGCGTTCAGAACGCTCAGGATTCATAGAGCTCTCTCTTAGTTTAGTGTCCGCCAGGTAAACTGGTCATGTAACTGTGCTTCACACAACCATTAACATGTAACCAGTATATGGGGATGTTTCCCACACATTCAACGCCATGAATACGGAAAAAGTAAAGGGGAGATAAAATCCCCCCTTTTTGATTAACTGCTTGTATGATTTGGTGAATTATTCGCCAGATGCCTGCTGGGCTTCTGGTTTACCGTAAATCAACAGCGGCTTGGTCTGACCGCCAATAACGGATTCGTCAATAACCACTTTCTCAACATCTTCCATCGACGGCAGATCGTACATGGTATCAAGCAGTGCCGCTTCAACGATTGAACGCAGACCACGCGCGCCGGTTTTGCGGATCATCGCTTTCTTCGCGATGGCATCCAGCGCTTCGTCGCGGAATTCCAGCTCAACGCCTTCCAGATTGAACAGCGCCTGATACTGCTTGGTCAGCGCATTTTTCGGCTCTTTCAGAATCTGGATGAGCGCATCTTCACTCAGTTCATTCAGCGTTGCCACAACCGGCAGACGACCGATGAACTCAGGAATCAGACCAAACTTGATCAGATCTTCTGGTTCAACCTGCGACAGCAGCTGGCCTTCGTTCGGCTTTTCAGACGTGGATTTCACCGTTGCGCCAAAACCAATGCCGGAGCCGGTTTCAACACGGTGAGAAATCACCTTATCCAGGCCTGCAAACGCACCGCCACAGATGAACAGGATCTTGGAGGTATCAACCTGCAGGAACTCCTGCTGCGGATGCTTACGGCCACCCTGTGGCGGCACCGCCGCAACGGTACCTTCAATCAGCTTCAGCAGCGCCTGCTGCACGCCTTCACCCGACACGTCACGGGTAATGGACGGGTTGTCAGACTTACGGGAGATTTTGTCGATTTCATCGATGTATACAATCCCGCGCTGCGCCTTCTGCACGTCGTAATCGCACTTCTGCAGCAGTTTCTGAATGATGTTTTCAACGTCTTCACCCACATAACCGGCCTCGGTCAGGGTGGTGGCATCCGCCATGGTGAACGGAACATCCAGCAGGCGCGCCAGGGTTTCAGCCAGCAGCGTTTTACCGGAGCCGGTTGGCCCGATCAGCAGAATGTTACTTTTGCCCAGTTCGACGCCGTTACTGGTATCGCCGTTACGCAGACGTTTGTAGTGGTTATATACCGCCACCGCCAGCACCTTCTTCGCCTGCTCCTGACCGATGACATAGTCGTCAAGGTGATGACGAATTTCATGCGGTGTCGGCAACGCGCTACGCTCACGGTGCGGGGCAACTTCTTTAATCTCTTCGCGAATGATGTCGTTACATAAATCGACACACTCGTCGCAGATATACACGGACGGCCCGGCAATCAGTTTACGCACTTCATGCTGGCTTTTGCCGCAAAAAGAGCAGTACAGCAGTTTGCCCGAACCATCTTTGCGTTTATCTGTCATGAGTCCAAACCTCTTTTTAAGTTCTTTGTGCCGC
>Ga0207655_1003640_pt1 | contig 11379 bp, 4 predicted proteins | sample KBSM44metaG_FD_184398 | JGI IMG/M metagenome (GOLD analysis project Ga0207655, IMG submission 184398) | Miscanthus rhizosphere microbial communities from Kellogg Biological Station, Michigan, USA - KBS M4-4 metaG (SPAdes) (version 2) | ecosystem: Host-associated > Plants > Roots > Rhizosphere >... | reverse complement strand
AACTTTGCCTCGTTGATTGCCTTGCCATGATTGATCTGTCCCCCCTCGCCCGCCGTCTGGCCGGCACCCCGCTGGCCGACTGGGCCAACACCCTGCAAGCGCAACTCGACAAGAAAATGGAAAAAGGTCATGGCGACCTGGAGCGCTGGCAAAGCGCGCTGGACGCCTTGCCGAAAATCCAGCCGAGCGAAGTCGATTTGTTGAACGGCTTGAAGCTGGACACCGACTGCGACGATGCAACCCGTGCGCAAATGCGCACCGCGTTGATGGGCTTGTCGCCATGGCGCAAGGGGCCGTTCGACCTGTTCGGCGTGCACGTCGACACCGAATGGCGCTCGGACTGGAAATGGTCCCGCGTAGCACCGCACCTGGACCTTGCGGGCAAGCGAATCCTCGATGTCGGCTGCGGCAACGGCTATTACATGTGGCGCATGCTCGGCGCCGGCGCGGACAGCGTGATCGGTGTCGACCCGAACTGGCTGTTCTTCTGCCAGTTCCAGGCCGTGCAGCGATACCTCTCCGAACCCAATGCCTGGCACCTGCCGTTTCCCTTTGAAGACCTGCCGCCGAACCTCGAAGGCTTCGACACGGTGTTTTCCATGGGCGTGTTCTATCACCGCCGTTCGCCCATCGAGCATTTGCTGGCGCTGAAGGATTGCCTGGTCAAGGGCGGTGAACTGGTACTGGAAACGCTGGTGGTCGAAGGCGACAAGCACCAGGTGCTGGTGCCGGAAGACCGCTACGCGCAGATGCGTAACGTCTGGTTCCTGCCGTCGGTGCCGGCGCTGGAGCTGTGGCTGCGTCGTGCCGGGTTCACCGATGTGAAGTGCGTGGATGTGAGCACCACCACAGTCGCGGAACAGCGCGGGACGGAGTGGATGAAGTATCAGTCGCTGAGCGACTTCCTCGACCCCGAGGATCACAGCAAGACCATTGAAGGGCTGCCGGCGCCGATGCGGGCGGTCATCGTTGCTCGCAAGTAAACCCTCTATCTCCCTGCCAACAAAGATCACCTGTAGGAGCGAGCCTGCTCGCGATCGCGGTGCAACATTCAACAGAGATGTTGTCTGACCCACCGCTATCGCGAGCAGGCTCGCTCCCACAAGGGGGCAGTGTTTAGTCTGAAGGCTTTGCTCTGCGGGCCTTGAAAAACTCGCTCAACACCGCCCCGCACTCCTGCGCCAACACCCCGCCTTCATACAGCACCCGGTGATTCAGGAAGCCCTGGGTAAAGAACTGCCCCTGGCTCTGCACAATCCCCGCCTTTGGCTCCAGCGCACCATACACCACCCGCGTTATCCGCGAATGCACGATCAGGCCGGCGCACATGCTGCACGGTTCCAGCGTCACGTACAGCGTGCTGCCCGGCAGGCGATAGTTGCTCACCGCTTGCGCAGCGGCGCGGATCGCGACCATTTCCGCGTGGGCGCTGGGATCGCTGGCGCTGATCGGGCAGTTGAAGCCGCGACCGATGATTTCCCCGTCCTGCACCAGCACCGCGCCCACCGGTACTTCACCCAAGGCTGCGCCTTGAGCGGCCAGGGCCAGGGCTTCGCGCATGAAGTCGCGGTCACGGCTGCGGTCGATGATCGCGGCGGGACGAATCTGACGCATCACGCCACCTCGATGGCGGCCATCAGGCCGGTTTCCATGTGGTCGATCACATGGCAATGGAACATCCACACCCCGGGGTTATCCGCCACCAGCGCCACTTGCGCGCGCTCGTTCTTGCCCAGCAGGTAGGTGTCGGTGAAATACGGAATGACCTTGTGCCGGTTCGAGGCGATGACCTTGAAACTCATGCCGTGCAGGTGAATCGGGTGCTGATACTGAGTCATGTTTTTCAATTCGAAAATGTAGCTCTTGCCCTTCTCGAGCTTGGCAATCGGGCGGTCGGCGCAGGTCTTGTCGGTAATGTCCCAGGCCTTGCCGTTAATTTGCCACAGGCTCGGCGGTTTGCCATTGTCGACATTGACCGATACCGAGCCGGCCCATTCGAAATTGAAGTTGAGTTTCTCGGCATTGCTCAGGTCGGGCTCGGCGATCGGGTTGGCCGGCAGTGCAGGTGGCCACTCGGTCGGCGCATCGCTATTGGCCACCGAACGGAACGTGCCCAGGCGCACCGGGCCGTTACGCAGGGACAACTCTTCACCGGCCGGCGGGGCCTTGATCGCCAGGCAAATGCGCATGCCGGGGCCGAGCCAGTACTCCTTGCCCAGCGGCCGTGGCTCGATCGGGTTGCCGTCCAGTGCGTAGATCTGCGCTTCGACGCCGGGAATGTTCAGGCGATAGGTCAATGTGTTGTCGAGGTTGAGCAGGCGCACGCGGGTAATCTGCCCGGCCGGCAACTCGATCACCGCTTGCGGCACGCCATTGATGGTCGCCAGGCGCCCTGCCGTGCCGCCCCGGGCCGCTTCCCGGGGAATGCTGAACTCGACGAAATTGCCCACCTCGTCGACATGCCAGCTCTTGAGGCTCAAGGTTTTTTCGTACTTGAAACCGGTCGGCTCGCGTTCTTCGACAATCAGCGGCCCGACCAGCCCGCGACCGAGTTCTTCGCTGCTGTTCACGTGCGGGTGATACCAGTAGCTGCCAGCATCGGGGACGCGAAATTTGTAGTCGAAGTATTCACCCGGCAGCACCGGAAGCTGCGAGACGTAAGGCACGCCGTCCATTTCCAGCGGCAGGCGGATGCCATGCCAATGGATGGTGGTGGCGACCGGCAAGTGATTGATGAAACGCACCCGCAGCCACTCGCCCTGACGCGCCCGCAACTCGGTGCCCGGCGCCGACGGTCCGAACGCCCAGGCCTGGGTCTTGTGCCCGGCCACCAGTTCGACGTCCAGCGGCGCCGCGATCAGTTCATAGTCGTGGCCCGCGTCAGCGTCGGCCATCTTGCCCAACCAGTAACGCGACGCCCCCCCGGCTCCCACGCCAACGACAACAAGACCGGCCAGGCCACCGAGTATTTGGCGACGGGTAAAGGACATGAACTCAACTACCTCACAATTCAACGACAGGCCAGCGGCCCGGAAAAGGCGAATACGATACACCTGCAACTGCGAAACAGTAAGGGCGGCGCAGAGACGCACGCCGGATCGCCCATGCATATAACTATGTAGTGCACCTCCCCTGAGCGATTGGGTCACGCTTGGTACCCATTTTCTCAAGGAGTGAGAGTGTATGAGTTCAAATGAAAACCGTCCGCTGCCAAACGCCGCCGACAAGATCGCCCTCAAGGCCATCGCCACCCGCGTTATCCAGGCATGCCCCAGCATGCAAGACACGGCTCATGAAGTTGCCAGTGACTTGCTGAAGAAATATGGCATTTCCGGCCTCGATCCGGATCAAGTGTATTTCCACCGCTTCGGTGCAGCGGTAAGTAACTCGAAGGCGTTCACCGGATGGGAACATGTCAACGCAACACCGACGTCATCCATGACCCTGACCCAGCTGGTCATCCACCGCTTCAGTGTCCACGACCAGGACAACGCCGATCTGATCGATTCGTATACGGGCTTCTATACCGCCGGGCCCACCCATCGCACTTTCGATGAAACCAACGAAGTGCGGCTGCACGGTGACGAAGTGCTCAAAGACTTCTGGAACATCAACTTCAGCTCGCTCTACAACGAACGGCTGACTGCGTTCTGGAGCGAATCGGCCAGCGACTTCCGCACCCTGGCCAAATGTAACTTCCTGATCAAAGCCGTGCAGGCACGGGATAAACGCCAGTTGAGTGACGAAGATTTCCAGTTCGTCACTCAGGCCGTGGTTGGCCCCATCACCTGGCCGGTCAGCCTGCAGTTGCTGCAATCGCAACAACCTGCCGCCAACAGCGTTCGCACCCTGGATGTCGCTGGATACAGTGCGACCGACATTCTTCGCTTCGTTGCCCCCAAGGGGCGACAAATCGTTTACCTGCCCGGTGAAACCAACGCCTTTGCAGTTCTGGAAACCGCCACCGATATGCACTTCTGGATGCTGCAACGAATGAACAAGGAGGAGGAGGCGCGGCAAACATTCATGGCGCACTTTTCATTGGCCAATCGACAGGAAATCAGCGACAACCTCACCGACTTGATGAACCGGTTGGTGAGCAGTTGGGGCAAATACGACCACCACTTGATCAATCAGCAAAACCGGGTGGTCGGTGACGATGCCTTCAGTTGGCTGCGGGACTCGACCCGACGTGAAATGTTCGCCGAGGCCGAACTCTCGCTGACATCCAATGGCGATCTGCGCAAGAAACTGTGGATCGGTTACCTCAGCGCCGGCGTAAAAGTGTTCGGTCCGATGGCGGTCGTCGGCTGGCCGGTGGCTCTGCCGGTGATTGGCGCCAGCATTGCCAATATGGGGCTGAACATCGATCAAGCGGTCAACGGCAAAACCGCTGAAGATCGCAAGGCTGGTGTTCTGGGTGCAGTGCTCAGCGGCATTGATGTGCTGTTCAACCTGCTCGTGCTGAAAGGACCGGGGTCGCTGGAAGATGTCGGCCCCGGGATCGACGCCGCCGAAGCGAAGGAAATGGCTGAACTGAAGGAGACGACATCACAGGTGAACGCCCCCAAACCTGCACCGACCGAGATTGCCGTTGAAACACCTGAAAATGCTCAACCTACGGTGAAGGTGCCGGAATCTTTCAAGATAGATGTATCGCTCAACGACGACACTCTGATTTCCGAACCGGGCAAGTTTCAAGGCACCTATCGACTCGCTTCCAATCCCTCGTCCGCGATCAAGCTCAATGACAGCGCGTACTACGTGCGCTATGAATCCGATATCAACGGCCGTGGCACCTGGGCCATCATCGATCCGGCCAACCCCAATGCATTCTACGGTTCCATTCCCGTGCGTTTGAATGCAGCAGGCAAGTGGGAAATCATCCCGCGCCTGGGACTGAGGGGTGGAATGATCGTGCCGCCGGTCGCGACCGCTGGCGCGACAAGTGAGCCCGTCGTCGAAGAATGGGCGCGTACACCGGGCATTCATGTGCCCGGCCTCGAAGACCCCGAAATGAGGGCCTGGGCACTCGGTGGCCCCGATGTGCGCAATTTGTACAGACGGGTGTGGACCCTCGGCGGCATAGACGTGCGCAGTGTGCTCGGGGTCGACGAAGAAACCGTCGGTGCCCGCAGTGTGTTCATGTCTGCCAGCGACGAATCCGTTGAGTCCTGGAGCGAGTTCGAACTGGCTCAGGAAGAGTCTCGCAACAATCTCATCAGCGATGCAAAAGCCTACTACGAGCTCAATCCCCCGACTCCTCGCCTGCCTGTATCTGCGCGGGTCATAAATACCTCGAGCGAACTGCTCGACACCGCGTTCGCGCAAAAGCCCGGGCTGGTCGTTGGCGAGAGTCGCGGCAGTATCGGCAGCAAACAGTTCCTGATTGAGAACATGCCCGCCCTGGCCCGGCGCGGCGTGAAGACGCTGTACCTGCAAGAGTTGCTGGCCAACGTCAATCAGCTCGACCTGGACACCTTTGCCAGAACCGGCGAAATGCCTGAAGAACTCGAGAACTACCTGAAAAAACTCGATATCAAGGCCGGTAACGACCCCGAGGGCCGTTTCAATCTGCTGAAACTGGTCAAGACCGCCAATGCTCAGCGTATCCGGGTTCAGGCCCTCGATATGTCGACGACCTACAACATCAACGAGGACCCCCTTTCCCGACTCCCGGACAGCCAAATGGCGAGGCGTTTCATTGCCAGCCAAGTCATTGGGTTCAATGAACAATTGAAGGGCTCCGCTAAATGGATTGCCCTGGTCAATCAGGAACACATGACGAGTTTCAGAGGCTACCGGGGCATCAGTGAGCAGACTGACGCCTTGAGTGTACGAATCGATGACGTGATACCGGGTCAGGCACAACCCATCGGCTCCGATCCAGGACTGGCAGTGGAATACGCAGATTACCCGGACTCTCCAGTCCATGAAGCGGTGGACGGCCTGACGGATTTCGACAGCATCCAGGCGCAGATCAAAGGCGACTGGCGCGTGCAGATGCAAACGCCGTGGGTCTATCGAACGCCACAAGACCTGCGGACGCTGCTGCCGGAACCGGGAATGTTCACCTTTCAGCGCTATAGAAGCAGCGTGCTGGTGGTGTATCGCAACGCCGAAAACCGAATGGCCGACAGCGTGATCAGAATGACCCCCGGCGGCAGGATGAATCTGGATACTCCGCTCGCGCCAAGCCATGACTCCATGACCGTCGACAACCTGGCCGACCTGAAACAGGCGTTGGCAGAAAAAGGCATGCAACCGATGGGCTGGCCACCAGTGGCGGCAGAAGCCGAGGGCGCAGCATCGGTTATCGAGGACCTTGGCCCTGCTTTGCCTGAAGTCGAGCAACCGGCCATACCGCAAAACTGGCAGGCCAACGAACTGCTCGAAGGCAAAACGCCTGGTACCGAACCTGGAAAACTCCAGGGCATCTACCAACTTGACAGCAACCCTTCGACTGCCATCCTGCTCAATGACACGGCCTATTACGTGCGTTATGAAGCGGACATCAACGGCGGCGGAACCTGGGCCATCATCGATCCGGAAAAGCCCCACGCCTTTTCCGGAACACTCCCCGTACGCCTGAACGCCGAAGGGGAATGGGAGTTATCTGCGCGCCCCGGCCTGAAGGGTGGCGGCAAAGGCAGTACGACTCCGGTCCCGGGAACTTCACAGGACATTCAGCGCCAGGCATCCGCCTTGCGCAAACCTGCGACAAAATACGATGCACCGGACAAATGGAGCTTGAGGAAACTGGCGCTGCGCCAACCGGAAACGCACATCAAAATCACGCGGTTGCCCGATGGCACAATGAAAGGGGTAACCCCGTACGACGAATATGTCGCCGCTCCACGTGCCGAGTTGTCACGGGACGCCCAAACTTTTTTTGCACGCAGTGGCTTCTCTGCTTCCTTGCCTGCACGTCCGGCCATCCCTGTCGTCACACCATCGACCAGCGCCACCGAACTCATCGAGCAAGTGTTCGAAACAGCCCCGGGCCTGGTCGTCGGAGAAAGCCAGGATCGTATCGCCAGCATGCGTTTTCTTATCGAGAACATGCCGACCTTGTCCCGGCAGGGGGTCAAAACCCTGTATTTCCACCGACTGCTCAACGACTTCAGTCAACTGGATCTCAATACATTCGTCAGAACCGGGGAAATGTCGGACGACCTCGAGGAAAGCCTGCGACAACTGCAAAGCGACCCGACCGGACAGCATACCCCTCTTGAAGTAGTGAAAGCCGCCCGCCTCAATGGTATTCGGGTGCAAGCGACGGACTGTCTGGCGAGCTACCGCTTTCCCGGTTCCCCGTTTCCCGACATGCATGAACAAGCCATCAAGAATTACCTCACCCATACCATCATGCAGGCCAACGATTCACTCAATGGGTCGACGAAATGGGTGGTGCTGACCGGTCAGGAAAACACCAATACTTTCCGTGGCATGGCTGGCATCAGTGAAATGCACGGTGGCATAGGTTTGCGCATCGAAGAAGTGCTGCCTGAAAGCGGCTCGTTGATCGAAACCGACCGGGGAGTCGAAGTCGGTCGCGGCTTCACTTCCCAGCCCGCCTCCCCCACCGGTCACTACGACACCTTGTACGCCGACCTGAGCCTGAAAATGCCGCAGCCACTTATCCAGCGAACGCCGGCGCAGCTTGAGCAGCTGTTGATGCGACAAGGTATGTTTACCTTCGAAAAAACCGACGGAACCTGGACGCTGATTCACCGCGCAAGGGACGGCCGCATTACACGAACACTGGTTGAGCGTACGGTTGACGGCCAGTACCTGATCAATCGTCCGGCATGGACCTTGAAGGTCGTCTGCCGCTGTAATTTCTGGACGATCCCTACCCTTCACACATCGAGCAGGAGGCGGATTGACATCCGCCGTCCTCTCACACCTCTTTCCCACAATAACCATCCATTACTTCAATCGGGCATGCGTCCCGGATCCTACATATACATCGGCGTTATCGCCGCATAGTGCGTTGACTTACCCATACATGTCTCAAGGAGAGAGAAATGAAAACCTTTGATACTCCATCCCTTTGGCCCAACCCCGCTGACGAACTGGCTCTCAAAGACCTGGTGATCCCGTTCGTGGAAGCCTGCCCCGACATGCACGATATGGCCCACGGCGAAGCCCAGGGCATTCTGGACAAATACGGCATCGAGCACATCGACCCGGACAAGGTCTGGTGGCACCGCTTCGACAATACTTCAGTCAGCAGCAATACGGCCTTCCTGTTCTGGGAACACTATCCCAAACCCTGCGAGTCGCTGACGCTGCCGCAACTGGTGGTCCAGCGCTTCCACTCCCACGACCAGGACAACGCCGACCTGCTGGACAGTGATGGCGGTTTCTACAATCAGGACGCAAACGCCCGCATCTACAACGAAACCAACGAAGTCCGGATGTACCCCAGCAGCGTCATAAAGGATCTATGGCGAATCAACTTCAGTGACCGCTACTGGGAAAAAATGGGCAGCTTCTGGGTAAACCATTCGGATGACTATCGGACACTGGCCAAGCTCAATTTCATCTCCAAGGCCCTGGAGGAGCATGACAGCTCGCGCCTGAGCAACGAAAACCTCAAGACCGTGCTCAAAGCCGTGGCGGGGAATATTTCCTGGCCGATCACCCTGGACATGCTCAGGTCCGAAGCGTCACCTGTAAATGATCTGCGGGTCACGCCCCTGACCATCGGCACTTACCAGTCCACCGATATCCTGCGCATCGTCGACAAAAAGGGTTATCAAATTGTCTATACACCCGGCGAGCTGGATGCTTTCCATGTATTCGAAACACCCCATGACTTGCATCTATGGCTGATGCATCACAACAACAAGGCCGACAATCGCGCACGTTTCATGACGCATTTCCCTCTGTCGGCCCAACAACAGGATGGCGACAACGTTGGTCTTAACCACACCATCGATTTGCTCTTTTTCGGTGGTTCCTACGACAACAGTCAGCTCAACCTGGATTGGCCGGCGCTGCAGATGGATGCCTTTACCTGGCTTCGCGACTCTGTGAGGGAGCGCATGTTCGACGATGCCGATCTGTCGCTGCGATCCAATGGCGATCTGCGGGAGAAAATGTGGATCGGCTATCTTTCGACATTTACCCGACTCTTTGGCGCCATGGCCGTCGCTGGCTGGCCGGTCGCCCTTGCGGCCGTCGGTGCCGGCCTGGCCAACATTGGCCTGAACATCGCCGAGGCCGTCAATGGACACAGCGTTGCCGATCGCAAAAGCGGGGTCATTGGCGCCATCACCGCCTCTATCGACAGCGTTTTCAACCTGTTGGCCCTGCGCGGCGCCGTTGAAATATCGGAGGTCGGCAGCGCCAAAGAAGAGTTCACTCCCCAGGAAAACCTCGCCGAACCTGAATACACCGCCGGCGCCACACCCCGCCCCCCGGTGATCACCACACGCCCGGTCCCGCCCCTGGACAGCGAAAGCCCGCTGGCCCCTTTCCAGACCAATGAAATTCTCGATGGTCTGCAAGTGGTCAGCGACGAAGGCAAGTATCGCAATATTTACCAGCCCCCGACTGGCGGCAACTACATCGGGATCGACTATTCCTACTATCAGGTCCGCTACGTCAACGAGATGAAAACCTGGGTCATCATCGACCCGGCCAACCCTTTCTCCTTCCACCGCAACCTGCCGGTTCGCCTGAATGCCGAAGGTGAATGGGAACTTCTCGGTCGCCCCGGACTGAAGGGGGGCGGGAAATTTTTCGACCAACTGCCATGGGGACGCCCGGCCGCCCCTCTGCCCGACATCGATAGCGCTCCGACACCCTACGATGTTCCGGCTGAGTTACGACAAGAACTCAAGCCTGTGGCCTGGAACGAAGTGGATAACAAAGATTTGAATGACGAATTCGTCAACATCCGAAATCCGGAGGGGCCCACCACCCAGTTCAAGGCATTGCGCAAAACTTTGTACCGGGATGCACATGACTACTTTGCCAACGCTTCACTGCCGCCGCGCCCCGCCATCCCGGCTCTGAGCGCGGCCAGCAAACCGAAAGACATTATCAAGACGCTGCTCAAGGAATCTCCAAGCCTGGTGATCGGTGAAAACCACTCGAGCGTCGGCAGCAAGCAATTCCTCATCGAAAACATGGACATACTCGCCAAGCAAAAGGTCAAGACCTTGTACATGGAGCATTTGCTCACTGACTATCACCAGGCCGATCTGGACATCTTCAACCGGGGTGGCGATCTATCGGAGGATCTGGAGAGCTACCTGAAACAGCTCGACAAGGGCCACGGAACTGACCCTTCCGGTCGTTTTTCCTTTCGCGAAGTGGTCATGGCCGCACAGAAAAACCACATCCGTATTCAGGCCATCGACTGCACGGCCAGTTATCAATCGAAAGGAATTTCCGGCGCATCCGCCAACTATCGGCAAGAAATGATGAATTACTTCGCCAAGACGGTCATCGATGCCGACCAGGCAGCCAGGGGTGCGCATCGTTGGGTGGCGCTGGTCGGTGAATCTCACGCCAATACCTTTAACGCAGTACCGGGGATCAGCGAGCTCGAGGGTGGTATCGGCCTGCGCATCGAGAGTGCCGAAGCAGGCCAGGCCAGAGGCATCGAGCCAGATCCGGGAAGAACCGGTACCGATCCGAAGAAGCTGACGCCAGTCTTCGTCAAAAACGACTTGCGCCTGCAACTGGAATTGCCGCCGGGGCTAGTCAGGGAACAGGCGCTGAGCGTTGCACTCAAGGCGCCAGGAATGATTACCCTGGAAAAAAACGCTAGCGAATTTGAACTGGTTCATCGCAGCAGGGAGGGACTCTTGGTGCACACGCCTATCGCACGCGATGTCAAAGGTTTCTACATCAAAAACTCCAAGTGGAACATCAACAACCAGCGTTTTGGTACGTTCAAGGAACTGTTGGACGCCCTCACCGGCATGGGCATGACACTGACCCGTGTTCCCTGAGACGCTGACCAGCGAGCCACGCACAAAAAAAGCCGCGTGAAACTCAGGTTTCACGCGGCTCCATGTGGTCCAGTCTTCAGGCCATCAGGGCCTGCAGTGGATCATTCCCACTCAATGGTCGCCGGCGGCTTGCTCGACACGTCGTAGGTGACGCGGGAGATGCCTTCGATTTCATTGATGATACGGCCGCTGACGGTTTCCAGCAGTTCGTAAGGCAGGTGTGCCCAACGGGCGGTCATGAAGTCGATGGTTTCCACGGCACGCAGGGCCACGACCCAGGCGTAACGACGGCCATCGCCGACCACGCCAACCGATTTCACCGGCTGGAACACCACGAATGCCTGGCTGACCTTGTGGTACCAGTCGGCCTTGCGCAGTTCTTCGATGAAGATGTGGTCGGCACGAC
>Ga0207655_1003637_pt1 | contig 11388 bp, 11 predicted proteins | sample KBSM44metaG_FD_184398 | JGI IMG/M metagenome (GOLD analysis project Ga0207655, IMG submission 184398) | Miscanthus rhizosphere microbial communities from Kellogg Biological Station, Michigan, USA - KBS M4-4 metaG (SPAdes) (version 2) | ecosystem: Host-associated > Plants > Roots > Rhizosphere >... | reverse complement strand
ACTCGCCGCAGGGCACTATCTTCTCGGTGTTTATTCCGTTCCAGCCCGCCGCGTTAACAGGACTTTCCCATGAATAATGCTAAGCCACTTGATGTGGTGATTGTGGAAGATGAGCCGCATCTGGCCGATTTGCACCGTGAATATATTGAGCAGAACTTCCATCTGCGCGTGGTGGGCATTGCCGCCACGTTGGCGCAGGCGCGTGAACTGATTGCATTGCATCAGCCACGGCTGCTGCTGCTCGACAACTTTTTGCCGGATGGTCAGGGCGTGACATTGATTGACGATCCGCTGTTAAAGCGTTTTGAGTGTTCGGTGATTTTCATCACCGCTGCCAGCGACATGCAAACCTGTAGCCACGCGATACGCAGCGGCGCATTCGACTATCTGCTGAAGCCGGTGTTTTTCCATCGCCTGCGCGCGTCGCTGGAACGCTTTATGCGGCTGGTACAGACGATGCGCCAAATGAAGAACGTCGATCAGCAGGCGCTGGATAAGCTGTTCAATCTGCCGACCAGTGATGCGCCTTCGGCACCGTCCAGTAAAGGGATTGAATCCATTACGCTGGATCGGGTGAAAGCGTTTTTTAGTGCTGCGCCAGACCGCTGTTGGTCGGTCGAACAGGTCGTGGAAAACGTCGGCATCAGCAAAACCACCGGCCGCCGTTACCTGGAATATTGTGTTGAGATCGGCTTTATTGGCGTTGAGATGCAGTACGGTAACATCGGCCATCCGCGTCGGCTGTACCGCAAAATCCTGTGATCCCGCGCAAATGCTGCGCGTTGCCGGTTGTGGTTTTTATGGTGTTAATTGCCTAAACAGCGCCAACAATCACACTTCGTGAAGATAACAATCCGTCACCTCTTGTGTGGGAAAGGCGATCGGCTATGTTGACCATTAGTTCCTCAAATGTAACTAAAAGGTTAATTATAATGTCGAACAAATTCCCACTCTCTCTGGTTGCCGCTACTGTACTGATCTCTTGTTCTGCCCTTTCCGCTCCGCCGCAGGGTTATCCGGCGGATTACCAACGCGTTATTGATGCCGCGACCAAGGAAGGCAAAGTGGTGATCTATTCCACCACCGACACTAAAGCCGCCGGGCCGCTGATTAAGGGCTTCGAAACCACGTATCCCGGCATCAAAGTTGAATATAACGATATGAACAGCACCGAGCTGTACAACCGTTTTATCAGTGAACAAGCCTCGGGCGGCACCAGCGGTGATGTCGTCTGGAGCTCCTCCATGGATACCGGCCTGAAGCTGGCGACCGACTACGCGCAGGAATATAAATCTCCCGAACTGGCGCAACTGCCGAAGTGGGCGGTGTGGAACAACAAAGCCTATGGCACCACCTACGAACCGGTGGTGTTCATCTATAACAAACGCCTGATCCCCGCCGGTGACGTACCCGATTCGCACACCGCACTGGCCAAGCTGATCGCCAGCCAGACCGACAAATTCAAGAGCAAAGTCACCACCTACGATATTGAGAAATCAGGACTCGGCTTCATGCTCTCGGTGCAGGATGCCAAAGCCGATCCTCATTATTTCAAAACGTTGGCTGACGTGGCGAAAGGCGGTTTAGCCGTGCAGTCATCCACCGGTACCATGATGGAAAGGGTGTCGTCCGGTGAAAACCTGATCGGCTTCAACATCCTCGGTTCATATGCCGAAGCCCGCGCGAAAACCGATCCGTCGCTGGGCATCTCTTATCCGAAGGATTACACGCTGGTGCTGTCTCGCGTCTCGTTCATCAGCCAGCAAGCCAGTAACAGCAATGCAGCAAAACTGTGGCTGGATTATGTGCTGTCTGAAAAAGGGCAAAGCATTCTGGCCAATCAGGCCGACATCCCTTCCCTGCGCAATGATATTGAAGGCAAAAACGACATTGATGGCATGACCAAAATGTTAGGCACCGCGCTGAAACCGATCCCGGTTGATGAAAGCCTGCTGGAATATCTGCAACCGAAAAAACGTCTGGATTACATCAAACAGTGGCGCACAGCCGCCGGTAAATAACGGCATTACTGCAGCGCGTCTACTGCGGCGCGCTTCTCTTTCTGTTATCTGATTCGCCATTCAGGGTCTCAATATGCGTGCATTGCAGAGAAAGTGGCAAAGCCTGCCGCGCGGCATTGTGGTGCTGATAACCACGCTGGTTATCTACATTCCGCTGTCGTTTATTGTTATTCAAAGTTTCTTATCCGCGCCATTCTTTGCGCCTTCGAAAGCGTGGAGCCTGGAATCGTTCGAATTTATTTTCACCGATCCCGATTTCTATAAAGCGTTGCGCAGCGGATTTATTCTCGCCTTCGGGTTGGTGATCATCGCCATTCCGCTGGGCGGCATTCTGGCGTTCTTAATGGTGCGTACCGATCTACCGGGCAGACGCCTTATTGAGCCGCTGATCCTCGTGCCCATTTTTGTCTCGCCGATGGTGCTGGGATTTGGTTATGTGGTGGCCGCCGGTCCAGTGGGATTCTTCTCGCTGTGGGCGCAATCACTGCTCGGGTTTGTGCCGTGGAATATCTACGACATGTCGAGCATCGTGGTGATTGCTGGTCTGACGCACGTACCGCACGCCTATCTGTATATTTCATCGGCCCTGCGCAGCGTGGGATCGGATGTGGAAGAAGCGGCGCGTATTGCCGGTGCCTCGCCGTTGCAGGTGATGACGTCGGTGAGCTTGCCGATGGTACGTCCTTCGATGCTGTATGCCACCGTGCTGCTGTTCTTCCTCGGGTTGGAAGTGTTCGGCCTGATGCTGGTGCTGGGCGATCCCGAAGGCAACATGGTGCTGGCCACCTATCTCTATCAGTTAACGAATAAGCTCGGCACGCCGTCCTATCACCTGATGGCTGCGGTGGCCGTGGTACTGATTTGTATCACCATTCCGTTAGTCATGCTGCAACGCCGTCTGATGCGTACAGCCAACCGCTTTGTCACGGTAAAAGGCAAAGCCTCGCAGGCGCGTGCGTTGCCGCTGGGCAAATGGCGCTGGGTGGCCGGTGCCGTGGTGGCGTTCTGGCTGACGGTGACCATTGGCGTGCCGTTGCTGGGCGTGGTGCTGCGCGCGTTCATCTCTAACTGGGGCGTTGGTGTCTCACTGTGGGATGAGTTGTCGATCAAAACCTTCCAGACCATCTGGGCGCAGCCCAACCTGCTGCGCGCTATCGTCAACTCGATGGCGATTGGCGTGATCGGCGGCGCGTTGGCGGTGGTGTGTTATCTGTTTATCGGCATCGCCATGCACCGTAAACCGGATAACACTACGCGCTTCCTCGACTACAGCGTATTAGTGCCGCGTGCGGTACCGGGCTTGCTGGCCGGTCTGGCGTTTCTTTGGGTATTCCTGTTCCTGCCGATGTGGCTGGATAACGCACTCAAATCGGGCTGGCTCTCCGATTTCGCCTGGTCGCAGTGGCTGCGCGATAACCTGGTCGTCTGGCTGCGTTCGCTGCGCAGCACCATCTTCAGCGTCTGGCTGGCGTATACGGTGGTGTGGATGGCCTATGGCCTGCGCTTGATCTCCTCAACGCTCTTGCAAGTAGGGCCGGAACTGGAAGAAGCGGCGCGTAGCACTGGCGCCACGCGTGGACAAATTACGCGTCACGTTACCATCCCATTATCCCGTTACGGCCTGATTGGCTCATGGCTGCTGATGTTCCTGATTTTCGAGCGCGAATATTCCACCGGCGTGTATCTGCTGTCGCCCGGTACGGAAACCATCGGCTCCATGCTGGTTTCCCTGTGGGCGGCGGGCGCGATTGATATTGTTGCCGCACTCTCCTTTATTAACATCCTGCTGGTCGTCGTCGGTTTGGGTATTGCCCTGCGATTTGGAGTCAAATTACATGATTGAATTATCGGTGGAAAATCTGCACTTAACTTATGGCGACAACCCGGTGCTGAAAGGCGTGTCGATGAATTTGCAGCGAGGCGAAGTGGTTTCTCTGCTTGGCCCGTCCGGCAGCGGTAAAACCACGCTGCTGCGTGCGGTCGCCGGGCTGGAGAAACCGACTCAGGGCACCATCGTGATTGGCAGTAACACGGTGTACGCGGGTACGCCGCGCAGTGAGATTCCAGCGGAAGAACGTAATCTGGGATTGGTGTTCCAGTCCTATGCGCTGTGGCCGCACAAAACCGTGTTTGAGAATGTGGCTTATCCATTAAAGCTGCGCAAAGTGCCCTCTGCGGAGATCACCCAACGCGTACAAGATGTGTTGGTGCAGTTGGGTTTGGGTCATCTCGGCAAGCGTCATCCGCACCAGCTTTCCGGCGGTCAGCAGCAGCGCGTGGCGATTGGTCGTGCGCTGGTTTATAACCCGCCGGTGATCTTGCTTGATGAACCGTTATCGAATCTGGATGCCAAACTGCGCGAAGAGGCGCGCGTGTTCCTGCGTGAGCTGATTATCAAGTTAGGCTTATCCGCGCTGATGGTAACGCACGACCAAAATGAGGCGATGGCGATTTCCGACCGCATTTTGCTGCTCAATAACGGCAAAATCGAACAGCAAGGCACGCCGCAAGAGATGTATGGCTCGCCGAAAACCCTGTTTACCGCCGAGTTCATGGGCAGCAACAACCGATTGCACGGTAAAATCACCGAGCTGCGCGACGGCAAAGCGCGTATTGAGGGCAAAGGCTGGGCGTTATGGGGACGGGCAGGCGAAGGCGTGCAAAACGGCCAGGAAGCCACGGCGGTGATTCGCGTCGAACGTGTAAACGTGGTCGATGCGCCGGGCGAAAACCAGCTGGAACTGCCGCTACTCACCAGCATGTACCTTGGCGACCGCTGGGAATACTTGTTCCGCACCGTGGGCGATGATTTTGTAATTCGCGCCTACGGCAGCGACGTGCGTGATCCGCAACATTGCCATCTGGCGTTGCCGGAAAACCATGTGTGGATTTTCCCGAAAGGGTGATTTGCCGGGAGGTCGCCATGAATGGCGACCCTACGTTTAATTTGCGGAGTTTTCGTAGGGTGCGCATTCATGCGCACCTGCATATATACGTAACCACAAACAAAAAAAGGCGAGGCCGAAGCCTCGCCAAAAAGGTGCTGGACCTCAATCGTAATAAGGAAGTTTACGATCGACACCGTTAATGTTGACCAGCACAAAGCCCGTAGGCGCGGTTTTGTTGGTCGGTGTGCCGGCCGCCGTCGCGACGGTGAGCACCCCTTTCTCGTTGGCACCAATACCGGCCAAACCGTTATGCAGCCCGAAGCGCGCCGCCGGTTTGAAACCGCCCAGTTTGGTGGTATCGGTCACGACAGAGAAGTCCTGCTGGAACAGCGAGCAAGAACCGGTATCGAAACGCGTTGGACCGGTGCATTTCAGGTTCATCATGGTGTCACCACTGTTGGCGCGCAGTTTTACCCACACCGCCGCATAAGTGGTTCCCACGCGGCTGTAGCGGATATCCAGCACCGCTGGCTGCCCCATGTGATAAGCATCCGCCCATACCGTTTCCAGACGCTGCAGGTTGACCCAGGTTTTACCGGTCGCCGCCACATTGACCGGTGAGCCAGCGGTGCCGGTTGGCTGTGTGGCATCCGCCTTACCAATAAACTCCATCACCCACTGCTGGTTGGCGTTCGGGAAGAACAACTGCCCGACGCGATACCAGTTATCGGTGTCGGTATTATTGGTAATTTTGTAGCCGCTGAAATAGCCCGCGCGCAGCGACCCGGTCATAAAGGTGCCGTAGTTCTCGTCGCGGCGATAACCGTATTCAAAGGTGGATAACCAGCGTCCAGCAGCTGCATCAAGACTCAGTTTTGCGCCAGACTGCAGGTTGAGCTGACGGATCACCACGCGTGCATTGTTGAGATTCAACGGCGTACCGCAATCTTCAATATTCAGCGTATCAACCGTCCAGCCGCCATCCGACAGGTCGCCCGGATTGCGCGTGTGCTCAATCCACACGTTGCGGATAATCCCCTGCGTCACACGCGGCATGTAGAGCGTGGCGTCACCGTAACCGGTCTGGAAGTTACAGTTACACAGCTCAATGGCGGTGGAGTGATCCCAGGCGCCTTTCGGCGAGTTCGACCAGCCAACATCAAACACACGTCCGTAGGTATACAGGGTGTAAATCTGGTCGAATTTGCTGTCGAGGGTATCCAACACTTTTATCACCGTACCGCCGTTATTCTGCGCGCGGAAACAGTAGATATTGACGGTGGTGCCTTCGATACAGGTGTTTTCGAAGAAGGGCTGCACGTTGCTGCACATATCGGAGGTGATAGTGCTTTTGTTGGTGGTGATATCCGCCGATGCCTGGCCATTCCACGCGATACCTCTGATTGAGGTACGACGCGCCTTCACCTTGAATACCGTGTTGGCACTTTTGTCGGAAATGATGGTGGTACGCGGCAGCGAACCCAGTTCGACATCATCACCTTGCAAGCCAAAAAAGGCGCGCTCGGTACCGCTGATGTCGATCGGGCTGATCAGGAATTTACCGCCAGGGAAACGCACCGGTAACGCGGTAATGTTACCGGAGTAGCTTTGCGTCCATGCCAGCATACGGTTGAACGCCTCCGTATCGTTGGCGTAACCATCGCCTTTAGCACCGAAGTGATAAAGGTTGATGTCCTTTGGATCGTTAATCACACGTTTCCAGTAAAAACCGTTGCCGATCACCAGCGTACCGCCATCTTCTACCGCGGTCGTGGTACCGATAAAGCCGGTAAAATCACCGCCGCCGTGGAAGGTGGAGTCAGCGTTGTAGCGACGTAAGAATGCCAGATCGCCGTTTTTGGCCGGTACGGTGGTACGCAGTTCTGCATAAGAGTTAACTTCGATCATTATAGCCTCCTCGGCTTTTCGGGTAGGTAATGCAAATGCGTGAGAGCAGCGTTACTGGGCCGGTTGACCGCAGTGCTGATCCCAAAGATCGTTGTGATTGTTGATGGCGCGCACGGTGCGAACGTCCATGCGCTCGGCGTCATTGCCGTGGGTATAAATCGGGGAAAACAGGGTACAGGCTGAGTCGATGACGACGGGGGCTTCAGGGCTGGTGGTATTTCGACTGCTGCAGCTTGTCACGAGCAGCAGCGTCATCAAGATTAAGGTTGCTGGCTTCCACACGTTTGGCCTCCTCACGCAGCTGTTGCTGCTGCTGGTTAACGGCTACCGCTTGCGCCGCGGCTTGATCGGCGCGCTCGACGGCGGATTTGGATTGTTGCTGCACCTTGCCGATTTTCTTGCCACCGAAGTAGCTGGCCGCTAACGCGGCGATGACGCCTGCCAGGGCGGCGAGCCAGTGCCAGCTGCCGCCAAGCAATGTCGTGATAAGTGTCATGCTTTTTCCTCCATCGCCGTTTTTTGCTGGTTGAGGCCTTTCTGGCGAACGAATTGGGCAATGACGCCCATCGCCACCATGAAAGCGCCAATCAACCCGAGATAGTTGTGCGGCAGAATCGCTTTCACATCCGGCGGCATGCTGTTCCATGCATCAAGCGCAGCGGTGGGAAACGATTGCACCCACGCGCTGAGCATCGAACCGAGTGACGCCAGCCACACTGACCAGGTTTTGAATAACAGCCGCGCATGTTTAACAAATTCCAGCGTGGTGAAGCGCTGCATCACCATCACCACCACGATTACCGCCAGCACTGCGGTGACAAAAATCAGCAGTTTCAGATTCATAGCAGCCCCCGATAGATGTCATACGTGCCGCTGCGCATCACTTCGGCATGCCGCCGGGCGCGGCCCGAGGTTTGGCGAGCCCACAAACTGTCGAGCATGGCGTTGGCTGCGCTGTTGAAATCGCCCTGAGTGATGGCGGTGAGCATGCCGCGAAACATCGCCAGCCCATCCACACCCAGTTGATAACCCATACTGATCAGCACATCGCAGCGCGCCTCATTGCATTTGGCCAGCGCCTGCTGCACCAGCGCACGCTGATGCATCTGCTGCACCTTGCCCTCGACAATGCACTGCTTCCACACATCGCCCACCGGACGCGGCACCTGGAAGATGTAGTTGCTGAGTGAGGCCCCTTTCGGGCCGATGCGAATCCCCCCCGCCACCGTAGGGAAACCCAGGGTGTCGAGGTAAGGCGCTTCGCGGTAACCCTCTTCAAAATTCAGGATGGCAATAATCTGACTCATAGAAATTCCTCTTAGACGGGCGCGACAGCCTGAAAATGGCTGCGCAAAGCGGTAAAAACACATAAATCTCGCTGATCGTTTCCTGATCTCAGCGCATTGTTTGATAAGCGAAACGCTCAAGGATGGTTAAACACTGAGCATCTATAAAACGTTCCGCTTAAAACTGGGGAAAGGGGAGAAAGATTTAGCGCACGGCGTACAAATAGACATGGGGTAAACAGCAGTTATCGAAACTCGCTTGTGCCTGCTGAACGCGAACAGGCGCTAACACCGCGCAGTCAATGCGTGAGTGCGTTTGGCGCTGACAGATGCGTTCAGCGGTGCGCAAAGTAACGTTTTCGTATTCGATGCCGAGCGCGTTGTCGATGCTGCGCTTGAGGCGACTGAGGGACTGGCGTCGCCGATGGCGGCGCGTGCGTGCATTGCCTGAAAATACTGACTTCCCGTACTGGATAATCGCCATAACTCCTCCTGTTAATGAGTCTTTGGCGATGGGGTGGCAGGCACGGCGATTCGGCTGAAGCCGACGCGTTCGCTGTTCCTCTGGAAAATACTCGACGTCAACTCGCCCGGCTGCATTCGCGGCCAGGGTGAAGTAGAGGAGAGTGAAAACAGAGGGCAACTGACAACGCTGCAAAGTGCGTATCCACCCCATCCCAAAGTTCACTAACTTTGGATGGTATGTATCGCGCTTGTGCAGCGCCTCAATTGTTTAAGAGCGGGCTCATCCGTGAGCAGGTATGTTGTCCATCCATGCTCAAATTATTAACAGGTTCTAATGCATTGGCAAACACCAATGGTTAATTTTTTATTTACCGTCAGTTAAATTTATGATTTCAGCCAAAATATTTTTTTACCGCATTCTGGCGTTTTGTGATCAACCCAGGATTTGATAATCCCGCGCCTGGCTCATGATCACCCGCGCCACCACCTGCAGCGTCCTGGCTTCTTCCAGGGTTAAATACCAGGTTTCATAGCGCTTGTTATCTGAGATCACCGCGACCTTTTTGTGCTGCAGCTGCAGGCGTTTGAGATAGAGCTGATCGTCAAGCGTGAAGAGATAGATGCCATCGCCATCAAAGCGATGCACGCTGATATCGACGAACAGCTGATCGCGCGGCGCAAAGGTGCCCGCCATCGAATCGCTGTTCAGCGCGATGAGGCGAATATTTTCGGCGGGGCGGCCATTAAACAACACGCGCGCCTCCTCCAGCCCATATTCAATGGCTTGAATGGTTTCTACCAGTTCATCGCGCGTGCTGCTGCGCACACCGTGTTGACCGATATCCAGACTCTCTACGCGAAACAGATGCTGTGGATTAACCAAACTTCGCTGCGTCAGCAGGGCGGCCGGTTTTTCCATACCAAATTGCAGCCACTCAACACGCACGTCGAGTAACTGGCTGAGCGCCAGTAAATTGTTATCATCGGGTATCGATTGTCCGTTAAACCATTTCCACACCCCCGGCGTTGAGATCTTGCATCCCCTCTCTTGCAGCGCAAGCGCAACCTGTTTGTTCCGTCCATGTCCGATAATTCCCGCGCTTTCGCACGCGGCAATCAGCCTGGCAGTGAATGCTTGTCTCGTACTTTCTTTTTTAACCATCAGTTAATAATCTGCCTTCAGTAAAAGACTGAATGTTATTTTCATTTTTGCTACCAGTTCATTTTATATTACCGGCAGTTTACTACCCAACCGCTTTTATCAATGAAGCTGGACAATCATTATCCCTTTCGGGTAGGCCGAAACCAGTGATCATTGCCATATCGCTTGTTCTCACAGGGGTTTTCAGGATTGTTCTGTAGCAGTAAGACCAGCATCTAAAGGAAAAAATGGGTGAAAAGCAGCGAGCCCGCCATAGATGACAGAAATAAATCAAAAAGCTCTTAGAATAACTGGATCGAAAGCGAAAAAAATGGGCACCGTTTTCGGTGCCCATTGTCATGCAGGAGCGAATATTAGCGACGTAGCGTATCGTCGCCCCACCCTATCCATTTATAGGTGGTGAGCGCCTCAAGTCCCATCGGACCTCGCGCGTGCAGCTTCTGCGTACTGACCGCCACTTCGGCGCCGAGGCCAAACTGGCCGCCGTCGGTGAAGCGCGTGCTGGCATTAACGTATACCGCGGATGAGTCAACCTGGTTGACGAAGCGATTGGCGTTACCAATGCTGCGCGTCAGAATGCCATCAGAATGCTGCGTGCCGTGCTCACGGATATGCGCGATGGCTTCATCGATATCTGCCACCAGCTTGACGTTAAGATCGTTGGACAACCATTCGTCATCATAATTTTCCGCCTGCACCGCGACCACTTCGGCGGCACCGTTTTGCAGCAGCGCCAGCACATTTTCGTCGGCGTGCAGCGCAATGTTCTCTTGCGCCATACGTTGCAGGAATGCAGGAATAAAGCGATCGGCTTGATCGTTATGGATCAGCAGCGTTTCAAGCGAGTTGCAGGCGCTTGGGCGCTGCTTCTTCGCGTTGACGATCACCGCCAGCGCCGCCTCTGTCTCCATGGTTTCATCGAGATAAAGATGACATACGCCGATGCCGCCGGTGATCACCGGAATCGTCGAATTCTCGCGACACAGTTTGTGCAAACCTGCGCCGCCGCGCGGGATCAGCATATCGATGTAGCGATCGAGCTTCAGCAGCTGATTGACCAGTTCACGATCCGGGTTTTCAATCGCCTGCACGGCACCCGCCGGTAAACCGTGCTGGGTCAGCGCATTTTGGATCACGCGCACGGTGGCCGCGTTGGTGCGGTAGGTTTCTTTGCCGCCTCGCAGAATCGCCGCGTTACCGGTTTTCAGGCACAGCGACGCGACATCAACGGTGACATTCGGGCGCGCTTCATAAATCACACCGATAACGCCCAGCGGCACACGACGACGTTCGATGCGTAAGCCGCTATCAAGCTGGCCGCCATCCATCAACTGACCGACCGGATCCGCAAGGCGACACACCTGACGTACGTCATCCGCAATGCCCTTCAGGCGCTGCGGATTGAGCGTCAGGCGATCGAGCAGCGCTTCGCTCATGCCATTTTGGCGCGCATCTGCCAAATCCTGCGCGTTTGCCGCCAGAATATCGGCGCTTTCCGCTTCCAGACGATCGGCGATGCTGAGTAGCACCTGATTTTTTTGTTCGGTGGAGAGTGCTGCCAGTTTGTACGACGCAGCACGCGCCGCTTTACCCATCTCTTCTAACATCATCCGCTCCTTAACTGACGATCATGTCGTCGCGGTGCACGGCGACCGGAC
>Ga0207655_1003631_pt1 | contig 11395 bp, 8 predicted proteins | sample KBSM44metaG_FD_184398 | JGI IMG/M metagenome (GOLD analysis project Ga0207655, IMG submission 184398) | Miscanthus rhizosphere microbial communities from Kellogg Biological Station, Michigan, USA - KBS M4-4 metaG (SPAdes) (version 2) | ecosystem: Host-associated > Plants > Roots > Rhizosphere >... | reverse complement strand
GCTGAGGAAGATCGCGCCGCCGACCAGTCGCACGATGAAGCCAGGATGGCTGGCCACCAGGGTTTCGACGAAGGAGTAGGTCAGCGTGCCGTCCTCGTTGACTGCGCGCCACATCAGGCCCTGGGCGATGCCGTTGACCCACATCGAGGCGATGTACAGCACGGTGCCGATGGTGGCGAGCCAGAAGTGCGCGTTGATCAGGCCGATGCTGTGCATCTGCTCGCGGCCGAAGACTTTCGGGATCATGTGGTACAGCGCACCAATGGAAATCATTGCCACCCAGCCGAGCGCGCCGGCGTGAACGTGGCCGATGGTCCAGTCGGTGTAGTGGGAGAGGGCGTTGACCGTCTTGATCGCCATCATCGGCCCTTCGAAGGTCGACATGCCGTAGAACGCCAGGGACACCACGAGGAAACGCAGGATCGGGTCGCTGCGCAACTTATGCCAGGCACCCGACAGGGTCATCATGCCGTTGATCATCCCGCCCCAGCTCGGCGCCAGCAGGATCAGCGACATCACCATGCCCAACGACTGTGCCCAGTCTGGCAGCGCGGTGTAGTGCAAGTGGTGGGGACCGGCCCAGATGTACAGGGTGATCAGCGCCCAGAAGTGCACGATCGACAAGCGATAGGAATACACCGGGCGTTCGGCCTGTTTCGGCACGAAGTAGTACATCATCCCGAGGAAACCGGCGGTCAGGAAGAAGCCCACGGCGTTGTGGCCGTACCACCACTGCACCATGGCATCGGTTGCACCGGAGTACAGCGAGTAGGACTTGGTCAGACTCACCGGCAATTCCAGGTTGTTGACGATGTGCAGGATTGCCACGGTGATGATGAATCCACCGAAGAACCAGTTACCGACGTAGATGTGTTTAGTCTTGCGCTGCATGATCGTGCCGAAGAACACGATGGCGTACGCCACCCAGACGATGGTGATCAGGATGTCGATCGGCCATTCCAGTTCGGCGTATTCCTTGGAGCTGGTGTAACCCAGCGGCAGGCTGATCGCCGCCAGCAGGATCACCAGTTGCCAGCCCCAGAAGCAGAACGCGGCGATTTTCGGCGCAAACAATCGAGTCTGGCAGGTACGCTGTACCGAGTAGAACGAACTGGCGAACAACGCGCAGCCGCCGAAGGCGAAGATCACCGCGTTGGTATGCAGCGGGCGCAACCGGCCGAAACTGGTCCATGGCAGATTGAAGTTGAGTTCGGGCCAGACCAACTGGGCGGCGAGAAAAAACCCGAGCCCCATGCCGACGATGCCCCACACCACCGTCATAATGGCGAATTGGCGGACCACCTTGTAGTTGTAGGCGGTACTGATAGAAGTGTTCATGGTTCCCCATCCACGGTTCAGCCGAAGTGAGGGCCCGTCTTTGCGAGTAAGCCGCGCAAGGCAGACGCTCCCTTCGCCTGGAGTTATAGGCAGACTAAAAGCGAGGCAAGCATGGACAAACAGCACAAGGCCAGTATTGACGGGGATCAATGGGCGCAGTGCGTGCGGGATCACGGATGGTTGTGGAATGCCGCCTCGGTGCCGGCCTCGGCGACACTGATTCTCGCCCATGGCGCCGGTGCGCCGATGGACAGCGGCTGGATGAGCGACATGGCTGCGCGCCTTGCCACGCAAGGCGTCAACGTGCTGCGCTTCGAGTTTCCGTACATGGCCCAGCGGCGACTGGACGGCGGCAAGCGCCCACCGAACCCGGTGCCGAAACTGCTGGAATGCTGGCGCGAGGTGTACGCCGTGGTGCGACGCCATGTCACTGGGCGTCTGGCCATTGGCGGCAAGTCCATGGGCGGGCGGATGGCCAGTCTTTTGGCCGATGAGCTGGAAGCGGATGCGCTGGTGTGCCTCGGTTATCCGTTTTATGCCGTCGGCAAACCGGAGAAACCTCGGGTTGAGCACTTGGCTGCGCTAAAGACACGGACGTTGATTGTGCAGGGCGAGCGCGATGCGCTGGGCAATCGTGAGGCCGTTGAGGCTTATACGTTGGCGCCGGGTATCGAGGTGTTCTGGCTGGCGGCGGGGGATCATGATTTGAAGCCGTTGAAGGCTTCAGGGTTTACGCATGAGCAGCATTTGGACGCGACAGCGAAGAAGGTCGCCGGGTTTTTGTGAGAAGCAAGATCAAAAGATCGTCCGAACGCGGCCCGAGCCTTCGTCAGCTCCTACAGGGTGTACGCCGTTCAAATGTAGGAGCTGGCGCAGCCTGCGATCTTTTGACTTTGTTGTCAGCGGTTAAACCGCTCCACCAACGAATACCGGGTATTCGCGGTCTTGGTTAGTTCCTCACTCAGCAGCGCCGAGTTTTGTGCCTGTTCCGAGGTCTGGTCCGTCATTTGAATCAACAGTCGTCCAGGTCGGGAAAGATGACTTTACCCACTACCCAAGGCCCAACGATTTCACAATGCACGGTGCGCAGGAATGAACCCCACTCACTTCGGTTATGGGCATCAGGGCCGGTGACAGTCAGCAAAAGGTATTCATCCCGAAAGGCGTCAAAGGCATAGATCAGCCAGAAGTCATTGTCAGGATCTTCAACCAGAGCGGTTCGATAATACTGGCGGTCGATTTTTGCCCATCGGGCTTGAATCGCTTGAGTGCTTGCCAGGTGGATGTGGTGCATATCGCTGAGGTCGAGCCGTTCGTCTCGCCCGAAAATAGTCGGCAGTTCGCCGCACACTTTGTAGTTGTAAAAGTGTGCGGCGAAGTTTTGCCAGTTGTTTATTTGTTCAAAAAGTGCAGAGATTTTGACAGCTGGCATCCATGGCTACTTTCTAATAGGTAGCTTGCCAGTGATCACAAATTTATCGAACGCTTTTTGCCCATCACGCGCGGCTTGCTGAACATCAAGGAACGTCAGTTCATCGCGAACGACCTTTTTGTCGGGCTTGCCGATCTTTCTAGTGGTGGCCATCGGAGCCTCCGAAGGAGATGTATTCATGCTGACCAGCTTAAGTGATTGAGTTTTTACCGGCAAACAATAGAGTCGGACTCTGAGGTGGACAAGTCGGGGGATTCTGGGCCGGTTGTAGGCAGGGGCGCATAGATGTGTAATCTGAGGCGGCGGTCTCGCGGCACCAGACCTTTCAGAATGACGATAAAAAACCCGGAAGCTTTCGCTGTCCGGGTTTTTTGTTTTTCGACCACGATCAGCGGTTAAACCGCTCCACCAACGAATACTGGGTATTCGCCGTCTTGGTCAGTTCTTCACTCAGTAGCGCCGAGTTCTGTGCCTGTTCCGAGGTCTGATCAGCCAGTTGCGAGATGTTGCTGATGTTGCGGCTGATTTCTTCGGCCACCGAACTTTGCTCTTCGGTCGCGGCAGCGATTTGGGTGGTCATGTCGGTGATGTGGGCTACCGCTTCGCTGATGCCCACCAGCGCCTGATCCGCTTCCAATACCCGCGCCACACCTTCTTCAGCCTGGCGATGGCCGGCCTCCATGGTTTGCACCGCCGTGCTGGCGGTTTGTTGCAGCTTGGCGATCAGGGCGTGGATCTGCCCGGTGGATTCGCTGGTGCGCTGCGCCAATTGGCGCACTTCGTCGGCCACCACCGCAAAACCACGGCCCATCTCACCAGCACGGGCGGCTTCGATCGCAGCGTTCAAGGCGAGCAGGTTGGTCTGGTCGGCAATGCCTTTGATCACATCGACCACGCCACCGATTTCGTCGCTGTCCTTGGCCAGTTGAGTGACCGTCAGACCGGTTTCACCGACCACCACCGACAGGCGTTGAATGGCTTCGCGGGTTTCACCTGCGATGTCGCGACCGCGACCGGTCAGGCGATTGGCTTCCTGAGTGGCGTCGGCGGTGCGCTGCACGTGACTGGCGACTTCCTGAGTGGTAGCGGCCATCTGATTGACGGCGGTCGCCACTTGCTCGGTCTCGACGCGCTGACGTTCCAGGCCGGTGGAGCTGTTGTGAGCCAGGGTGTCGGACTGTTTCGCTTGTTCGTTCAGATGCTCGGCGGTGTCTTGCAGGCGCGTCAGGCAGGTTTTCAGGCGAGCTTCCTGGCTGAGAATGGACATTTCCAAGCGTGCCTGGGCACCGCGGCTGTCGGTGTACATCTGCGCGATCAGCGGGTCGGACGTGGTCTGTTCGGCCAGGCGCAGCAAGCGCTTGATGCCGCGCTGTTGCCAGCTCAAGCCCATCAAGCCCAACGGCACCGAAAGACCGGCGGCGAGGGCGAAGCCCCATTGCGACGTCAGGGTGGCGCCGATCATGAAGCTCAACTGGCTGACCAGAATGAACGGCAGCCAGTCCTGAAGCACCGGCAACCACTTATCCCTTTGAGGAACAGCTGACTTGCCCTGATTGATGCGTTGGTAGAGCGCTTCGGCACGGCGGATCTGCTCGGCGGTGGGCTTGACCCGCACCGACTCGTAACCGATCACCTGATTGCCTTCGAACACCGGTGTGACATAGGCGTTAACCCAGTAGTGGTCACCGGTCTTGCAGCGATTCTTGACAATGCCCATCCATGGCAAGCCTTGTTTCAGTGTGCCCCACATGTGCGCGAACACCGCAGACGGGACGTCGGGATGACGAACCAGGTTATGCGGCGCACGGATCAGTTCTTCACGCGAAAACCCGCTGATTTCGACGAAAGCATCGTTGCAGTAGGTGATCATGCCCTTGGCATCGGTGGTGGAAATCAACCGTTGCTGCGCCGGGAAGGTCCGTTCGCGTTGTGTAATGGGCTGGTTGTTACGCATGGCTTTTTCAATCCGCAAGGCTTTGATGGTGTATCGGCATCGTTGGGCATTTATTGAAGTTTTTTTTCAATAAATCAGTAACGCGTCGCAAAACGACCGCTGCGTCATCATCCCGCGAGCATCGGATACGTGAACAAGCCGAAATGCAGCAGATTCAAACCAAAATGGGTGGCGATGGCCGCACCCAGCCCACCGAACCGGTAGGCCAGGCCATAGCCGACACCGGCCAGGCTGGCCAGCAACACCCATTGCCAGCCAGCGCCCAGATGAACGAGGCCAAATAGCAATGATGCGAGCACCAGCGCGAGGCTTTCGCCATAAGGCAGGTGTTTAAACTGCCGGCTCAGACCGCCCTGGATGTAGCCACGAAACAGCGCTTCTTCCACCAGCGTCACCAGCAACAGATTGTTCAGCATCCACAGCCAGGCCTGATCCGGCCATTTCGGTGCCCAACTGATCACCCCCAGCAATAGCCCACCACCCAGAGCCAGTACGGCACTCACGGTCAGGGCGAGGGCGGTGGCATACACCGACAGGCGCAGGGAGCGCCGGCCGACAATCCATGGGCAGACCAGTAACAGCCAGAAGCCGATCAGGGGTTTGTCCTGATTCAGGTACATGGCGAACCGCACGGCATCGTCGGTGAAACGCAGGGGATCGATAGCGCGACCGTTGTAGAAACCGGGAAGCCAGTGTGTCGCCAGCGCCACCGCCAGGACGATGAACAAGCCGTGGCCGAGGTAGCGGCCGAGGGGGATCTGTTGTTGGCGAACGGCGAAACCGGCGATCAGCAGTAACCCGAAAGAAATGGCAGCCAGCCAGCCGAGATGGCCGTAGATCAAAGCCAGGCTGTAGCCGAGCGAGAGAAGTGCCAGATAGATCCATGGCAGAGCGATCATTTGAAGTCCTTGTTTCAGAGATTCTGCAGGTTGCCCGGCCTATGTGGGAGCGACCTGTGGCGAGGGGGGTTGCCCCCGTTGGGTTGCGAAGCAGCCCCCAAATCTCAGATATACCAAAGATCTTGTGAGTGCTACGCACCTCAAACGGGGCGGTGCGGCGTTCCGACAAGCCCCCTCGCCATGGGTCGCCCCCACATTGGTCATGTGTCGTACACAACACCTATGCAATTGGAACGCGATTATAGAGACATACACCGCCCAAACAAAAACACCGCCCGAAGGCGGTGTCGTTGTCAGCGGAGGCGTTACGAGGCAATCAACTGCCGCAACACGTAATGCAAAATCCCTCCGGCCTTGAAGTACTCCACTTCGTTCAGGGTATCGATCCGGCACAATACCTCGACCTTCTCCTGGCTGCCGTCTTCACGGGTGATGACCAGCGTCAGGTTCATCCGCGGAGTCAGTTCGACGCCCGTCAGGCCAAGAATGTCCAGGGTTTCCTTGCCGGTGAGGTTCAGGCTCTTGCGGTTCTGATCCAGCTTGAACTGCAATGGCAACACGCCCATGCCCACCAGATTTGAACGGTGAATCCGCTCGAAGCTTTCAGCGATGACGGCTTTGACCCCCAGCAGGTTGGTGCCCTTGGCCGCCCAGTCACGGCTCGATCCGGTGCCGTATTCTTGCCCGGCGATCACCACCAGTGGCGTGCCCGCTGCCTGGTAACGCATGGCCGCGTCGTAGATCGGCAGTTTTTCCCCGGTCGGAATGTAAATCGTGTTGCCGCCTTCTTCACCACCGAGCATTTCGTTGCGAATGCGGATGTTGGCGAAGGTGCCGCGCATCATCACTTCGTGGTTACCGCGACGCGAGCCGTAGGAGTTGAAGTCCCGTGGTTCCACCCCTTGTTCGCGCAGGTAACGGCCGGCAGGGCTGTCGGTCTTGATGTTGCCGGCGGGGGATATGTGGTCGGTGGTTACCGAATCGCCGAGCAGCGCGAGGACTTTCGCCCCTTCGACATCCTTGACCACCGGCGCAGGGCCGCCAATGTCATCGAAGAAGGGCGGGTGCTGGATATACGTCGAATCGTTGTTCCAGACATAAGTCGCTGCCTGCGGCACTTCGATGGCTTGCCACTGCTCGTCGCCGGCGAACACTTCGGCGTACTCCTTGTGGAACATTGCGGTGTTCACCTGAGTTACCGCGTCGGCGATTTCCTTGGTGCTCGGCCAGATGTCTCGCAGGTAAACCGGGTGGCCGTCCTTGTCGTTTCCCAAGGGCTCGCTGCTGATGTCGATGCGCACCGTGCCGGCCAGCGCGTAGGCGACGACCAGGGGCGGGGAGGCCAGCCAGTTGGTTTTCACCAGCGGATGCACGCGGCCTTCGAAGTTGCGGTTGCCCGACAGCACCGAGGCGACGGTCAGGTCGGCTTTCTGGATGGCTTTTTCAATCGGCTCCGGCAACGGCCCGGAGTTGCCGATGCAGGTGGTGCAGCCATAACCGACCAGGGCAAAACCGAGTTGGTCGAGGTATTGGGTCAGACCGGCTGCCTTGTAATAGTCGGTGACCACTTTCGAACCGGGGGCCAGGGAGCTCTTGACCCAGGGTTTGCGCTTGAGGCCTTTTTCCACGGCTTTTTTCGCCACCAGTCCGGCTGCCATCATCACACTGGGATTGGAGGTGTTGGTGCAGGAGGTGATCGCGGCAATCACCACCGCACCGTTTTTCAGCCGATGCGTATGGCCTTCGTGGGCGTAGTCCGCTTCACCGATCAGATCGGCGTTGCCTACCGCGACGCCACCGCCGCCCTCACTTTCGAGGCGACCTTCTTCCTTGCTGGTCGGTTTGATTTGCAGGCCGAGAAAGTCAGTGAACGCTTGCGCCACATTCGGCAACGAGACGCGGTCTTGTGGGCGCTTCGGCCCGGCGAGGCTGGCTTCGACGCTGCCCATGTCCAAGGCCAGGCTGTCGGTGAATACCGGCTCTTTGCCAGGCAAGCGCCACAGTCCTTGAGTCTTGCTGTAGGCCTCCACCAGTTTCACGGTTTGTGCGGTGCGGCCGGACAGGCGCAGGTACTCCAGTGTCACCTCGTCCACCGGGAAGAAGCCGCAGGTGGCGCCGTATTCCGGAGCCATGTTCGCAATGGTCGCGCGGTCGGCCAGCGGCAGGTCGGCGAGGCCGTCGCCGTAGAACTCGACGAATTTGCCGACCACGCCTTTCTTGCGCAGCATCTGGGTGACGGTCAGCACCAGGTCGGTGGCGGTGATGCCTTCCTTGAGCTTGCCAGTGAGTTTGAAGCCGATCACTTCCGGAATCAGCATCGACACCGGTTGGCCCAGCATCGCCGCTTCCGCTTCGATCCCGCCGACGCCCCAGCCGAGTACGCCGAGGCCGTTGATCATGGTGGTGTGGGAGTCAGTGCCGACCAGGGTGTCGGGGAAAGCATAGGTGCGGCCGTCCTCATCCTTGGTCCAGACCGTGCGTCCTAGGTATTCAAGGTTGACCTGGTGACAGATACCGGTGCCCGGCGGCACCACGCTGAAGTTGGCGAAGGCGCTCTGACCCCAGCGCAGGAAGGCGTACCGCTCGTGGTTGCGCTGCATTTCGATGTCGACGTTCTGTTCGAAGGCGCTTGAGCTGGCGAACTTGTCGACCATCACCGAGTGGTCGATCACCAGGTCCACCGGCGACAGCGGATTGATGCGCTGTGGGTCGCCACCGGCCTTGGCCATGGCGGCGCGCATGGCGGCCAGGTCGACCACGGCCGGGACACCGGTAAAGTCCTGCATCAATACCCGCGCGGGGCGGTATTGGATTTCGCGGTCGGAGCGACGCTCCTTGAGCCAGGCGGCAATCGCCTTGAGGTCGGCGCCGGTGACGGTTTTCTCGTCCTCCCAGCGCAGCAGGTTTTCCAGCAACACTTTCAACGACATGGGCAGCTTGTCGAGATCACCCAGGCTCTTGGCGGCTTCGGGCAAGCTGAAGTAGTGATAGGTCTTGTCGTCGACTTGTAAGGTTTTAAGGGTTTTCAGGCTATCGAGGGACGGCATTGAAATGACTCCTTTAAGTCCACACGGCTACGGACTGAGGGACGGGCAGAGGTTTAAACCTAGTCCTGTTTGGTGCTTAAGGCTAATAACTGGACCCTAAGGGCAAGTCCAAGGTTCCGAACTCGGCTATCATGCGCCGGTTTTCGTGACAGGCTTTGCTTCAACGCAAGCCTGGGCATCGCGCAGTGGCGCAATTTTTCCGCCAACTGCCCAGGAGTAAGAATGAACACCCTCTTTATGCATTGCCGACCGGGCTTCGAAGGCGAAGTCTGTTCCGAGATTTCCGAACATGCCGCGCGGCTGAACGTGGCCGGTTATGCCAAGGCCAAAACCGCCAGCGCCTATGCCGAATTCATCTGCACCGAAGAAGACGGCGCCGAACGCCTGATGCGTGGCCAGCGTTTCGCCGACCTGATCTTCCCGCGCCAGTGGGCCCGTGGGATCTTTATTGATCTGCCGGAAACCGACCGCATCAGCGTGATCCTCGCCCACATGGCGGACTTCCCGCTGTGCGGCAGCCTGTGGCTGGAAATGGTCGACACCAACGATGGCAAAGAGCTGTCGAACTTCTGCAAGAAGTTTGAAGTGCACCTGCGCAAGGCGTTGATGGCGGCCGGCAAACTGGTGGAAGACCCCAACAAGCCGCGTCTGCTGCTGACCTTCAAGAGCGGCCGCGAAGTGTTCATGGGGCTGGCGGAGTCGAACAACTCGGCGATGTGGCCGATGGGCATTCCGCGCCTGAAGTTCCCCCGTGAAGCGCCGAGCCGTTCGACGTTGAAGCTGGAAGAGGCCTGGCATCACTTCATTCCCCGCGACCAGTGGGATGAGCGTCTGCACAGCGACATGACCGGTGTCGACCTCGGCGCCGCCCCTGGCGGCTGGACCTGGCAACTGGTCAACCGCGGCATGCTGGTGACCGCCATCGACAACGGCCCGATGGCCGAAAGCCTGATGGATACCGGTCTGGTGCAGCACTTGATGGCCGACGGTTTCACCTTCAAGCCCAAACAGCCGGTGGACTGGATGGTCTGCGACATCGTCGAGAAGCCGGCGCGCAACGCGGCGATGCTGGAAGAATGGATTGGCGAGGGGCATTGCCGGGAAGCGGTGGTCAACCTCAAGCTGCCGATGAAACAGCGTTATGCCGAAGTGAAGCGCTTGCTGGAGCGTATTGCCGAGGGGTTCAAGGCGCGGGGCATTCGGGTTGAAATCGGCTGCAAGCAGCTGTATCACGACCGTGAAGAAGTGACCTGCCATTTGCGCCGGCTTGACGTGAAAAAACCGAAATCCCGCTGATTCATACGGTCCCGCTCCCATAGGTGACCGAACACCCGGCAATGCGCGACAATGCCGGCAAGTTTCAGGAGTAAACCATGAGTGAAATGATCGATACGCCGGTTGACGGCACCCTCGATGCCACCGGCCTCAATTGCCCGGAACCGGTGATGATGCTGCACCAGCACATCCGTGACCTGGTGCCTGGCGGCCTGCTGAAGGTGATCGCCACTGACCCGTCGACCCGTCGCGACATTCCCAAGTTCTGCGTGTTCCTCGACCACGAGTTGGTGGCGCAGCACGAAGAGGCAGGCACCTACCTGTACTGGATCCGCAAGAAGCTCGCTTAACGGGCACAAAAAAGGCCTGCATGTGCAGGCCCTTTTTTTGCGCTCGCTTAACCGGCCGAACGGCTGATGCGGATCCGCTTGCGTGCGCTGCGCGCCAGGCGGATCGACAGCATCAGCGCCGCGCAACTCAAACCGACGATCAAACCCTGCCACAGCCCGCTCGGGCCGCTCGGCGCGCCGAACCAATCGGTCAGGCCCAAGGCGTAACCCACCGGCAAACCGATGCCCCAATAAGCGAACAGCGTCAGGATCATCGTCACTCGCGTGTCTTGATAGCCGCGCAGTGCACCGGCCGCCGTCACCTGGATCGCATCGGAAAACTGGAACAGCGCCGAGTACACAATCAGCATCGCGGCCACGTGAATCACCGTCGGGTCGGCGGTGTAGATCGCGGCGATGGGTTCACGCAGCAACAGCATCATGCTTGCGGAAATACACGCATAAGCCAGTGCCGTGCCCATGCCGACTCCGGCGGCGAAGCGTGCTTCGCGTGGTTCTTCGCGGCCCAGTGCCTGGCCGACCCGCACGGTCACGGCCATGCCCAGGGAGTAGGGGATCATGAACACCAGTGAGCTGAAATTCAGGGCGATCTGGTGCCCGGCGACCACCGTGGCGCCGAGGCTGCCGATCAGCAGGGCGATCACCGCAAAGATGCTCGACTCGGCGAAAACGGCGATGCCGATCGGCAGGCCGATGCCCAGCAAGCGTTTGATCACCGCCCACTGGGGCCAGTCGAAACGGCTGAACAACTGGCTCGACTGATAGGCCGGTGCCCAGCGTTCCCAGCCGGCCATCCCCAGCGCCATCACCCACATCACGATTGCCGTGGCCCAGCCGCAGCCGACACCGCCCATCGCCGGCACACCAAAGTGGCCATAGATGAAGATGTAATTGAGCGGAATGTTCAGCGCCAGCCCGCACAAACCAAGGACCATGGCCGGACGCGTGCGACCCAGGCCATCACTGAAACAGCGCAATACGTGATAGAACGCGACGGCGGGCAGGCCGCTGGCGATGCCGTGCAGGTACTGCATGCACGGGCCGATCAGCTCGGGATCGACCTTCATGAAATGCAGGATCGGTTCGGCGCTGAACAGTAG
>Ga0207655_1003628_pt1 | contig 11405 bp, 10 predicted proteins | sample KBSM44metaG_FD_184398 | JGI IMG/M metagenome (GOLD analysis project Ga0207655, IMG submission 184398) | Miscanthus rhizosphere microbial communities from Kellogg Biological Station, Michigan, USA - KBS M4-4 metaG (SPAdes) (version 2) | ecosystem: Host-associated > Plants > Roots > Rhizosphere >... | reverse complement strand
TCTCCAAGTATTTCTACATGGCCAGTTTCACCAGCTACTTCACCTTCTTCCTGATCGACAAATTCCAGCTGTCGGTGGCCAGTTCGCAACTGCACCTGTTCATGTTCCTGGCAGCGGTGGCGGCGGGTACGTTCTTTGGCGGCCCGATTGGCGACAAGATCGGGCGCAAGGCGGTGATCTGGTTCTCGATCCTTGGGGTTGCCCCGTTCACCATCGCGCTGCCTTATGCGGACCTGTTCTGGACCAGCGTGTTGAGCGTGATCGTCGGTTTCATCCTGGCGTCGGCGTTCTCGGCCATCGTCGTGTATGCGCAGGAGCTTGTGCCTGGCAATGTCGGCATGATCGCCGGGATTTTCTTCGGCCTGATGTTCGGCTTCGGCGGCATTGGCGCGGCGCTGCTCGGGCATCTGGCTGACCTCTACGGTATCGTCTACGTCTACACCCTGTGCTCGTTCCTGCCGCTGTTCGGGGTGCTGGCGATTCTGCTGCCGCGCACCAAACCCAAACCTTCCGTACGAACCTGAACCTGACCTTCATGCTGACAGCGTTTCTGATCTTTCTGGCCACCATCACCCTGGTGATCTGGCAACCCAAGCGGCTGGGCGTCGGCTGGAGTGCGACCTTCGGGGCGGTACTGGCCTTGCTGTTCGGCGTGGTGCATCTCTCGGACATCCCGCAGGTCTGGCACATCATCTGGAACGCGACCGGTACCTTCATCGCGCTGATCATCATCAGCCTGTTGCTCGATGAGGCCGGTTTCTTCAACTGGTCGGCGCTGCATGTGGCGCGATGGGGCAGGGGCCGGGGGCGCTGGCTGTTTGCGTTCATCGTGCTATTGGGGGCGCTGGTTTCGGCGCTGTTCGCCAACGATGGCGCGGCGCTGATCCTCACGCCAATCGTCATGTCGATGCTGCTGGCGCTGCGTTTCTCGAAAGCGACCACCCTTGCGTTCGTCATGGCTGCCGGGTTCATCGCTGATACCGCCAGCCTGCCGCTGGTGGTCTCGAACCTGGTGAACATCGTCTCTGCGGACTACTTCGGCATCGGCTTCAACCGCTATGCCTCGGTCATGGTGCCGGTGAACCTGGTCAGCGTGGCGGCGACGCTGCTGGTGCTGCTGCTGTTCTTCCGCCGCGACATCCCCAAGACCTTCGATGCCTCGCAACTGGCGGACCCGGTTTCGGCCATTCACGACCGCGCGACCTTCATCGCCGGTTGGTGGGTGCTGGGGATTCTGCTGGTGGGCTGCTTTGCCCTGGAGCCGCTGGGCATTCCCATCAGCGCAATCTCCGCCGTGTGCGCGGCGATCCTGCTGGGTATCGCTGCCAAGGGCCACAAGATTTCCACGCGCAAGGTGATGAAAGAAGCGCCGTGGCAGATCGTGATTTTCTCCCTGGGCATGTACCTGGTGGTCTACGGGCTGCGCAACGAGGGCATGACCACCTATCTGGCCGGCTGGCTGGATCGCTTTGCCGAGCACGGGCTGTGGGGCGCGGCCATGGGCACCGGGGTGCTGACGGCGCTGCTGTCGTCGGTGATGAACAACCTGCCGACGGTGCTGATCGGGCTGCTTTCCATTGACGCAAGCCAGGCCCACGGGCCGTTGCAGGAGGCGATGATCTACGCCAACGTCATCGGCAGCGACCTTGGGCCGAAGATCACGCCGATCGGCAGCCTGGCGACCTTGCTCTGGCTGCACGTGCTGGCGCGCAAGGGCGTAAGCATCGGCTGGGGTTATTACTTCCGGGTCGGCATCGTGCTGACCTTGCCGGTGCTGCTGATCACACTGGCGGCGCTGGTGCTGCGGTTGAGTCTGTAGCGGGGTTGGTATCGGCAAGGGCGGGCCACTGATCCGGGACCAGAAACACCCGCTGGGCCTCTTCCCAATGGCCGTCGGGGTGTGGCGTGAGGCGTACCAGAAGTTGCGCCGGTGATCCGGGTTCGAGTTGTTGCAGCCACTGGGCGAACACCTCGCTGCTCCACGGCAGGTCGTCGCGCGATGGCCCCAACCAGGCGTGGCGGGGCAACTGTTGCCAGCGTGCGGACGGGTGTTGCGCGGCGAAGCGGGGCCAGTCCTTGTGATGCAGCCACTGCCCGCGCAGATGATCGGGGTGGGCACCTTCGGGCGGTTGCGGGCTATCGCACCACGGGTAGAACAGATAACCGCCCAGCCACAATTCGGCACTGAAGGATTCGATGCCCAGTGCTGCCAGTGCCTGACGGCTTTCCTCGCGCGCCGAGATCGGCAACTGATGCTGGTTCAGGTGCGCCAGTTTCAGATCCAGCCGGTCATGGCTGCCGGGGCCGAACCAGTGGGCGCTGTCCCGGCCATCGGCGTCGGCCAGGCCCAGATAGAACTTGATCGCCAGTTCCACATGATGGATGCCGTCACGGTCGCGCAGCAGCATGTCCAGCTCGCCCAGGGTCTGGCCTTCGGCGCGGATCGGCAGGTTGGCGGCGAGCATCTCAACGCCCGGCGCGTGGGTGATCGCGAACTGCCAGAGGCGTTCGTAATACAGGCCCAGGCGGCGGATCGAGCTGCGTGACAGCCATTGGAGCAGGGCGCTGTTGTCCTGATCCAGAGCGTGCAGGAAAGCCTCGAGCGCCTGGGGCTGGGTGACCCAGTCACTGGCGCTGAGCGGGTGGCGCTGCGGCCATTGAGTGGTGGCCAGCATCGGCGGCGAGAGAATGACCCAGGCCAGATCCCGCACCTGGGGCGTGCGCAGTTGGTGGGGCAGGTGGGAGAGGGTAGGGAATGGGTTCATCTGCAGAGGATAGCAGCAGCCTTTGGTACGTTTTGGGCTACAACCCTGGTCCCGTAGCCGCACGGCTTGCCGGCGGGGACGTATTCAAGATCGCTCCCGCGGGCAAGCCCTGCTGCTACGGGGATTGCAACGGATTCAGGCATCATTTGCCGCTATCGACCCCATCGCCCATAATCGCTTTCTTTACACGTATCGACCCTGCGGGAGCCCCATGGAGCAATTTCGTAATATCGGCATCATCGGTCGCCTGGGCAGTTCCCAGGTGCTGGAGACCGTCCGCCGACTCAAGAAATTCCTGATGTCGCGGCACCTGCATGTGATCCTCGAAGACACCATCGCCGAAGTCCTGCCTGGCCACGGCCTGCAGACGTCCTCGCGCAAGATGCTGGGCGAGGTCTGCGACATGGTCATCGTGGTCGGTGGCGACGGCAGCCTCCTGGGCGCGGCCCGGGCGTTGGCCAAGCACAACGTGCCGGTGCTGGGGATCAACCGCGGCAGCCTGGGCTTTCTGACCGACATCCGCCCCGACGAGCTGGAAGTAAAGGTCGCCGAGGTGCTGGACGGCCACTACCTGGTGGAAAACCGCTTCCTGCTCCAGGCCGAAGTGCGTCGCCACGGCGAAGCCATCGGCCAGGGCGACGCCCTCAACGACGTGGTGCTGCACCCCGGCAAATCCACGCGCATGATCGAATTCGAGATCTACATCGACGGCCAGTTCGTCTGCAGCCAGAAGGCCGACGGCCTGATCGTCGCGACGCCGACCGGCTCCACGGCCTATGCGCTGTCGGCGGGCGGGCCGATCATGCACCCCAAACTGGACGCCATCGTCATCGTGCCGATGTATCCGCACACACTTTCTGGCCGGCCAATTGTCGTCGACGGCAACAGTGAGCTGAAAATCGTTGTCTCAAAGGACATGACGATTTATCCACAGGTCTCCTGCGATGGACAAAACCACTTCACCTGCGCACCGGGTGACACCGTGACGGTCAAGAAAAAGCCTCAGAAACTGCGCCTGATCCACCCGCTCGATCACAACTACTACGAAGTCTGCCGGACCAAACTCGGTTGGGGCAGTCGGCTCGGCGGCGGGAGCGACTGATGCTCGATCCCGCGCGTAGCTACGATCTGATCGGTGACGTGCATGGATGTGCCCAGACCCTTGAGCACTTGCTCGACACCCTTGGTTACCGTTTTCAGGCCGGCGTATGGCGCCACCCTGAACGCATCGCCCTGTTCCTGGGCGACATCATCGACCGCGGCCCGCGGATTCGCGAGGCGCTGCACATCGTTCACGACATGGTCGTGGCCGGTCACGCGTTCTGCATCATGGGCAACCATGAGTTCAACGCCCTGGGCTGGGAAACCCCTGCGCCGCCCGAGAGCGGCAAACAGTTCGTGCGCGAACACACGCCGCGCCATGCCCGCCTGCTCGGCGAAACGCTGGCGCAGTTCGAACATCACCCCGGCGACTGGAAGGATTTCCTCAACTGGTTCTACGAGCTGCCGCTGTTCATCGACGCCGAACGTTTCCGGCTGGTGCACGCCTGCTGGGACGCCAGCCTGATCGAACCGCTGCGCAGCGCCCATGGCGACGGCCGCATCGACCAGCATTTCGTCCAGGCCTCGGCGCTGCCGGGCAGTTTCGCCAGTGCGGTGTTCGACCGTCTGCTGCGCGGCACCGACATGCGCCTGCCCCACGGCATGACGCTGACCGGCGGTGACGGCCTGACGCGGGCCTCGTTCCGTACCAAATTCTGGGAAGACGACCCGCAGACCTACGGCGATGTAGTGTTCCAGCCCGACGCGCTGCCGGAGCCGGTGGCTAAGCGGCCGCTCTCGGACACCGAGAAAAACGCGCTCCTGCGCTATGGCATCGACCAGCCGTTGCTGTTCGTCGGCCATTACTGGCGCAGCGGCGTTCCCGCGCCGATCCGCCCCAACCTTGCGTGCCTGGACTACAGCGCGGTGCTGTACGGCAAGCTGGTGGCCTACCGCCTGGATCAGGAAAGCGTCATCGATCCGGGCAAGTTCGTCTGGGTTGACGTCAAGCGCCCGGAGACGGCCCAGTGAAGCCGGTCGTGGCATTACGGTTGCCCCTCAACACCGACCTGAACGGCTTCGTCGAATTGCTCCGGCGCCTCAACGTGCCCCATCGGGTCAGCGAGGAGGCCGGCGAGCAAGTGCTCTGGGTGCCGGACGCGGGCACGCTGGTCGCGGATATCGGCGAGCTTTATCGGCAATACCCTCAGGGTGATCCCACGGCGCAGTTGCCCCCGGGCCGGGAGCTTCTGGCGAGCAGCCGGCCCAGCCCCCTGATGCAGGTGCGCAGCGCCCCGATGACGGTGGCGATTCTGCTGCTGTGCGCGATCGTTGCCGGCGTCACGCTGCTGGGCGACAACCTCGACGCCCTGAGCTGGCTGACCTTCAACGATTTCCGCGTCAGCGGCAACTACGTCATGTTCACCCCGCTGGACGTGTCGCTGGCGGCGGGGCAGTGGTGGCGGATCATCTCGCCCATGCTGATCCACTTCGGCCTCCTGCACCTGGTGATGAACGCCCTGTGGTTCTGGGAGCTTGGGCGGCGAATCGAAGTGCGCCAGGGACGCTGGACATTGCTGGGCCTGACCCTGGTGTTCGCAGCGTTTTCCAACTACGTGCAGTATTTCTGGAGCGGCCCGACGCTGTTTGGCGGGCTGTCCGGCGTGCTCTACGCCTTGCTGGGGCATTGCTGGATCTACCGACTACTGGCGCCCGGCGCGCTCTATCGCCTGCCGCGCGGCACCCTGGGCATGATGCTGATCTGGCTGGTGGTGTGCATGTCCGGCGTGGTCGGGCTGCTGGGTTTTGGCGAGATCGCCAACGGTGCCCATGTCGGCGGCCTGATCGTCGGTTGTGCAACAGGTCTTGTGGGCGGTGCATTAGCGCGCCGTAAACATTAAAATCGCCCGCTTAATTCTGGGAGAACCCAATGTCCTCTTTTGTCGAAATGATCGAAAACATCACCCCGGACATCTACGAAAGCCTGAAACTGGCGGTGGAAATCGGCAAGTGGTCCGATGGCCGCAAGCTGACTCAGGAACAACGTGAGCTGTCGCTGCAGGCGCTGATCGCCTGGGAAGTGCGCAACGTGCCCGAGGAGCAGCGCATCGGCTACATGGGCCCGCAGGAGTGTGCCTCCAAGTCGGCGCCGGTGCCGAACATCCTGTTCAAGTCGGATGCCATCCATTGATTGAAATCGGTCGCGGCTCCGTCAACAAAATGTCTGCGCGGCTCGATGCCTCGCGGGTTGAATATGCGTTTCGCCTGGGCGATGCGCAGATCCCGGTCAACCCGCTGATCGGCAAGACCGTGCGCCTGGAATACCTGGGCGCGATCCATTGCAGCCACTGCGGTCGCAAGACCAAGACCAGTTTCAGCCAGGGTTATTGCTACCCCTGCATGCAGAAGCTGGCGCAGTGCGACGTGTGCATCATGAGCCCGGAAAAATGCCACCACGAACACGGCACCTGCCGTGAGCCGAGCTGGGGCGAGCAGTTCTGCATGACCGACCACGTGGTCTACCTGGCCAACTCCTCCGGCGTGAAGGTCGGCATCACCCGCGCCACCCAGTTGCCAACCCGCTGGCTGGACCAGGGCGCAAGCCAGGCGCTGCCCATCGTGCGCGTCTCGACCCGCCAGCAATCGGGCTTCGTCGAAGACCTGTTCCGCAGCCAGGTGGCTGACCGCACCAACTGGCGCGCGCTGCTTAAAGGCGATGCGCCATCGGTTGACCTGACGGCCATTCGTCAGCAATTGTTCGAGTCTTGCGCCCAGGGCATTGCCGATCTGCAGGCGCGTTTCGGGCTGCAGGCGATCCAGTTGCTCGACGACGTGGCGCCCATCGAGATTCAGTACCCGGTCCAGGCGTATCCCGCCAAGATCGTCAGCTTCAACCTGGACAAGGATCCCATCGCCGAAGGCACGTTGCTGGGGATCAAGGGTCAATACCTGATCTTCGACACCGGCGTGATCAACATTCGCAAGTACACGGCCTACCAGCTCGCCGTGCATCACTAAGGACAGCATCATGCGTACCGAACAGCCGAAAATGATCTACCTGAAGGATTATCAGGCGCCTGAGTACCTCATCGACGAGACGCACCTGACCTTCGAATTGTTCGACGACCACACCCTGGTCCACGCGCAACTGGTCATGCGCCGCAACCCGGAACGGGGTCCAGGCCTGCCACCGCTGGTACTGGATGGCCAACAGCTGGAGCTGCTGTCGGTCAAGCTGGCCGACGTCGATCTGGCATCGGGCGACTACGTCCTGACGCCGGACAACCTGACTGTGCAGCCGGCCACAGAGACCTTCACTCTGGACACCAGCGTGAAGATCCACCCGGAAACCAACACCGCGCTGGAAGGCCTGTACAAGTCCAGCGGCATGTTCTGCACCCAGTGCGAGGCCGAGGGTTTCCGCAAGATCACCTATTACCTCGACCGTCCCGACGTGATGAGCAGCTTCACCACGACCGTGATCGCCGACAAGCAGGACTTCCCGATCCTGCTGTCCAACGGCAACCCGGTTGATGCCGGTCCTTCCGAGGACGGCCGTCACTGGATCACCTGGGAAGACCCGTTCAAGAAGCCTGCCTACCTGTTCGCGCTGGTAGCGGGCGACCTGTGGTGCATCGAAGACACCTTCACCACCATGACCGAGCGCAAGGTCACGCTGCGTATTTACGTCGAGCAGGAAAACATCGACAAGTGCCAGCACGCCATGGACAGCCTGAAGAAGTCCATGCGCTGGGACGAGGAGGTCTACGGCCGCGAATACGACCTGGACATCTTCATGATCGTGGCGGTGAACGACTTCAACATGGGCGCCATGGAGAACAAGGGCCTCAACATCTTCAACTCCAGCGCCGTGCTGGCCCGCGCCGAAACCGCGACCGACGCCGCCCACCAGCGCGTCGAAGCCATCGTCGCCCACGAGTATTTCCACAACTGGTCGGGCAACCGCGTGACTTGCCGCGACTGGTTCCAGTTGTCGCTCAAGGAAGGCTTCACCGTATTCCGTGACTCGGGCTTCTCGGCCGACATGAACTCGGCCACGGTCAAGCGCATCCAGGACGTTGCCTACCTGCGCACCCACCAGTTTGCCGAAGACGCCGGCCCCATGGCCCACGCCGTGCGCCCGGACAGCTTCATCGAGATTTCCAACTTCTACACCCTGACCGTGTACGAAAAGGGCTCGGAAGTGGTCGGCATGATCCACACCCTGCTGGGCGCCGACGGTTTCCGCAAGGGCAGCGACCTGTACTTCGAGCGCCATGACGGCCAGGCCGTGACCTGCGACGATTTCGTCAAGGCCATGGAAGACGCCAACGGCATCGACCTGACTCAGTTCAAGCGTTGGTACTCGCAAGCGGGCACGCCACGCCTGAGCGTGACCGATGCCTACGACGCAGCGGCCAAGACCTACAGCCTGACCTTCCGCCAAAGCGCGCCGACCACCCCCGGCCAGCCAGGCGAGGAGAAAAAGCCGTTCGTGATCCCGGTATCCATGGGCCTGCTGGACCCACAGGGCCGCGAAATCGCGCTGCGCCTGCAGGGCGAATCGTCGGCATCCGGCACTTCGCGGGTGATTTCGGTCACCGAAGCCGAACAGACCTTCACCTTCGTCGATATCGCCGAACAGCCGCTGCCATCGTTGCTGCGTGGCTTCTCGGCGCCGGTCAAACTGAGCTTCCCGTACAACCGCGACCAGTTGATGTTCCTGATGCAGCACGACAGCGACGGTTTCAACCGTTGGGATGCCGGGCAGCAGCTGTCGGTTCAGGTGTTGCAGGAGCTGATCGCCCAGCATCAGAAGGGCGAGGCTTTGGTACTGGATCAGCGTCTGATCACTGCGCTCGGTACTGTGCTGGCTGATGAGTCGCTGGATCAGGCCATGGTCGCGGAAATGCTGTCGTTGCCGGGCGAGGCCTACCTCACTGAAATCAGCGAAGTGGCCGATGTCGATGCGATCCACGCGGCCCGTGAGTTCACCCGTCAGCAACTGGCGAACAGCCTGAGCGACGCGCTGTGGACGCGTTATCAGGCCAACCGCGAGCTGTCGAAAAACACCGCTTACGTCGCCGAGTCCGAGCACTTCGCCCGCCGTGCGTTGCAGAACATTGCCTTGTCCTACCTGATGCTGAGCGGCAAGCCTGAAGTACTGACAGCCGCCATCGACCAGTTCGACACCGCCGACAACATGACCGAGCGCCTGACCGCGCTGGCCGTGCTGGTCAACTCGCCGTTCGAAGACGAGAAGGCCAAGGCACTGGCGGTGTTCGCCGAAAACTTCAAGGACAACGCGCTGGTCATGGATCAGTGGTTCAGCGTCCAGGCGGCCAGCACCTTGCCTGGCGGTCTGGGCCGCGTGAAGACGTTGATGCAGCACCCGGCCTTCACCATGAAGAACCCGAACAAGGTGCGTGCGCTGATCGGCGCGTTCGCCGGGCAGAACCTCATCAACTTCCACGCGGCGGACGGCTCGGGCTATCGCTTCCTGGCCGATCTGGTCATCGAGCTGAACGGCTTCAACCCGCAGATCGCCTCGCGGCAACTGGCGCCGCTGACCCGCTGGCGCAAGTACGACGATAAACGACAGGGCCTGATGAAGGCCGAGCTGGAGCGTATCCTCGCCTCCGGTCCGCTGTCGCCTGATGTCTATGAAGTGGTGAGCAAGAGTCTGGCGTGATCCACGTCTGACGCAGTGACCAGAGGGCCGCCCGGGCAAACGGGCGGCCCTTTTTTCTGCGCGAATGGTTTGTAGGATCGGTCCGTCAGCGCGCGTTTAGGTTTCACACAGGATCAGTGGGAGAGGGCTGGCAGAACCATCCTGCGTGCGCGTTCATTCTTTACACCCTCTTTGAAACGGTGCGGAGTGGCTGATGAACGGACGTAGAACGCTGGCGGTAATGGGGCTTGCGCTGCTGGTGCAGGATGCAGCCGCCGACGCGAAGGTGACTGAGGAACAGGGCTTTCAACTGGGTCAGGTGGCAGTCAGCCTGGGGTTGGGTCTGCTCAGTGGCCAGGCACAGGAGAAGGTGTACGACACTGATGACGGCAAGAAAATCAGCCAGTTGAACTGGGACCTCAAGCAGATTCCCACACTGCACCTGGGGCTGACTTATGATCCGCTGGAGTGGCTGTCCCTCGAAGCCCGGGGCTGGACGCAGATCACCAAGGGTGACGGGCACATGAAGGACTACGACTGGCTGGGCGATGATGGCGAAAGTTGGACTGACTATTCCGATCACCCCAACACCCGCGTACAGAAGGCCTGGCAAGCAGAAGTGGCAGCCACCGCTTGGGCGTTGACGCGTGATGATCTGGCAGTAGGGGTGATGCTGGGTTATCAGCGCACGCAACTAGGCTGGCAGGCTCGCGGTGGTCGTTACGTCTATTCAGAGGACGATTTCCGGGACTCGACCGGGGAGTTTCCACGGGGCGAGAAAGGCGTCAGTTATCAACAGACCTACGACACGCCTTATATCGGGCTGGTCGGCATCTACAACTACCGGGCCTGGACCCTCGAAGGGCGGTTCAAGTACAGCCAGTGGGTCAAGGCCCGGTCATTCGATACGCACCACATGCGCAGCCTGACCGTTGCCGGGAACAACGGCAACACCGGCCAGATGCAGAGCCTGGCGCTGGGTGCGTCTTATCAGGTCAGTCCGCAGCTTGCGGTGAAGGCGGGTGTCGATTATCAGGTGCATGCCGAGGCCAAGGGCAGTACGCGGTATACGGATCTGCAGAGCGGCCAGAGCCACCACTTCGGCGGCAAGTCAGGATCACAGGCGAGCAGGACGGTGTTGTCCAGCCTGGCGGTGGATTATCGGTTCTAGGCAGCGTTCTCCAGGGAGTTGTGGGTGTATCGAGAATCACCGTTCAACACTGATCCGTAGGAGCGCGCTTGCCCGCGATGGCGGTGGGTCAGGCACCTCTGAGGCGTCTGGTCCGGCGCATTCGCGGGCAAGCGCGCTCCTACAAAGACCGGTGCGGAGCATGTGCTGGCGGGGGCAATCTGGAGGGCACCACAGCCAATAAACGAAAAACCACCCGAAGGTGGTTTTTTGAACATCACTCGCCGCGATACACGCAACCGCTGGTGCAGGTCTCGTGGATGCGGATGGCCGACAATTCAGGCAACAAAGGCTTGAGCTCGTTCCAGATCCACTTCACCAGCACTTCGCTGGTCGGGTTCTCCAGGCCTGGAATGTCGTTGAGGTAGTTGTGGTCAAGACGCTCGTACAGCGGCTTGAAGATGGTCTTGATTTCCGAGAAGTCGCGGATCCAGCCAGTATGCGGATCCGGCTCGCCCTGCAGGTAGATCGCTACCCGGAAGGAGTGACCATGCAGTCGGCCGCACTTGTGGCCCTCAGGAACGTGAGGAAGGCGGTGGGCGGATTCGAACGTAAATTCCTTGAAAATTTCCACGGTATTAAAAGCCTTGAGAGGTGGCGATCGCCAGGGCAATGGATGCAGCCGACGAGTTTACCAGCAAAGGTTTGTCCAGGGGCAGGCAAAACCTGACCGCCTGGTTAGATCAGTGCGTCCATTCGCTCCGAAAGCTTGCCGCTGTCCACCAGGTCGATGAATTCA
>Ga0207655_1003627_pt1 | contig 11406 bp, 9 predicted proteins | sample KBSM44metaG_FD_184398 | JGI IMG/M metagenome (GOLD analysis project Ga0207655, IMG submission 184398) | Miscanthus rhizosphere microbial communities from Kellogg Biological Station, Michigan, USA - KBS M4-4 metaG (SPAdes) (version 2) | ecosystem: Host-associated > Plants > Roots > Rhizosphere >... | reverse complement strand
AAGGTAGCTCTGGATGCCAGCCGTCAAAGTTAAAGAGAACGAACCCTTCGACGTAGCTCTGCGTCGTTTCAAGCGCTCCTGCGAAAAAGCCGGTGTACTGGCTGAAGTTCGTAGCCGCGAATTTTATGAGAAGCCTACTTCTGAGCGTAAGCGCAAAGCAGCAGCCGCTGTTAAGCGTCACGCCAAGAAAGTACAGCGCGAACAGCGCCGCGCCGTTCGTCTGTACTAATACACAGACGATCGTAGCAAGCTTCTGCCAAGCCCGGCCCTCAGCCGGGCTAATGGCATTTGCGGACAACGCTTGATGCTTCACCGTCAAAGCCGCAGACGCGACCGAGACAAACCTGCTTCACAGCGTCAGACCTGGCTCTTTTGCCAGCGGTGCACGTCTTTTCTGACGAGCCTTTCAAGGCTACTGACGAGCACACCCACTGATTCCTCTCACGACGATCAGCCCAAGGCACCTTCTTGCGTGCCCGCTTATTGAGCTATCCGAGGCCATAGATTGGCCGTCGCCGGACTCAGCGAAACACTTTCGAATAGTCGAATGCTGATTGGTACTAACGTCAGTGGATTTTCGGCAGATACACTTCCCGACAGCGATTACGCAGACGACACCGGTCGAGCCGCACACCCTGCGCGCCTCAAACAACGACCTGCGTGCGGCCGCACTTCGTTTCGGGTCCATTTCAGCGCAGATGACGAGAACGCCATGGCCGGGCTAATTCCCCAGAGCTTCATTGACGACCTTCTGAACCGCACCGACATCGTCGACGTGGTCAGCTCGCGCCTGCAAATGAAAAAGGCCGGCAAGAACTACACCGCCTGCTGCCCGTTTCACAAAGAGAAAACCCCCTCCTTCAGCGTCAGCCCCGACAAACAGTTCTATTACTGCTTCGGTTGCGGCGCTGGCGGTAACGCCCTCGGCTTCATCATGGACCACGACAACCTGGACTTCCCCCAGGCAGTCGAAGAACTGGCCAAAGCCGCCGGCATGGAAATCCCCCGCGAAGAAAGCGGCCGACCGCACAAACCGCGGCAGCCCACCGATTCGCCGCTGTATCCGCTGCTCACCGCTGCCGCCGATTTTTACCGCCAGGCCCTGAAAAGCCATCCGGCGCGCAAAGCGGCCGTGGATTACTTGAAAGGTCGTGGATTGACCGGCGAAATTGCTCGGGATTTCGGCCTCGGATTCGCTCCGCCCGGCTGGGATAATCTGTTCAAGCATCTGAGCAGCGACACCCTGCAGCAAAAGGCCATGATCGATGCCGGCCTGCTGGTGGAGAACGCCGAAACCGGCAAGCGCTATGACCGCTTCCGCGATCGCGTGATGTTCCCGATCCGCGACAGTCGCGGGCGCATCATCGCCTTCGGCGGCCGGGTACTGGGCGACGACAAGCCGAAATACCTGAACTCACCGGAAACCCCGGTTTTCCATAAGAGCCAGGAACTCTATGGCCTTTACGAAGCGCGCAAGAACAACCGCAACCTCGACGAAATCATCGTCGTCGAAGGCTACATGGACGTCATCGCCCTCGCCCAGCAAGGCCTGCGCAATGCTGTGGCAACCCTGGGCACCGCCACCAGCGAAGAGCACTTGAAGCGACTGTTTCGCGTCGTACCCAACGTACTGTTCTGCTTCGACGGCGACCAGGCCGGCCGCAACGCTGCCTGGCGTGCACTGGAAGCGACGTTGCCGAGCCTGCAGGACGGACGGCGCGCACGCTTTCTATTCCTGCCCGAAGGCGAAGACCCGGACACGCTGGTCCGCTCCGAAGGCACTGACGCCTTCCGCGCGCGGATCAATCAGCATGCACAGCCATTGGCCGATTATTTTTTCCAACAGCTGACCGAGGAATCGGACCCGCGCTCGCTTGAAGGCAAGGCCCACATGGCTACCCTCGCCGCGCCACTGATCGACAAGGTTCCGGGCGCCAACCTACGCATTCTGATGCGCCAGCGCCTGACCGAAATTACCGGGCTCAGCGGTGAAGCCGTGAGTCAACTGGTGCAAAGCGCACCTCAGGAAGCACCACCGGCTTACGACCCAGGCATTGATTACGACGCCATGCCCGATTACAGCGACTACCATCAGCCGCAGGCACAAGAGATGTATGTGCCGCAGCAGGAGTGGACGCCGAAAAAACCCGGTGCGGGCGGCAAGAAATGGGACAAGAAACCGTGGGACAAGAACGGCAAACGTGGCGGCGATCGCGATCAACCACGCGCGCCACGAGTACCGGCTGCTGTAGAGCCACCCACCCTGGCCGCCTTGCGCACGTTGCTGCATCACCCGCAATTGGCCGAAAAAGTCGAGGATGCCGGGCACTTTGCGGCCGAAGACCACACTAACACGCAACTGCTGGTCGCCCTGCTCGAAGCCGTACAGAAGAATCCCAAGCTAAACTCATTTCAACTGATTGCGCGTTGGCACGGCACTGAACAGGGCCGACTGCTGAAAGCGCTGGCAGAAAAGGAATGGCTGATTGATGGAGATAACCTTGAACAACAGTTTTTCGACACCATTACTAGCTTGTCAGCCCGCCAACGCGAGCGAAATCTGGAACAACTTCTTCGAAAAGCGCGTCAAAGTGAGTTGAGTGCCGAAGAGAAAAATCAACTGCGCGACCTTTTAAGCCGCAATGTTTGCGCATCAAACCCGACCTCAACTGGCGCGTGAGGTCATAGCTCAGGTATAATCCTCGGCTTGTTTTTTGCCCGCCAAGACCTTCAGTGGATAGGGTGTTATGTCCGGAAAAGCGCAACAGCAGTCTCGTATCAAAGAGTTGATCACACTTGGTCGTGAGCAGGGTTACCTGACTTACGCGGAGGTCAACGACCACCTGCCGGAGGATATTTCAGATCCGGAACAGGTGGAAGACATCATCCGCATGATCAATGACATGGGGATCAACGTATTCGAGGTTGCGCCAGATAAGGATTCCCTTATGCTGGCCGACGCCGATACCGACGAAGCCGCGGCCGAAGAGGCAGCAGCAGCGTTGGCAGCGGTCGAGACCGACATTGGTCGCACCACCGACCCAGTGCGCATGTACATGCGTGAAATGGGTACGGTAGAGCTCCTCACACGTGAAGGCGAAATCGAAATCGCCAAGCGTATTGAAGAGGGCATCCGCGAAGTGATGGGCGCAATCGCGCACTTCCCTGGCACGGTTGACCATATTCTCTCCGAGTACACTCGCGTCACCACCGAAGGTGGCCGCCTGTCCGACGTCCTGAGCGGTTATATCGACCCGGACGACGGCATTGCGCCGCCTGCAGCCGAAGTGCCACCGCCTGTCGACCCGAAAGCCGTGAAAGCGGACGACGACACCGACGACGATGACGCCGAAGCAAGCGATGACGAAGAAGAAGCCGAAAGCGGTCCGGATCCGGTCATCGCCGCACAGCGTTTTGGCGCTGTCGCCGATCAGATGGAAATCACCCGCAAGGCGCTGAAAAAGCACGGTCGCTACAACAAGGCTGCGATTGCCGAGCTGTTGGCCCTGGCTGAGCTGTTCATGCCGATCAAACTGGTGCCGAAGCAATTCGAAGGCCTGGTCGAGCGTGTTCGCAGCGCCCTGGATCGTCTGCGTCAGCAAGAGCGCGCGATCATGCAATTGTGCGTTCGTGATGCCCGCATGCCGCGTGCCGACTTCCTGCGCCAGTTCCCGGGCAATGAAGTCGACGAAAGCTGGAGCGATGCACTGGCCAAAGGCAAAAGCAAATACGCTGAAGCCATTGGTCGCCTGCAACCGGACATCATTCGTTGCCAGCAGAAGCTGACCGCGCTGGAAACCGAAACCGGTTTGACGATCGCCGAGATCAAGGACATCAACCGTCGCATGTCGATCGGTGAGGCCAAGGCCCGCCGCGCGAAGAAAGAGATGGTCGAAGCGAACTTGCGTCTGGTGATCTCCATCGCCAAGAAGTACACCAACCGTGGCCTGCAGTTCCTCGATCTGATCCAGGAAGGCAACATTGGCTTGATGAAAGCGGTAGACAAGTTCGAATACCGCCGCGGCTACAAATTCTCGACTTATGCCACCTGGTGGATCCGTCAGGCGATCACTCGCTCGATCGCCGACCAGGCCCGCACCATCCGTATTCCGGTGCACATGATCGAGACGATCAACAAGCTCAACCGTATTTCCCGGCAGATGTTGCAGGAAATGGGTCGCGAACCGACCCCGGAAGAGCTGGGCGAACGCATGGAAATGCCTGAGGACAAGATCCGCAAGGTATTGAAGATCGCTAAAGAGCCGATCTCCATGGAAACCCCGATCGGTGATGACGAAGACTCCCATTTGGGTGACTTCATCGAAGACTCGACCATGCAGTCGCCAATCGATGTCGCCACTGTTGAGAGCCTTAAAGAAGCGACTCGCGAAGTTCTGTCCGGCCTCACTGCCCGTGAAGCCAAGGTTCTACGCATGCGCTTCGGTATCGACATGAATACCGACCACACCCTCGAGGAGGTTGGTAAGCAGTTCGACGTGACCCGTGAACGGATTCGTCAGATCGAAGCCAAGGCGCTGCGCAAGCTGCGCCACCCGACGAGAAGCGAGCATTTGCGCTCCTTCCTCGACGAGTGATCACAGAACCCCCGGCCCAGGCCGGGGGTTTTGCTTTATGCAGATTAAATGCCCCGCACGTCCCACCCGCCGAATAGCCCGTCTACACTCGAAGCATTCCCCCAAAGCCATAACGAGACCGTTATGCCCAGATGGTCGACCGTGCTTTTTTTGCTGTCGCTGATGACCTGGACCGCAACGGCTGGCGCGCTGACTCTGACCGACGAAGAACGTAGCTGGCTGGCGGCTCACCCGGAATTGCGCCTGGGCGTCGATGCCTCCTGGCCGCCGTTTGAGTTTCGCGACGATCATGGGCGTTATCAGGGCCTGGCAGCGGACTATATCAACGTCATCCGGCAACGGCTGGCCATCAAACTCACGCCCATCGAACCGGTCAGCTGGACTGAAGTGCTGCAGCAGGCCAAACAAGGCAAGCTAGACATCTTGCCGGGCATCATGTCGACCCCCGAGCGCCAGACCTATCTGTCGTTCACCCGCCCCTACCTCGATTTTCCGATTGTCATTCTGGCCCACGTCGGAGGCCCCCAACCGCGCAAACTCAAAGATCTGTACGGGCTGAAGATCGCCGTGGTGGAAAACTACGCTCCCCATGAACTGTTGCGCACCCAGCATCCCGACTTGAATCTGGTGGCAATGCCCAATGTCAGCTCGGCGCTGCAGGCACTTGCCACCGATGCGGTGGACGCCGTCGTGGGCGATCTTGCCTCCAGCGTCTGGAGCCTGCGCCAGCTCAAGCTCGAAGGGCTCTACGTCAGCGGTGAAACGCCCTACCGCTATCAATTGGCGATGGCCGTCCCGCCGAACGACAAGCTGCTGGTCAGTATCCTGGACAAAGTCCTGGCAGACATGAGCCCGAGTGAAATCAGTGCCATCCAAGAACATTGGGTCGGTAATGTCCTCGATCATCGAACCTTCTGGTCCGATGTGCTGATGTACGGCCTCCCAGGACTACTGCTTCTGATCGTCGTTCTGGCAGTGGTTATCCGGATCAACCGCCGACTGAGCTCGGAAATAGCCCGCAGGGTCAATCTGGAACAGGAGCTGCGCAGCAGCGAATACCATTACCGCGGGCTGGTGGAGAGTCTTTCAGCCATCGCCTGGGAAGCACAGATCAGCGATTACACCTACAGTTACGTGTCGCCCCACGCCCAGGACCTCCTCGGTTATCCCCTGTCTCATTGGCTGATTCCGGGCTTCTGGCGCAACATCATCCACCCCGCGGACCTCACCCGGGCCCAGGCCTTCTGCGACCGTGAAGTGGCGGCCGGGCGCGATCACAGTGTCGATTACCGGGTCATCACCGCTGATGGCCGTTGCCTGTGGGTCCGCGATATCGTCAGCCTGATCGAGCACGGCCATGAACCAGTCCTGCGCGGGCTGATGATCGACATCAGCGAAGCCAAGCGCACCGAAGAGGCGCTGCGCCTGTCGGAACAGAAGTTCGCCTCAGTGTTCCAGCAATGCCCGGATATTCTGGTGATCGCACGGCTTTCCGATGGCTGCCTGCTGGAAGTCAACGAAGCGTTCGAGGAACAGATCGGCCTCAAGGCCGAAGACGTCATAGGCCAGACGGCCACCGACCTGAACATCTGGGGCGTTCCTGGCGTGGGACCAGGCTTGCTGCAGCGGTTGCAGGCCGGCAGTATCCGCAACCTGGAGATGCCCTTTCGCCGCAACAATGGCCAGGTGTTTACCGGCCTGATCTCCGCCGAGCCTTTCGACCTCGACACGACCCCGGCCCTGGTGGTCGTCGTACGAGACATCAGTCAGCTCAAGGAAACCCAGCAACAGCTGCAAACCTCCGAAGAGAAATTCGCCAAGGCCTTCCACGCCTCCCCCGACGGCTTGCTACTGTCCCGGCAGAGCGACGGCTTGCTGCTGGAGGTCAACGAAGGTTTCAGCCGTATAACCGGGTTCAACAGTGCGATGTCGGTAGATCGGTCGGCGCTGGACCTGGGGATCTGGGTCAATCTCAACGAGCGCAAACAGATGCTCGAATTGCTGCACCGGGATGGTTTCGTCCGCGATTTCAGTTGCCACATCCGCCGCAAGGACGGGCAGATCCGGCTCTGCGAAGTTTCAAGCCGACCGCTGCCCATCGGCGATGAAGACTGCATGCTGACCATCGCCCGGGACATTACCGAGCGGCACCTGATGCAGGAAAAACTGCAACAGGCCGCCACCGTGTTCGAAAGCACCGCCGAGGGCGTCTTGATCACCGACACCCAACAGCACATCAGCGCGGTCAATCGGGCATTCACCGAAATCACCGGCTACAGCGAGACCGAAGCACTGGGCCACACCCCTCGCCTGCTCGCCTCGGGCCTGCACGACAGCGCCTTCTATGCTGCGATGTGGCATCAACTGACCGCCGAAGGTCATTGGCAAGGCGAGATTTCCAACCGGCGCAAGAACGGCGAGCTCTACCCGAGCTGGCTGACCATCAGCGCCGTGCGCAACCGGGACAATCTCATCACCCACTTTGTCGCGGTGTTCGCGGACATTTCCAGCCTCAAGCACGCGCAAGCCAAACTCGACTACCAGGCGCACCACGATCCGTTGACCGGCCTGCCAAACCGTACATTGTTCGAAAGCCGTCTGCTGACCGCGCTGAACAACCAGCAGGAAAACGGTGGCCAGGGCGCCGTGCTGTTCCTGGACCTGGACCGTTTCAAACACATCAACGACAGCCTCGGTCACCCGGTCGGCGACCTGCTGCTCAAAGGCATCGCCGTACGCCTCAAGGAGCAGTTGCGCGATATCGATACCGTGGCGCGGCTGGGTGGCGACGAATTCATCATCCTGCTCCCCGGCCTGCAACAGGCCAGCGATGCCGACAACATTGCCACCAAGCTGCTCAATTGCTTCAGCGCCCCTTTCCAGGCCGGCGAGCACGAGTTTTTCATCAGCGCCAGCATCGGCACCAGCCTGTATCCCAAGGACGGCTGCGACGTTGCCACGCTGGTCAAGAACGCCGATGCCGCGATGTATCGCTCCAAGGCCAAGGGCCGTAACCGGGTTGAAAGCTACACCCGCGACCTCACCGCCCAGGCCAGCGAACGCGTGGCACTGGAGCATGAACTGCGACGCGCCATCGAGCGCAATGAGCTGTTTTTGTACTACCAACCCAAAATCAGCCTCAAGGATCATCGGCTGGTCGGTGCCGAAGCGCTGATTCGCTGGCATCACCCGACCTTCGGCGATGTGCCCCCCGAGCACTTCATTCCCCTGGCCGAAGAAAACGGCATGATCCTGCAAATCGGTGATTGGGTATTGGAGACTGCCTGCCAGCAGATGTACGAGTGGAATCAGGTCTATGAGTGCCTCGGCCCACTCTCGGTCAACCTGGCGGGCGCTCAATTACGCCAGCCGAACCTGCTCGGCCGGATCGAGCAATTGCTCAAGGACAACCGCCTCAAACCTGATTTTCTGCAACTGGAGATTACCGAAAACTTCATCATGAGCCAGGCCGAAGAAGCGCTGACGGTCCTGCACCAACTCAAACGCCTGGGCGTGCAGCTGGCGATCGACGATTTCGGCACCGGTTATTCGTCCCTGAGCTACCTCAAACGCCTGCCGCTGGACATCCTCAAGATCGACCAGTCCTTCGTCCGCGGCTTGCCGGACGACCCGCACGACGCGGCGATTGTCCGCGCAATCATCGCCCTGGGCCGCAGCATGCAATTCACCGTCATCGCCGAAGGCGTCGAAACCCATGCCCAGCAACAATTCCTCACCACCGAAGGCTGCGAACAGATCCAGGGCTACATCGTCAGCCTGCCACTTTCCCCCGACGAATTCGCCGCGACGTTTCTTCGTATAACCGTATCGGATTTTTCGGATAGCACAGCCGAGAAACCATCGCTATAATCCGCGGCCTACTGAGGGCCTATAGCTCAGTTGGTTAGAGCAGAGGACTCATAATCCTTTGGTCCACGGTTCAAGTCCGTGTGGGCCCACCAAACAAGAAAGCCGCGCTAATGCGCGGCTTTTGCGTTTTCTGAGATTGACGTTTGGTCTTAGGGGTTTAGACCAGCCGAGCCACCAAGGCGACGACGGCAAAGGTCACTAGGGCCAGCGCGGCGCCGAGCCCAAACGGCAGTAGTATCGCTCGGGTCGCAGTGGGTGCTGGGCTACGCATGTCTTCAGCCAAAGCGGCCACGTCTCGGTGCAACTGTTCAATGCTGGCTTGAGTCGTGGGGGGTGTGGACATACTGCGTCTTCCTGTGTGGATCACGGGCCGCGCCTAATGCGCTAGCCCTAGTTGGATAAGGTGGGCTGCTCCGCGGCAAAACTCAAGCGCCGCCGATGATTGGCTGCGCTCTGGCGGGCTCGGTATTAGAGCTTGGACCACAGCCCAACGGCTGCGACGAAGGCGGTGACCAGACCCGCGCCCACCGCAAACGGATACCAAAAGGCTTCCTGTCTGAGCTTACTTTCTTCGGCCATAAACTTGCGGGTCTCGGCCATGAATTTCCGGATTTCGACTTGGAGCTTATCGAGTTCCAGATTATCGCGGTCATTCTGTAGCATCAGTCATCCTGTCGGAGCTCGGGTCGCGCCTTATGCGCTGCTCTGAGGCGGGCCGTGCATCATTATTCCTATCTGCCGTCTAGGTTATATTTTGTGCGGACGGTGGGTTATCAGATGACGTCCGCCAAGGTTGTAGGCAAACTCCGAGAATTGCGTAATGGGCGCATTTAGGCACTTTGCCGCCTTGTTGGGCTTTTCTTCGACGGGATACTCTCCAGACGTCGCTGCCAATGCAGCGATCGGGTGTGGTAACCCGGTGAAACCAGCACAACAGTGCACTCATTACGAATACAGGCAGTTTTTATGCCTGTGATCTTGATATGGCGGCTGTGCGTGGGACGCCCTCGGGCGTGCCGGTTTCCTTGGTTCCCGGTTTACCACCCTGCGTACAGCTGCCACCTTTTCGTGTGGTAACGAAAAGGGCAGCTCCTCGAACCCAGGAGTAGAACCATGACCAAAACAATTCCGCCCGCAGCTTCCGAACTGAAAACCATCGGCCTCACGCCCTTCACCTATTGCTCGGATCAGCCACTGTTCCACGTCAGCGCTGGCGTCCCCATCCTCGATGCATTGACTCAAACCTCCGACCTGCTATCCCTCGCCAAATCATTTGCCGAAGACGCAGCCTACGCAAAAGACACCGACCGCCACGCCTGGGCCGCACACTACCTGACGGCGATGAGCAAAGCGGTGATTGATGATGTGGTGAAAGTGCTGACACCTCGACCTGCCCGGACGGCGATAGAGTCCGAGGAATAGCGCCTGCACATTACTTGAAACACGCCCCGATTTTTCGGGGCTTCCAGATCGTGATCGGGAGTTCGGATGCTTAAGCCCAAACACTTAACGTTGGAATGGCCTGCACCGGCTGCAACCGCTCAAGCATTTCACCCACCAACACAACCTCATACGTATCCGCCCCCCTACCCCACTGCTCCACAATGACCATGCGCTCCACCAAAAGCCCCGCCAATCCAGTAATCGTATCGGCCAACACCTCGACGATTTCTTGGGTGCGCAACCACAAGCGATCATTAATGTCTGTCAGCTCAGCAATGATGCGATCAGACAACGCTGGATCCGTATCGGGATAGGCGATGTTTCGAAGCAAGTACCGCAACTCTCTTATTTTTGCGTGATCCTGTTCCGCTCCAAACTCTCCTTTCAGGATGGCTGCCGCTTTCGACTTATCGACGCGTTTCTCGGGCGAGTGCTTTGCAGGCAAGGTCTGCGCCATGGCGCCAGCGAAGAGGACCATTATCCGGGCTTCCAAATGTTCCTTCATGGCTTCGAGCGACGAAATGGACCGCGTCAAGGTAATGGAGGCCCCACCATGATGCGTCAGGCCCATGGTCACTTGCAGGGTCACATCACCCGTTTCAAAACCCAGGGCTCGGGCTACGACGTAATGCCCCATTTCGTGATTGGCAATCTGCAGTGCATAGTCGCGCAGAGCCGCAGGCATGCTCTTCATTTCGATCCCCTCGCTTCACAGCCCCTGGTTGCGCATTCGACTACGAGTGACAATTTGTGTCCATCCAATTAACCCGTTGAGGGCATGGACTGCCTGTAATATGCCTGCCCATTGCTCTGTACCGCTGGAGATACCCCTTTGCCTGACACTCGCCCGCCCGTTCTCGACGAAATCGACCGCCAATTGATCGCCGCCTTGCAGATCAATGCCCGTGAAAGTGTGGCCATGCTTGCCCGACAACTGGGCATCGCCCGGACCACCGTTACTTCGCGCCTGGCCCGGTTGGAAAAGGCCAAGGTGATCACCGGTTACGGTGTGCGACTGGGTCAGCGTGTGGTGGATGGCGGATTGCAGGCTTACGTCGGGATTACGGTGCAACCGAGGTCTGGCAAGGAAGTGCTGCGACGACTTAGCGCCATGGCTCAGGTGCAGCAGCTGTGTGCGGTGAGTGGCGAGTTTGATTATGTGGCGTGGTTGCGCACCGATTCGCCGGAGCAGCTGGATCAGTTGCTGGATCAGATTGGCAGTGTGGATGGGGTGGAGAAGACGACGACTTCGATCATCCTGAGCAGCAAGATTGATCGGGGGCAGCCGGTTTGAGGCCTTCGGTGTCTGGTCGGGACTCTTCGCGGGCAAGTCGGATCGCAGCACTGCTCACACCTACAATATGTAGTGATACATCGTCATACTGATAAAACAATTAGCAAAACGACGACACATTGCGTCTTATTAACGTGTTCTACGCTCTCTAGAATGGCTGCCATCTTTTCCTATACTCAGACGCGCATCCTGCGTCGGGTCGCC
>Ga0207655_1003626_pt1 | contig 11406 bp, 7 predicted proteins | sample KBSM44metaG_FD_184398 | JGI IMG/M metagenome (GOLD analysis project Ga0207655, IMG submission 184398) | Miscanthus rhizosphere microbial communities from Kellogg Biological Station, Michigan, USA - KBS M4-4 metaG (SPAdes) (version 2) | ecosystem: Host-associated > Plants > Roots > Rhizosphere >... | reverse complement strand
GTTAATTTTGAATAACTGATTCTGAATAGCTTTTTGTGTGTATATGATTCAATTACTTTTCAAATTTTGCTGACCATTGTTTTAGAATTGATTCACGCTGTTCAGCTGCCCAATAAAAATCATTCTTCACCAATTGCTGCGCGAGATTTTTTGGGAAGTCTTGGTTTTTGCTATGAACATTTTGATGTGCCACCATTGAAAAGTTTTGTGCATAAGCTTCATTGGCAGCTTGGCTAACACTCCAATCAATAAACTTCTCTGCACTGCTGAGTTTTTTCGTACCTTTGACAATGGCTGAGGCTTCCATTTCCCAACCTAGCCCCTCTTTCGGATAGACAATTTCTAAAGGTGCACCACGTGATTTCAGCTTAAAGCCCGGATAACCAAACGAAATTCCGATGACCGTTTCACCTTGAGCCGCCATCTTGCAAGGCTTCGAGCCTGAATGTACATACTGAGAAATGTTTTTATCGAGTGCCTGCATATATTGCCAAGCTTGTTTTTCACCAAAAATTTGTATCCATGCAGTCACATCCAAATAGCCTGTGCCACTCGATGCCGGATTTGGCATCACGATTAACCCTTTATAAATTGGTTTAGTCAGGTCTTGCCATGTTTGCGGAATCGGAAGTTTTTTCTTTTCCAATTCAACAGTATTGACACAAACAGCTGACTCCCAAGCAGTCATGCCTGTCCATGTTGGAATGTCGTTTTGGCTATAAAAATCAGTTTTAAGTTGTTCGATATGCTTCGGACGATACGGTTGCAATAAGTCTTTTTTTTCCATGACCAATAAACTGGTCAAAGCAAGTCCCATCACTACATCGGCTTGTGGATTCTTTTGTTCTGCTAATAATTTTGCGGTGATCACACCTGTCGAATCACGCACCCATTTTACTTTTAATTCAGGATGTACTTTGCGTAATTCCCATTGATAACGCTTTAATTGATCCGCTTCAACCGCGGTATAGACTGTGATTTGCTCAACATCATTCGAGGTTGAAGACGTGGTGCATGCTGTGCTGACACAAGCAAAGAGAATACTTGTGCCCATGGCGAGGAGCTTTTTTTGCTGCTGTTTCAGATACGGGCTCATTATGACATTCCTAACGAATGCTGCTTCTTGATAGCCTGTATTTCAACAAAAGTTTATGACAATTTAATTAATCTGGTTTAAACCAGATTAATTATTTTAATTCTATATTATGACGCTTCAAAATGTAAATCGAGTACATCATGTAACCAATATTCTTGGTCAACATCGGTAATCACTCCATTTTGATCGCAGTTGGTACGGCAAATATATAACCCCATACTACCAACATTGACATGCAAAGCTTTGGCTTGTTGTTCTGACAATACCGTTGGATAAAGATTAATATGCGCTCGGGTCAATTGCCGTTGATAATGCTCTGCCATCAGAGTCGTAATAGAACCTTCTAATTGTTGTTCTAAGAATTGAGGAAATAAACTTGCATTAATACGTAAATGTTCAACTACCGCAGGACGACCATTGATACTACGACGTCGCCACATCGAATAAATATCATCACCCACCGAAATTTTTAAATGTGCTGCATCCCAAGAGGTCGCTTGCAGCAATTCCGCAGAAATCAATTCCGTACTTGGTACACCCCCTTGCTCAGTCACATATTGGTTAAAACTTTTAGTCGATTGCGGCCGGTAAATAATTCGTGGCGCACGAACAAACCAACCACGGCGATCTAAACGATAAATCAGACCATCCATTTCCAAAGCCAATAATGCTTCTCGAACTGCGACACGTGTAGTAGCAAATTGTTCCATCAACACACGCTCTGAAGCGAGTTTGGTATTGGCACTCCATTGCCCAGACTCAATCTCATGGGCAATAGCATCTCGAATGGCAATATATTTGGGAATACGTGGAGAAGTCGTTTCTTGAACAGGCATACACATTTATTTTGTGAAAATTTCTTCTAATATACTCAAATATCGTGTCTAAGCGATGACATTTTTAAAATAAGCATAGTTCATACACAAATTTTATGTTTTAAAAAGCTCATCTTTTGATGAGCTTTTGGAGATCACAATGAAATGTGTTGAGTCAAAAAGACTCATGATTTTTCTCAAAGAATTACTTATTTGTTTTGTTTTGCATCTCCATATTTGAATGATTCATATCCCTCATCGAAGAAGGCATATTGGTCATTTTTGAATGATCCATTTGTGACATTTCTGAAGCGTTTCCATGCTGATGTTGCGTTGAGTTATTTGTTTTACAATTTTTTTCACATTTCTTTTGTTTTTTGTCTATTGGCTGTTCATCGACTGTTCTAGTCAACACTTTGTCTTCATCCTCATGTGCCCATGTTTGAACTGTGGTCATTAAAGCACCCATACAGATTAAAGCTTTTACACTTCGACTAAGTACATTTTTCATGAGTTTCTCTCAGATTAAGTTTGTTCACTTTTACAATAAAATAATTTGCCAAACTTTAAAGTGACATGAAAATGATATTTTAGTCAGCCAAAACTATATGAGCTTTTATAAAACAATCTGCAGCATATGATCACAGTATAAGTACTTTGGTGTTCTACTCATTCAATCAACTCAAAATGGGGGTTTTCCGAACGATTTGTTTTTTCTATAAAAAAGAAAGCCAATGTTCATTTTAATGCCACATCAATTCGCTAAATTATTGCATTAAAAGACGGAACTAAAAATTTTAGGTACTATACTTTCTACCGAGAATACACTGACATTTAAAAACACAAGAGAACCTAGTATTATTTTAAAATATAAAACTCATACAAAAAAATTCATAGTATTTTTATCATTAATTTCTGATTTTAAAAGGGCTTAAAGAATGATATTGACAAATAATCAGTTTTTTTATTTATCCATTTTCTTTATTCTTATCATTTATTTAACTATTGAGAATGCACATGCTGAAGGGAATTGTCCTTCAGGCTATTATCCTATAGGTGGACAAGGTGTTCAAGGTTGCGCACCTATTTCAGGCGGAGGAAGTGGTGGATATACAAATCAAAATCCAACGTTGTATCCTCAGATTGAAACATTATGGGGTGCGATTGCAGAGGATAAAAGTAAAGGCTTAAAAGGGCGTCCAATTGGTTTTACAAGAAATTTTAAATCTAAAGATGAGGCACAAGCAAAAGCATTAAAAGCGTGTCAACAGGATGGCGGACAAAAATGTGAAGTATCTAAAACTTATTCTAATCGCTGTGTTGCTATAGCTGATCCAATTAATGATGGTCAAAAATCAAAAATTTTACTTGATTTTTCAGAGGATGGTGCTAAAAAAGGTGCATTAGTGTTTTGTTTAAGTGAAAATTTACAGCCTTGTCGTATTGTATATTCTGGTTGTAGTATTGGAGATTAGATACTAAAAAATGAACGTATTCAAAATACAAATTATGAAATAGATTTAGAAATCGCCAGATTAAAACGATCTCGATGAATCACACAATTACCTCATCTCTTTTAGACAAATTTCTGAATAAATTAAAATAAGCCCTTGTATCAAAAGGGCTTTTTAAATATTTGGCGGAAGCGCTTCATACTGTCTAACATAAAATTATTTTTTAACAACTTAAAATAAAAACCAATCCAACCGATCAGTTTTAAAACTTAAAAAATTTAAATCTCGCTCATCTTCTTTTTATAAATATTTTAAAAATAAAAAACATTTTCAACTGGGGCTAAAGCATCATGATCTTTTATTAAATTAATATAACTCATCGGAAAGTTATATCCTAAACTACTCTCAACTTCATGTATTATATCTAAGGATACTTGTCCGTTATCATCATAAACTCGCATTATTTTCTCCTTTTCTTTTGCTTGCTTATTTTCAGGCTGACCATATTCGTAACCATATAAGAAGTTTGATAAGACTGGCGCTACGGCTGAAAGTCCAGCAGTCAATGCATCATTTCCTTTCGCAGCAGCGACCGCTACGCCAAGAACTGTATGCGCTAAAATATGCGCTGTATTTCCTTCAGCATCCTAAGCCCTTATCTTGAGCATACTTTGCTATAGATTCATAACCTTGTCCCCTTTGAGAGAATTAGGCCGACCTCACACCCGAGTTGTGCCTTGAATTTGATAGGTTAGGGGGAAAACAGTCTCTGAAATGTTTGCGCAACAAAGCCTCATCAAGTTTAAAATCATATATAAACTCATCAATAGTCTTCTTGCAAACTTCCATAAATGAATCCAATGGCTCCGTCCATACAATTTTTTTTGAGAGATCACCTAAATCATCTCTACCGTATTTTATATCTCTATAATCCACTTGGTTTTGTACATCAAGAATTATATGGTCATCTACTTTAAACATTTTATTTATCCTTATAATTTGGCGGTGTAATAATTACTCCACCATCAGGAAATATTCTTACCCCCAGAATCGAAATAAATTTGACATATTTTTTCATCACTTTCTTTTAAAATTCTTAGTTATTTATTTTATAATCATAGGATTTTTAAGCTGCTAAGCGAGTAAAATAAGTATTTATTTGATTATTTATTAAAATTCTATCAATTGTGAAATCTAAATTTTCAGATACAACAATATACTTCCTTAGCTCTTCAGGAAAATCTTCTATAGAACCATATATTGTTGGCATTAAATATCTAAAATAATCACCCATAATTGTTTCACCATTATACCCAATTGGATAGTCATCTCCTTCTTTATTTCCTTCAATCGCATGATATACAAAAAAACCTTTATTAGCTGAAAGATTAACTTCACTATAATTTCTATTTTCTTTTAAATCAGCTAACAAATCCTTTTCCAATAATTCTTTAGATATTTCCTTATTCCTCCATTTAGAGAAATAATCTACAACAAAGCTCCCTAATTTGTTTGGTGGATAATTAGGATATCTATCAGACTCCTCCCACATAAACTCTGATAAATAATCTAAATAATTTTCGATATTATCTATTTCTAGTAGTTTTTTTGGTAAATCACCAAATGAATTGTTAACTAAAACCGCAATTTTTCCGTTTTTATCCATTGCAAACCAAGTATATATAAATCCAAACTCAGGTTTCCAATCTACATTTAAGTTACTCATTATTTTGTTCCTTTTGGCCAAGCGCCTTTACAATTCGTACAAGTTTCAACAATAGCATTTTGCTTTATTTCTGTCTTTTTCCAAACATCTCGAGGTCTAACAGCAATAGTAAATTGAATTGTTGATGGATTTACACCTTGTCTTACTAATTTATCTGCTGCCGAAACTTCAGCACAAGCACCAACTATATTTTTACAAGAATTTGTAAACTCACCAATTTTAACACCTAATTGTGTTTCAATATGTTTAACCGTTCTTGGATCTAATACATCTGGTGATATTTTAGCATTGCTACTACCTATAGCTACTTTTCCAGTCACAGGGTCAAAGGCACCAATCATAGCAGCACTTTTACCTGCTTGTGTTTTAGACGGAAAATTATTAATACTATCCAATAATAATTTAGTAGCTTTTTCTTCACTTAATTTATGATTATAAGTGTTTATACCTTGTTTACTTACAGCAGGAACAATTGTCAATACACCACCTATAACTTGGACTGCACCCTCGCTATACTTACCATTAACAATTTTTTCTGTGCCTTGCCCAACATTATAAGAACCAGCTAAAGCTCCAACATATCGAATAACTGTACCTAATTTACCAGACAATCCGAATAATGCTGGCTCTGCTGCTTCAGCTAATTGCTTATCCGTAGAGTTTGCATAACTTAAAGATTGTTTTGCTTTTGTGATTGCTTTATTCAAGTCACCACCTGTGTACGGATCTATTGTTCCATACCTTCCACTATCGTAGATTTGTTGTGCCTTGACTGGATCTCCATTTGATGCTTGATTAATCAAATATACTAAATCATATTTTTGTTGTGGAGTTAAAGAGTTCGGATCTTTTTGATATTGTTTTAACAACTGATCTGAATATTTATCCATTGCAACTAAAGCCAAGAATTCTCTTGCTTCTTTTTCATTCAGTGAACCATTATTTAAAATTGCGAGCGCTTTAAAATTCAGCCCATTTGCTCCACCTTGTGCTTTATTAATGAGCTCAACTTTACGTTTATATTCTTCAGGAGATAAAAAGTTATTCTCTACCGCATTCTGTCCAACTACGCCAGCAAGCTGCGCATTAAACGCTGAATCTCCAACTGTGCCACCGACCACTGCTCCTATCGCTGCTGTCAGATCTCGAATTTGAGTCTTCACATCTTCTGGTAAAAGGTTCGGTTGGAACTCTCCATTGACATCTTGATATTCTTTTTTGTCTTTGTATTGATTAGTGAGATAATCCGCTGCTGCTTCACTTGCAACCGCTGCACTGCCTCCTGCAGCTGGGTTACCGCCATTTACATAGGCAAGTGCTGCTCCCAATATCGCATGGGCAGCCAACTGAGCTGCTTTGTTTTTGTCCTCTCCATGACCTAACTCTTTTCCAATAATATTTGCTGCATAAGGTGCAAGAGCATTGGCTGCAACTTGTAAATCTGTTTGGCCTCCCAATGCACCTGTAACTGCCATAGCTACCGCATTGACTGCTCGACTCTTATCTCCACCCATACCCCAATCTTGGGCTGTTTCTGAAGCTTGTTTATAACTAGGCGAATTATTTTTCAGAAGTTCTTGTTTTTCAGCTTCATTGTTTGAGTTTTGATACTTATTCCAATCTTCTCCACCTTTGGCTTGTAGTTCTGCTATCGCTGTCTGTTCAGTGTTTTTCTTCTCTTGTTCCGCTTGTTTTTGCTGATTTTGACTATAGGTTCTTGTTGCTGCCACAATGGTTGAAGTCGCATCTGCTACAGTTTTTTGCTTGTCGATAATCTCTTGTAGATTTGGTAATGTGTCTACACTTCTATGTGCTGTACTCGCATCACTATGGATCCCTAACGCTGTAGTCGTTGTTGCTTGACCACCAATCGTGATATTACCTTCGCTTAAGGTTGAACGAGTGACACTACTGTCTTTGTCAGATTCATGCTGTGGTAAGCTTGGGCTAAAAGTCGTGCTATCTCGCCAATTGACGTTATTGGTATATTTATTTCCCTGATTATCTGTTTTGGTTTCTTCTCCAAAGCGTGTTCCACCAGATAAACTCACCGAAGTCGCATCATAACTACTGTTATTTTTGATATCGCTAAACGTCAAACGATTCGCCGTTAAATCGTTATTTTCTTTCTTCGCTGTCGATACAATCGCTCCACCTTGTAGATCAACTTGATCTGCTTTGATATGGTAGCCACCATCACCTGCAAATAAGCCTGTTTGTTGATTTACACTGTTTGATGTCCCTTGCGCTTTGCTGCTCGATACGTTCCCTGACGCTTGCCATGCTGTTCCCAATGAAGCTTGTACGCGTCCACCAACGTTGGTTTGGTCAATCTTTTGGTCAACCGTGTCTTGTGTACTGATCACACTTAACTTACCACCAACATCTGCATCTATGCGTTGAGCATTAGCCTGAGCGCCATTGAGTGTGGTATCTCCTTTACTCTTTAGAATCAGTTTGTCTGATTCGAGAGTCGTCATGTTATGAGTATTATTATCTGCTCGATTACTGCCTTTACCATAGCCTGCCTCGCCATAGATATAAACACCCGTCTGCGCCCCTACCGATGCACCGACACCGACACTTAAACCAGCATTACTATTTTTACCCTGAGCCTTTTCTTGGCTTTGTCCTGATTCTAAAAGAATATTTTTAGCCGAATCTAAGCTTATTGTTTCTTTCGCTTTGACTTGAGTATTCTGTAAATGAATATCACCTGCTGTACTGGTGAGATTAACATTACCACCCGCGCTGATCTGGTTCTGTTGTGACGTCGCATAACTATTGCTTTGTTGATTTTTACTGGTACTAAAACCTATACCAGCCTCTGCTTTAGCAACTGAACCGCCTTTAATGTCACTATAACTTTGATAGGCTTGCGCACCCGCTGCCAATCCCTGTAAAGCCTGAGTACGGTCATCTGCGGCATTGCCTTTAGTGGCTTTGTCTGCCGAACCAAGCAAATCTAAAATTGGTGAACTGACACGTTTAAATACACCGACTTTTAAATCTTTCGATGAACTGTCTGAACTTCCAGTATTGTAATCATCCAATACACTAATTTGTTTTGCAGTAATATTGATATCTTTATTGGCAACAATATCTGCAACTTGCTGATTATAGTGATTGCCTGCCTGAATATTAACATTGCCCTCTAAACTTCCGACTTGGCTACGTTGCTGTTCAATACTTTGACTATTGCTTTGGTTTTTACCCTTCATATAGCCATAAAATTGTTCAGTATCTGAAATCTGAGCACTACCAATGCCTTTATTTGAATTACTTTGACTTTGGCTTTGACTACTCTGTGCTGATTTAATATTGACATCATTCGCAGCATTGATCTTCACATCACCTTGTGAAGCGACTGAACTGCCAAGGATATTGATGTCACCTTTTTCTGTTTGTAATGTGGTTTTTCCACCCACAGAAAGTTGGGTACCTGTAACTTTATCTACATTTCCTTGACCTTTGTCTTTATTATTATAAACACCTGCAGGCGCCGCCCAATTTCGTGTGTCAACACTAAATCCACTTTGTTTACTATTTGCAGTCTGATCTTGACGATCAGTCACATAGTTCAAGTTAATGTTATCTTTTGCATGTAATAGTGCATCACCTTCAACAGCGAGTTGTGCACCTTGGCTATTAATATTTCCGCCTGTTGCAATGATATTTAAATTACCTTTCGCTTCTGCTTGAGTCACAACGGCTTGAGTATTTGTATAGTTACTACTTTGATTGGATTTTTGATTTCCTGCAGTCAGCACAATAGGTGTTTGTGCGGCCATCAATGCTTTATCAACAGCATCCGCTCGTGACATCACCTGACCTACAGCACTATCACTAAATTGACCATTATCGGCATTTTTCTTATATGTTGAAGCCGCTGCTGTACCAGGTGAATAAGTCAACCCAACTGAAAAACCTGAGTTTTTACTCTGTACCTTTGTATGTTGCTTACTACTTTCATATCCTGCATTTAGACTAACATTAGCAGCTTGTAGATTCAGGTCTTTGCCTGCACCCAAAATAGCGGCTTCCGCTGTCAAATCCTTGCCTGCTAGAATATTGGTATTTCCTTGCGTACTTATAATTTTACTTTGCAGTAACTCAGTTGATTGATTATCCTGCTGAGCTTTTACATTTGATTTACCATAACCAATACTGGCTACACCACCTGAGAGGCTTGCAGTAAAACCAGATTTTTTAACACGCTTTTCTGACTCATTTAGGTATTGGTTTTCAGCACCTACAATACTGACATTTTCTTTGGCCTGAATTTGCGTTAATTCATCTGAAATTATTTCACTGCCTTGTATCTTGATATTTTTAGCATCTAAAATGACTTGCTTACCATCAACAGTACTGGCTATGCCCTCATCTGACTTATCTTTTCGGTAAGTTTGGGTTGTTTTACTGCTTAAAAAGCTCTTTTTCTTGACTTCATCTGCATGTTCAACTGTACTACGAGCACGCCCTTCTTGAATATTGAGTTGTTCATCAGCACTTAAAGTCGTCCGACCTAGCACACTACTGACCTGAGAACCTGTAATATCAATATTTTTCCCAGTCAGGGTTAAGTCGCCTTTTGCAACGATTTGATTACCTACATCTTGTTGCGTTGTACTAAAGTCATAATTTTTATTATTTTTATAACTATTGTTAATCCGCTCTGTTTGTAATGTCGCTAAATTTACATCCCCTTGCGTTTGTAGAATGGTTGAACCATTGCTATTTAAAATTTCTGCGCCTTTCAATGTGGTATTACCAGCCACTTTGATATTTAAAGTCGTTTTTAAATTATCACTACCTTCCACTGAGCTAGTCTGGTTATTACCCACATAGATCCCTGCTTTGCGATCTATAGCGGTAAAACCATAATTACTCCGGCCTTTTTGTTTATTATTACTGGTCAATGTACTATTTACATTTAAATTTCCGCCAATATCAAAAGATGCTGCTTCTTTTGCAACAATCTGACTGCCAATATTGTTTAAATCATTTTGCGTTTTAATCCCAACACGATTGGCTTCCATTCGTCCAGCCAATTGGTTGACATTATTTGCATTGATGATGAGTGCTTCACGTCCAGCGATCGTCGCTTGATTAAGCACATCACCGTTCATATTCAGTTGCACTTGATCAGCACTGATCAAAGTACCATCACCTTTTAAATCACCAGGTCTTGCTCGAACATAAACTTGTGGAACCAATACTTTACTACTTGTCCCATCTGCCAATGTGATGGTTTTTTCTTCTAACCACACAATATCACTGGTGAGCTGTGCAATCTGGGCAGCAGTTAAAGCAATTCCAGGACGTAAATTATAACTTTTAGCAAAGGTTAAGCCGTTGTTCATTAAAGCTTTATATTGCTCTTCATCACTACCATAACCAGATAAAAAACGATGCCCTGTCAATTGTGCAATTTGATCTTGCACCAAACGTTGCTCATAAAAACCATCACCTAGTCGTTTTTGTTGATTTGCTGGATCTAAACCAAGTGCACTCAGCATGTAATCGGATGATAGCCATTTTTTATATTGGCTAAATGCTGGATCAGTTTCTACCAAATACTGCGCTTGGCTATCTTTGGTTGTGCTATACAACGCATTACTTGGTAAGGTAATTGTCTTTTGTTCTACACTACGCACTTCATAGTCAGATGCTTTGTCTACCCCAGACATCTGCTTGTCTAAAGCATTTAGCTGTTGAGCTGAATCAACTTTTTGATTTTCAGTTGGTTGGACTTGCTGTTGTGAACCATTCGGATCAAGTTCACCAATCTGCTGATTTTGTGCATTTTCTGATTGTTGAACATTGACCTGTTGTCCAGCATCTACTGCAACTTGCTTTTGTTGAGCCTGTTGTTTTTCATATTCAAGTGCTTGCGCTTGTTTGGAACCTGTGACATCCACTTGAACAGTGTCATTGGTCTTGTCTTTAATCTCTGTTGTTGGAACAGCAATAACTTTATTGCCCCCATAAAGGCCACTTAACTGATATGGCTCTGTCTCATCAGCAGGCGCATAGGCCATTGAACTCTTTCGACCAGAATCATAAAACCATTTTTTTGGATTTTTAAATTGAATGAGTTTATTTGCTAAATAGGCTTTGTTATCAATATCAGTTCCTTCTACCTTTAATACTCCTGCTGCAAGTATTTGGCTCTGATCATTTACGATATGATCAGATTGAAGCAACATATTGCCCCCACTCAATATTTGCCCAGGTGTGCTGGTTAATACTTCGGGAACATAGGTTTCTTTATCATATTCAAAAATATTATAGGTACGTAAACGTCGCCCATCA
>Ga0207655_1003621_pt1 | contig 11414 bp, 13 predicted proteins | sample KBSM44metaG_FD_184398 | JGI IMG/M metagenome (GOLD analysis project Ga0207655, IMG submission 184398) | Miscanthus rhizosphere microbial communities from Kellogg Biological Station, Michigan, USA - KBS M4-4 metaG (SPAdes) (version 2) | ecosystem: Host-associated > Plants > Roots > Rhizosphere >... | reverse complement strand
GACCTGTAAGAACATTTTCAAGTTCTGTCAGTTCTGCTGCTGCAGCTGCACGGCGAAGCAACGAGTTTTTCAGCACTTGGAATTCGATCCCTGCTTCACGAAGTTGCTTACGCAACTCAGTTACTTGGGCAACGTTCAATCCACGATAGTCAACAACAACAGTTGTAACGCTCTCGCGCAATTTTGCTGTTACTGCATCAACGGATTCTTGTTTTGCTTGAATCACTTTTGCGTTTGCCAATCTGTACACCTCCTGATCAAATTTATCCCATTAAGAAAAGCCTCCGTAGAATCACGAAGGCTTGATATATACTCATCATCGATTTGCATCGTTCTAAGTTCTATAATCACACCTCGGCAGGAAATTAAGCCAAATGGCACCTACTGTCTACGGCAAGCATATTCAAATGTCAACGGTCAGTCACTCGGACTCACAACTTTTATATCTTATCAAAAACAGGACAAGCCTGTCAAGAGATATTATCTAAAAGCTGCTGCGTTCACGCGTGCGCCAGGGCCCATCGTGGAAGAAAGACTAACATTCTTCAGATAAACACCTTTTGCTGCCGCTGGTTTAGCACGATTCAGAGCTTCCATGAGAGCTTTGAAGTTCTCATTAAGTTGCTCAGAAGAGAAAGAAGCTTTACCAATCGGTGCATGAATTTGACCTGCACGATCCAGACGATATTCGATTTTACCGGCTTTAATTTCTTGAACAGCCTTAGTTACATCGAAAGTTACCGTTCCGGCTTTAGGGTTAGGCATCAGACCTTTACCGCCGAGCAGTCGGCCCAATTTACCTACTTCACTCATCATATCTGGTGTCGCTACGCAGACGTCGAATTCGAACCAGCCTTGTTGGATTTTGTTGATCATGTCTGCATCACCAACATAGTCCGCGCCAGCCGCTTCCGCTTCTTTCGCTTTGTCACCTTTTGCAAATACCAATACGCGTTGTGTTTTACCTGTACCGTGTGGCAAGACAACAACACCACGTACTGCCTGGTCTTGCTTACGAGGGTCTACGCCCAAACGAACTGCTGCTTCGATAGTTTCATCGAACTTTGCAGTAGCTGCCTTTTTCACAAGCTCTACAGCTTCTGAAGGCTCGTAAGTTGCTTCGCTGTCGATCAGCTTAGCAGCTTCCAGGTATTTTTTACCGTGTTTAGCCATGTTATATTCCTCCTTTGTGGTTTTAGCGGATATACCTCCCACATTGACCGGCCGCGAATCGGCCGGCTTTACGAAGCCATGTTTCGTGTGAAAATTAGTCTTCGATGGTGATACCCATGCTGCGGGCAGTACCTTCAACCATACGCATTGCGGACTCAACGTCAGCAGCATTCAGGTCAGGCATTTTTGTTTCCGCGATTTGACGTACCGCGTCACGTTTAACGGTAGCAACTTTTTTCTTGTTCGGCTCGCCGGATCCTTTTTCAACTTTAGCTGCCACTTTCAACAGAACTGCTGCAGGTGGAGTTTTAGTGATGAATGTAAAGGAACGGTCCTCGAATACAGAAATCTCAACTGGAATGATCAATCCTGCTTGGTCAGCTGTACGAGCGTTGAATTCTTTACAGAATGCCATGATGTTGACACCTGCTTGACCCAATGCCGGACCTACTGGTGGTGCTGGATTTGCTTTACCTGCTGGAATCTGCAGTTTTACCATTTTGATTACCTTTTTTGCCATGATAGACACCTCCTTGCAAAATAGTGGTTAACGGGCCTCACAGCCCTCCCACAAGAAACTTGAAGAAACTATATCTTCTCCACTTGGGTGTATTCCAACTCAAGCGGTGTTTCCCGTCCAAACATGTTAACATGTACCTTGAGCTTGCTCTTGTCTACCAAAATCTCTTCCACGGAGCCCACAAAATTCGCAAAAGGACCGACTTTAATACGTACGGATTCCTTAATATCGAATTCAATTTTAGGCTTAGGTTCAACCATACCCATGTGCTTCAGAATTTGTTCCACTTCTTCTGGCAACAAGGCTGTTGGTTTGGAACCGGAACCTGTCGAACCGACAAAGCCGGTAACACCTGGTGTATTGCGAACAACATACCAAGAATCATCCGTCTGAACCATTTCGACCAAGACATAACCGGGGTAAACTTTACGCATAACGGTCTTTTTCTTACCGTCTTTGTTTACCACTTCTTCTTCCATCGGAACAAGAACGCGGAAAATCTTGTCTTCCATGCCCATGGACTCTACGCGTTTTTCCAAATTGGCTTTGACCTTATTTTCATACCCTGAATAGGTATGAACGACGTACCATCTTTTTTCCATATCAAGCCACCTGGGACCCTTCTTAAATAATCGCTTCGATCACAGCGGAGATGCCGATATCTACGACCCAAAAAAACAGCGTCATAACCACAACAGTACCAAGTACAATTAACGTGTAGTTCGTCAGCTCTTTACGATTAGGCCAGCGAACCTTTTTAAGTTCAGCCCAGCTTTCAGAGAAAAAGGAAATCAGAGATTTGAAACTACGTTTCACGCCGACTACACCTCCAAAAAACTATCTGGTTTCGCGATGAGAAGTCTGCTCGTTACAAAACTTGCAAAATTTCTTCATCTCCATGCGGTCGGGGTGATTACGCTTGTTTTTTGTCGTAGTGTAATTTCTTTGTTTGCAGTTCGTACAAGCCAAAGTAATAATTACCCGCATGATGTACACCTCCCGAAGACTTCCACATTGAAGCAGAGTCTCTAAATTGATCCTGAAAAAAAAGCCGTAAAATAGGCCTACCTAAAACACTTTATCACAAGGGTATAAGCATGTCAACGAAAGAATAACCTTTCGTCGATGGGTATTAATTCCGCAGGAAACGCAACGTATCTCTTATCTCTGATTTTTTCACTGCTCCAGTATGAACCGAGCGATTACTAGTATTTATCAAACCTTGACAATATAAACTACAGACAATAAAAAAAGACTCAAACACCGAGCCTTTTTCATCAACGACAACAACCTTTGTTCAATTATCTCGAACTTCCAGGTACTTTTCAAGTTTGCGTTTTACACGCTGCAATGCATTATCGATAGACTTTACATGACGATCCAAATCCACTGCAATCTCTTGATAAGATCTCCCGTCTAGGTACAACATCAGTACTTTACGTTCCAGGTCACTCAAAATCTCGGACATTTTATCTTCCAGGCCTACAAACTCTTCCTGGTTAATAATCAACTCTTCCGGATCACTGACCTGAGTTCCACAAATCACATCGAGTAACGTACGATCAGACTCTTCATCATAAATGGGCTTGTCCAGAGATACATAAGAATTAAGCGGAATATGCTTCTGACGTGTGGCTGTCTTGATCGCCGTAATGATCTGTCTTGTAATGCACAGTTCGGCAAATGCCTTGAACGAAGCAAGCTTGTCCCCTTTGAAATCACGAATGGATTTGTAAAGGCCAATCATTCCTTCTTGAATAATATCTTCCCGGTCAGCTCCGATCAAAAAATAAGATCTTGCCTTGGCGCGTACAAAGTTGCGATACTTGTTGATCAAAAACTCCAGCGCTTCGCTTTCGCCTTCACGGACCGCTTCGACAATGTCTTCGTCACTTTGGTAATCATACTTGGATAACATGATATCTTTGAGGTCGACACTCACAGACAATCCCTCCGGCTGCAACGCAAGGTACCCCGTTACTCTACTCTATGAAATATACGATCAGTATATATGATGGTACCTCCCACCGTCAACCACGGCATCCCTAAAAAAGAACAGCTATAACATAATTGTCAATAGTTTCAATATTGAAAAATTTGTAAGAAATCCGCTGTCAGCCTCGTCTCCAGCGTTCAAATTGCTGTAAAACATCCGGGCTTAATTTGCCCCCAATTGTATTCCGTGTTGACCTTGCCTGATCCTCTGCAAGCCGTTGTTGCAATTCCTTTTCATTTTGTTCCACTTCAATCAGCAGCTCTCTGGCAGATACGCGCAACGCTCCCTGTCCAAAGATGACATGTTGCTCTACCATATCGCTGGTTGCTACATAGATTTGGCGTCTTCGCATGCTTAGTTCCCGAACGAGTCTCTCGATACATTCGTCTGCCGTCTCTTTTTCCTTTGTAAAATGAACTTCAACTTTGCTCTGTGTAAAGGATTTACCGAGTCCTGGCACAAGGTAGGCGTCAAACACAACAATGACTCGACGGCCGGAGAAAGCCTGATAGTCCGCAAGCCGAAAGAGGAGCCTGTTCCGCGCTTCTTCCAATTCGTTTTCGGCTATTTTGGATAATTCAGGCCAGCCGCCAATCATGTTATACCCGTCTACAAGAAGCACATCACGGGAATCAGCCATATCATCTATTCCTGCTCTTGGCGAGCACGAAGCACCTCATACATAACAACACCAGCTGCCACAGAGGCATTCAGGGAATTAATCTGACCTTGCATAGGCAATTTGACCAGAACATCGCATTTCTCACGAATAAGACGTCCCATACCTTTATTTTCATTCCCGATGACAAGTGCAACCGGTCCTGTGAATACTCCATTGCCAAACACGCCTTCACGCGCAGTAACATCTGTACCAACAACCCATACGCCTTCTTCTTTCAATCGATCAATCGTTTGTGCCAGATTGCTTACACGAGCGACTGGAACATACTCTGCTGCACCTGCTGATGTCTTAGACACTGTTGCAGTTACAGCCGCTGAGCGCCGTTTAGGAACAATAACGCCGTGAGCTCCTGTGCAGTCCGCTGTACGCAAGATAGAACCCAGATTATGAGGGTCTTCAATCTCATCAAGCAAAATTAAAAACGGATGTTCATTTTTAGATTTGGCCGCTTCCAAAATATCTTCAACCTCAGCATAGGCATAAGGCGCTGCCTGCGCAACTACACCCTGATGTTGAATACCAGGAACCGTCTGGTCCAACTTGCGCTTGTCCACATGCTGAATGACAATCCCCTGTTTTTTGGCTTCCGCAATAATTGGTTGCGTCAAGTGTTTCTGAGCCGTATCAGCAATCCATATTTTATTAATGGTCCGGCCTGATCGTAACGCCTCCGTTACGGAGTGTTTACCGGCAATCCATTCTTCTTCCATCCTCATTCGTTCCTCTCTGTATTGCTTGTTATATATATTTCAACCCTGAAGCTATTTTGACGTGGATGCAGATGCTTGCTCCGCCAGCTCAATACCCAGCCCGATCAGTTGAATCATGCGATCATGCTGACTACTGCTATACAGATAACCAATCAGACATTCAAACGCCGTTGCATGTCTATACTCCAGCACATCTGCATTTTTGGGAACACTGCCCGATTTGGCATTCCGCCCTTGCCGCACAACATCTTGCTCTTCTTCTGTCAGTTCAGCCTCAATACTTGTCAGTATGCGGCTTTGTGCTTTGGCAGATACCAGTTTGGTTGCACTGCGGTGCAGATGGTTAGGACGCATGTTCGCTTTGGATAACAGATACTGTCTCACGGCAACCTCATATACCGCATCACCGATGTAAGCCAGTGCGATTGGCGGAATCAATCGTGCAGGCCTGGAGGGTGGATAAGGAAACCATCCCCCCTCAAGTTCATTAACCTGATTATTAGTCACCACTTGCTTGGCCTGTTCATTCCGCTCGACAGAACCAGACAAAACATTCTCTTTTTCTCCACTCATTTGCGCCGCCATCTCATTCCCTGTGCGGTATCTTCCAGCAGAATCCCTTGAGCAGATAGTTCATCACGAATTTCATCCGCACGAGCCCAGTTTTTAGACTTACGTGCTTCCACTCGATCCTGAATCAAGCGTTCAATGTCCTCATCCAGAAGCTCTGGTTCAACATCCGTGTAGATTCGAAGCACAGCATTGAGTTCTTCGAACAGTTCAAGCAGTGCATGAATTTCAGCGGCATTGACCACATCTTGTTGCAACAACTGGTTCGCTTCCGCAGCCCACTCAAACAACGCCGTGATTGCATCAGGTGTATTAAAATCATCCTGCATTTTTTCATGATATTGTTGTCGAATCCGGTCTAGTTTTGCTGAAAATTCAGGTGTAACCTCCTGATTAACAGACACAGCTCCCAGGCGATGTCTCAGGTTACCTACTGCATTCGCAATTCGATCCACACTGTTTTGCGCCTGTTCCATCGTATCTTCTGTAAAATTGAGCGGGTTACGATAGTGGGTGGACAACATAAAGTAACGAATCGCTTCACGTTTGTACTGATTACGCAGGTCTTTTACCAGAACACCGTTACCGAGAGATTTCGACATTTTTTCGTTATCAATACGAATAAAACCGTTATGCATCCAGTAATTCGCCAAAGGTGCGCCTGTGATTGCCTCGGACTGTGCGCATTCGCATTCATGGTGAGGGAACTGCAAATCCTGTCCACCGCCGTGAATATCTAGCGTGTCACCAAGGTATTCTCTTGCCATAGCAGAGCACTCGATATGCCATCCAGGACGACCATCTCCCCATGGGCTAGACCAGAAGATCTCACCTGGTTTGGCTGCTTTCCAGAGCACAAAGTCTTCCGGGTGTTCCTTCCGTTCATCTACACCGATCCGAATACCGAACTGCAACTCCTGCAGGTTTTGTTTCGACAATTGACCGTATTTTTCGAACTTTCCTGTTCGATAATATACGTCACCGCCATTTTCATATGCGAAACCTTTTTCAACCAGTTCACGGATAAAATCGATAATAAGCGGCATATTCTCCGTTACCCGTGGATTACTGCTCGCTTTAGGAATACCGAGTCCCTCTAGATCGGCATAATACGCGGCAATAAATGTTTCAGCCACATGCGGAACGTCGGTACCCAGCTGCTCTGCTTTGCGAATGAGTTTGTCATCGACATCGGTGAAGTTCACGACATAATTCACTTCATGTCCGATCTGCTCCAGATATCCACGAACCGTGTCGAAAAAGATCACCGGACGTGCATTGCCGATATGAATGTAGTCATAGACGGTTGGCCCGCATACATACATTTTCACTTTGCCAGGCTCTTGTGGAACAAACTCCTCTTTGGTGCGACTCATCGTATTATAAATCTGAAGTGTCATAGTCACTTTTCCTTTCATTCTAAACTACTTTTACTTGATTCCATGGTTTATGTTGATCGATGGAGTTATGTGCATTTCTCCGATTCTCGTGTATTTTGCAAAGTTCGCACTTCTTCCTGCAGCCGTTCAATCTCGCGCTGCATGCTGCGCAGAGAGTCAATAACCGGATCGGGCAATTGTTGATTAAGACGATCCACTCTACGTCCATCCTGTTTGACGATTCTACCTGGGATGCCCACCACCGTGCTATTGGCAGGAACTTCTTTCAGCACAACGGAGTTTGCTCCGATGTTGCTCTGATCCCCAACACGAAATGATCCCAACACCTTTGCGCCAGATGAGATAACCACATTATTACCAATCGTGGGATGTCTCTTTCCTTTTTCTTTCCCCGTTCCCCCAAGCGTTACTCCCTGATAGATCACGACATCGTCACCAATCTCACAGGTTTCTCCAATAACAACGCCCATACCGTGGTCAATGAACAAACGTTCCCCAATCGTAGCTCCAGGATGAATCTCTATCCCTGTCATAAACCGGCTAACCTGTGATACGAACCGGGCGAGCGAGTACCATCTTCGTTTGTACAGATTGTGAGCAAATCGATGGGCCCATATGGCATGCAGCCCTGAATACGTAAATACGACTTCAAACCAACTCCGGGCGGCCGGATCATTTTCAAAGACCGTCTGGATATCGGATCTGATCTTTTTGAACATGCTCGTTCCCCTCTTGTTCCGGTTCTCGTCCTCCGGGTTCGCCGGACGGCGTGTTCCTTGGTAGTATACTTGCGCACTCGCTAGACAAAAAACGCCCCTGCAGCACGAAGCTGCAGAGGCGTTAGTCGCGGTCCCACTCTGCTTGGCTCATTCCTCTTCTTGAATAAAAGGAATGGGCCCTCTGGCGGCTCGGTAACGGGAACCAGTCGTCGCCATCTATCCTGACGTTTTCCTCTATCCAATGAATAGAAGCGGGGCCGGATTCGACGGTGCAGCTCACGGGTGCATTTCAGACTGCTGGACAGTGGATGACTCGCAGCCACCACTCGCTGAGCAGATGTAATCTCTGTTCACGCGCGGGGCCATCCTCTCTGGATCTGTCCGGATCAGCTTACTTCTCCCGGTCTTTGCTGTTCTATATGAACGTATTATGACAATTCAACCTTGTGTTGCTATTATAGCGAAAAGCCTTCGCACTGACAACCAGCAGAATTGAATGGCATCAGTTGAACAATGAATACTTACACTCGTGCCAGCAAACGCTCGATGACAGTGTCACGACCCAGCAACACGATAGTCTGATTGAGATCACGTCCATGGGTCTGTCCAGTCAAAGCAACGCGGATTGGCATAAAGAGCTGTTTACCCTTGAAGCCTGTTTCCTTCTGCACTTCCTTGATCAAAGCAGCCATTTTGCTTGGCGTGAATTCATCACTTGCCTGTACTTTATCTGCAAATGCCTTCAGCACAGTTGGAACCTGTTCTTCAGCAAGTACCGCAGCGCCTTCACTTTCCAGTTCAACTTCGGAACGGAAGAACACTTCGGACAGTTCCACGATATCGGATGCCGCATTCATCTGCTCCTGATAGAGATGTACGAGCGTATATGCCCACTCTTTTTGTTCAGATGACAGCTCCGCAGGTAGACGTCCTGCTTTTTGCAGATGAGGAATAGCCATCTCGGCAATTCGTGCAGGGTCCGCATTTTTGATGTAATGGTTATTCAAGTGCGCCAGCTTATGTGTATCAAATACGGCCGGGCTCTTGGATAAACGTTTCGTATCAAAGATGGAGATCAACTGCTCTTGTGAGAAGATTTCTTCTTCCCCTTCTGGCGACCAGCCAAGCAGGGAGATGAAGTTAAACATCGCTTCTGGCAGATAGCCGAGCTGATCATATTGCTCAATAAACTGAATTACGGATTCATCGCGTTTACTCAGTTTTTTGTGGTTTTCGTTCACGATCAGCGTCATATGACCGAATTGCGGCGGCTCCCAGCCAAGCGCTTCATAGATCATCAGCTGACGCGGCGTGTTGGAGATATGATCCTCCCCGCGTAGCACGTGGGAGATCTTCATCAAGTGATCGTCCACGGCAACGGCATAGTTGTACGTGGGAATGCCATCTTTTTTCACAATGACAAAGTCGCCTGATTCCTTGCTGTTGAACGAGATTGTACCTTTAACCATGTCGTTGAATGTGTATGTGCGATCTGCCGGTACACGGAAACGAATGCTCGCCACGCGGCCTTCCGCTTCAAATGCCTCGATCTGCTCTGGTGTCAGGTCACGGTGTTTGCCGGAGTAACGCGGGGTCTCTCCACGAGCCGACTGTTCCTCGCGCTCCTGTTCGAGTTCTTCTTCCGTGCAGTAGCAACGATAAGCCAGCCCTTTGTCCAGCAGTTCCTGCGTATATTTGCGATACAGATCCAGACGTTCCGTCTGACGGTACGGCCCGTATTCTCCGCCTACATCAATACTCTCATCCCACTCGATGCCGAGCCATTTCAAGTATTTCAGCTGGCTTTCTTCTCCGCCCGCAATGTTGCGCTTCACGTCCGTATCTTCGATACGAATGATAAATTTTCCGTTATTGTGTTTGGCATACAAGTAGTTAAACAGCGCCGTACGAGCGTTCCCGATATGCAGGTGTCCCGTTGGGCTTGGTGCGTAGCGCACCCGAATTTCTGTGCTCATATGATTCCCTCCGTCTCTAATTGATTGATGATATCACACACGTACCAGGCATACAACGGATTGAGCGGCAATTCCCTCTCCTCGTCCAGGGAAACCTAATTGCTCGGTTGTTGTTGCCTTCACGTTCACTTGTGCCACATCCGCTTCCAGCGCTTTAGCAATGACTTCCGCCATCTGCGGGATATACGGTGCCATCTTTGGCTTCTGGGCAATAATCGTTGAATCAATATTCCCAAGCTTATAGCCGCGATCCTTCACAAGTTGCCATACATGCTCCAGTAGTTTCAAGCTGTCTGCATCCTTGAATTCCGGATCAGTGTCCGGGAAATGCTTGCCGATATCCCCAAGTGCCAGCGCGCCAAGAATAGCATCGCTGATTGCGTGCAACAGCACGTCTGCGTCCGAGTGACCCAGTAGCCCTTTTTCATAAGGAATGGTTACCCCGCCAATAATACACGGTCTACCTTCCACCAACTGGTGCACGTCAAACCCTTGTCCTACACGTATCATCGCTTCTTCTCTCCCTCAAGCCAAAACGCGGCATACTGTAAATCTTCCGGTGTTGTTAGTTTGATGTTGGTATAACTGCCTTCCACAACCTTAACCGACATTCCCTGGCGCTCAGCCAGCATGGCATCATCCGTCCCCAGAAACCCGTCACGTTCCGCAGATTCGTAAGCCTCCAGCAGGGAAGAAAGACGAAAAGCCTGCGGGGTTTGAATGCTCCACAGACTGCTGCGATCCGGCGTCGCTGTAACGATACCTTCCGCATTCACTTGTTTGATCGTATCCTTCACCGGCACAGCCAGCACAGCACCTTCGCCTGATTCGGCGGCAGCCATACATTCTCTAATCTGCTCACGGGTCACAAATGGACGCACCCCGTCGTGAACGAGAACCCCATCGGTGCTGAGCGCCCGAAGGCCTTCATGAACCGAATGTTGTCTCTCTTTCCCTCCGGGGATCACGCGGACACGCGTTTCCAGTTGGTATTCTTTTACCCATTCCAGGCATCGTTCAACATCTGCAACACCTGTAACCAGAATCATCTCACGGATCTCGTCCAGAGCCGCAAATACTTCAAGCGTATGTATGAAAACGGGCTTGTCCTGCAGCAGCAAAAACTGTTTGCTCTCGGTCGTTCCCATTCGGGTTCCCCGGCCTGCCGCCACAATGACAACGCCCCACCCTTTATCCATGCCGCAATCCCTGCCTTGTCTGTCAGTTTATCGCCGGGCGACAATTCATATCTCTTTCGATATCCATCATCGTACAACGATACACTACCCATCATACCGCTTTTATTGGGCTTTTTCCAACAGTTTCGGCTTGGCAAAAATCATTCGTCCCGCAGACGTCTGCAGCACGCTGGTCACCAGCACTTCCATCATCATGCCGATATACTCACGTCCACCTTCAACCACGATCATCGTTCCATCATCCAAATAGGCTACGCCTTGTCCGTGCTCCTTGCCGTCTTTGATAATCTGCACCATAATTTCTTCACCTGGCAGCACAACCGGTTTCACCGCATTCGCGAGATCATTGATGTTCAGTACGGATACCCCTTGGAGTTCACAGACTTTATTCAGGTTGAAGTCGTTGGTTACGACTTTCCCTTGTAGTACTTTGGCAAGCTTCACCAGTTTGCTGTCCACCTCGGAAATT
>Ga0207655_1003619_pt1 | contig 11420 bp, 8 predicted proteins | sample KBSM44metaG_FD_184398 | JGI IMG/M metagenome (GOLD analysis project Ga0207655, IMG submission 184398) | Miscanthus rhizosphere microbial communities from Kellogg Biological Station, Michigan, USA - KBS M4-4 metaG (SPAdes) (version 2) | ecosystem: Host-associated > Plants > Roots > Rhizosphere >... | reverse complement strand
ATGGGGCAATCTCAACCGAAAGTGGCGCAGTGTTAGTTGAAAAATCAGTAATCAAGGATGTGCAGTATCCTGTACGCAACAATCAGACAGACCCGACCAACGCCACATACACCGGAAAAATCAGTGTGCTCGATACGATTTACTCTCTGGATGGAAGTTCCTTCCGTGGTAATAGTGACACAGCAGGTAGTCCACTTGCACCTGTTCCGGCTGTCATCAAACCGTTCTCGTGGAATGGTTTTGGTTCCCTTCCATACAGCTACCAGACAGATGATCCATCTACACTGAATGCACGTCTCACCGCTTCCAACGGTGCAGGAGCAGGAAAGTTAACTTGGTCTAAAGACAACTGGCTGAAGACGAGCTACTGAGTGAAGTGCTCCGTACAATCTAACGATTAAAAATAAGTAAAAAAAACAAGCGCCCCGCAGTTGTTGCGGGGGCGCTTGTTTTTAATGTTACTTGTCCATGTTACTTGCCTCAGCTCCAAATGCCTACAATTTACTGTTCATGGCTTAAAGGCTTTATGTTCAGTGGTCTTCTGCTTCATTATTATTGTGTCGTTGTTGTCACTTGATGCTGAGTCTCTGGTGCAACACTTACTGATTCACGATAGATGATATTGCCCTTTACATGGACGCGACCGAAGCTACGGTTCGGGTTGTCGATCTTTTTGAGCATGGATTGAACAGCCGTCCGTGCCATCTGTTCGATATCTACTTCAACTGTGGTGAGTTTAGGTTCAGACAGCATGGCGTAGATATCATTGTCGAACCCAACGACAGAGCATTGGGCCGGCACTTGAAAACCCAGCGAAGTCAGCTTCTGCACGAGCAGATGAGCAACCTGATCACAGTTGCAGACAAATGCGGTGGGAAGCTGTTCTGGTAGATCGATCTCGATAAACGTACCTCGTTCATCCCGATCATTAAGCACCAAATCCGGATTCATGGGCATCCGGTGCTCAAGCAAAGATTTGTAATAACCAAGAAAACGATCCTGAATGCTGCTTGTCGAATACAGATTACCTACATAAGCAATACTGCGGTGTCCCTGCTGGATCAGATAGTTTGTCATTTCATACGCGGCATAGAAGTTGTCCGTCACAACAGAATCGATATCGGAATGTTCATCGTAGAAATCGAGGAACATCTTAGGTACGTCCATCGACTGCACCAATTCAATATACTCCTTGCTGACCTGACCCAGCACAATGAAGCCGTCAACCTTGCTGTCACTGTACAGTTTGGGCAGGGATAGCTCCTCTTCATCCTCACTGTTCAAAATGTGAAGAATACCGTAATACCCCTGATCCTCCAGATGTTTGGTAATGCGTTGGAACACGCGTACATAGAACGATTGCGTAGGACCGGTAAACCGCTCCGGGATAATTACACCAACATTATGAGTTAAGCCTTCCTTCATGGAACGGGCTGTGGCGTTATACCGATAACCCATCTGGACGGCAAGTTGTTTAATCTTTTCCTTTAATTCGCCACTGACGCCTTCTTTGTCATTCAACGCTTTCGAGACGGTCACACTGCTGACCCCGAGCCTGTCGGCGATATCCCGCATGGTGATATTGTTCTTCAGCTTTGGTCGCCTCCTTCAAGCCGGTTTAGGTACAATGTGCTGTCATTATGATGAGCGCTTTCTTCCAACATAACAACAATCCATATTAGTATACATCGTTACCAACCTGGAATAAAGCCATTCCGGGCCTCACATCACTATTTTTCGCAAGTCCCGGCAGGTTGGACAAGGTTGATTGAGCGATGTTAGTTTCATTGATTTTGCAATAAACGTTCGTTCTGTTCAATCAGGTTTCCTCGCTGGCCGGCACAGTCCAGGGAACGATAAGGATCAGCAGGGGTATTAAACGTGTAATCCATCAATTGCTCCAGCGTGGTTGTGGCAACATGACAGCGCGTATCACTGGATGCATAATAGATAAAGACTTCACCCTTTTCATTAACCACGGCACCGTTGCAAAAAATAACATTGGATACATCGCCTACGCGCTCGTCATCATAAGGGGCAATGAAGTGCCCGCCCGGCTTGGCGATGATGCGTGCCGGATCATGCAGATCGGTGGCGAAGGTGTACAGTACGTACCTAAGACCTGCTGCGGTGTTCCGTACGCCGTGGGTAATATGAATCCAGCCACGGTCTGTTTTGATCGGGGCAGGGCCTTGACCATTTTTCACCTCATACACCGTGTGGTATTTCCGTTCATCTATAATGATCTCTTCGTGAATAACCGGATTCAGGATATCCTCGCACAGACCGAAGGCAATACCGCCACCGCTGCCTGTGGAGATAAATCCATCCTGCGGACGTGTGTAGAAAGCATATTTACCATCGACAAACTCGGGATGCAGCACCACATTCCGTTGCTGCGGGGAGTTCGTCGTAATATTCGGAAGGCGTTCCCAACGGGTCAGGTCACGTGTGCGAACCAGACCCGCCTGTGCAACAGCGCTGGAGGTGTCGAAGGCAGGCGCATCCGGGTCTTTGCGTTCCGAGCAATAGATGCCGTAGATCCACCCGTCCTCATGCTGAACCAGACGCATGTCATATTGATTGGTTTCCGCTGCATCGATATCATCCCAGACAAGCGGTTTGCCGGTGAAGCGGAATCCGTCAATGCCGCTGTCACTTTCCGCAAGTGCAAAGATTGATTTGCGATCTAGTCCTTCCGTACGTACAACCATGATGTATTTGCCTTTGTAATAGATGGCGCCCGGATTGAGGGTTGCGTTAATACCCAGACGCTCCATGAAATACGGATTCGTTGTTTCGTTTAGATCAAATCTCCAGTGCAGTGGCACATGATGGCGTGTAATGACCGGATACCGGTAACGCTGGTAAACGCCATTGTAGAAGGAAGAATCCACCTCATTTTGACGTGACAAAAGCTGCTCCTGCTGTTCCAGTAACGATTTGTATTTTGGGTGTATCATGCTTATCCCATCCTCTCCATGAGTTCGATGCAAAAACGGCTGTTATGATACGGACATTTCCACGGGCCGGCCATTTCATGATGATCAGGTGTGCCGTTTTCGTCCACAGCCCAGTACCACTCACCGCCTGGCCGGGAATCCACGATGTGCGTTCGCGTATAATTCCACAACTGTTCGACCGTTTCCAGAAATTTAGAATCCCCGGTGCGCTGATAGGCGTTATAGAAACCAACCATCGCTTCCGCCTGAACCCACCAGATACGTGTGGTATCTACATGCTTGCCTTCCTGTTCGTTCATGAGCGAACCATCCGACTGTACAGCTACATTCATAATGTTGTATGCGATATCCGTAACCATGGCGGCATACTGCGGATGATCTTCAAGTCCCAGCACCTTGAGAGCATCGTCAATCAGCCAGCTTGCTTCGATGTCATGTCCGAACGAGCGCAGATCAATGATGGATTCCCACTTTTTGTTGAAAAAAACCCCGAGGAACCTGGTGTTCTTGTCATATACCCGTTCATACAGAATTCCGAGCAGTCGCTCAAGGGATGCTTTTACTTGTGGGTCCGGCCACACCCTGTATAGGGTGGTGTAGGCTTCCAGCACATGAATGTGCGTATTCATCGTGTAATCCGCAATGACCCCGTTTTCACTCAGCATTTCATTCGGCTGTTCATTCCAACATCGGTCAAATTGCTCTTTGTAAGCAGATGCTTCTGTGTTGAACCCTTTGCTCTCAATCAGCATAAAAAGCGTTTTCGCTAAGTCCAGCGCAGAAGCATCACGGGTTGCACGATAGTATTCGCTGAGCGCATATACGCCAAAGGACTGGGTATACACATGCTTGCTCGTATCCAGTGCTTCACCAGTGGCATCCACCATCCAGTACATCCCTCCGTGCTCTCTGTCTATCAGGTGTCCAGTGAGAAAACGATAGGCGTGTTCAGCGTGCTCCCGCCAGATGTCCTCACCGGTTACCCGGTAGGCTGCGGAAAAAGACCAAAGCTGCCGTGCTGTAGCGATTCCGCCTTTGGGTGCCTGATGATTGATCTGCAGATCGTTGCCAACCCAGCCGTAGAATCCACCATGATCTTCATCTTTTAACTTAGACCAGAACGGCATAATCTTCGTCTTCCAATGCTCCGCAATTTCTGTTTGAAGCTGATTCATCTTATGAGTCATCCAGAGCGCTCCTTCATCCGTGCAAAATCATGTTTGATTAAATTAAGTTATCGGTAACTTTATAAAGTAATATTAGTTCTATAAAATTACCTTGTCAACGAAATATAACTTTCATTTTTTTGGTGAAGTAATAAATAATTCAATTGACACGTAAGCGTTACCATAATAAAATCTAATCTGTAACCTTAACGATAACTTAACGGAATCAAGAAAGGGGTCGGAACAAATGAGGAAAAATAAAGGCTGGATGATGCTGCTGACGATGCTGCTCATCACTTCGCTGCTTGCTGCGTGTTCATCGGGAGGTGGGTCTTCGCAGGCGGGGGAAGAGATTAGCACAGACCCGGCGGATATCAAGGGCGAAATTACCGTTTTGACGCAACGTACAGATATTGTTGATACCGTATTCAAGGACTATGCGGCCGAATTCAACAAGGAGTATCCAGATGTGAAAGTGAATTTTCAGGCCTTGGCTGATTATGAAGGGCAAGTGAAAATTCGAATGAGCACCAAAGACTACGGCGACGTGCTTATGATTCCAACAAGTGTTCCGATCGCCGATATCCCGGACTTTTTCGAGCCGCTTGGCACGTACGATGAGTTGAAAGACAAATACACCGCTATTGAAGAACGTATGGTGGATGGTAAGGTATACGGAATTCCAACCGTTATTACGTTCTCCGGTATCATTTATAACAAACAAGTTTTCAAAGACGCAGGCATCACCGAGCTTCCGAAGACACCAGAGCAATTCCAGGCAGCACTTCAGAAGGTAAAAGACAACACCAAGGCAATTCCGCTCTATACGAACTATGCATCCGGCTGGGCGCTTACCCAATGGGAGGCAGACCTGCCAACGGTTGCAGGAAGTGTAGACTATGTTAACGTGGATCAACCGAATACGGATGAGAACTTTGTGCCAGGGAAGCCGCACTACGAGCTGTACAAAGTACTCTATGATGCAGCCAAGAATGGCCTGATCGAGAAAGATCCGACAACAACAGACTGGGAGAGTTCCAAGGCAGATCTGGCTAATGGCAAAATTGCAACGATGGCTCTCGGATCATGGGCGATTACACAGATTCAAGGCATGACAGATAAACCAGAAAATATTGGTTTCTTACCCTTCCCGACTAATGCTAGCGATGTAATCGTACCGCTGTCCGCGGATTACAACATCGGCATGAATGTGAACAGCGAGAACAAACCTGCGGCAAAAGCATGGATCGACTGGTTCCTGGCGAAATCCAACTATGCAGTTGAGCAAGGTGGAGGCATGAGTGCGGACAAGAGTGCAGAGCTACCACCGATTCTGGATCAGTATAAAGATGTAAAATTCTCTACTTTAACTCCAGCTAAAGAGGGGCAAGAGGGATTGATGGACAAAATCGATAACGAAGCCGAGATTGGCCTCTGGCAGCCTGACTTCAAGAAACGAATTATCGAAGCAGCTATCGGTAACCGAAGCGAATCGTATGATGACATCATGAAAGACCTGAATGATAAATGGGTAAAAGCCCGCGCAGAGGTTACGAAATAATAGGAAAAACGAGCGTTCATACAGCAGATGTGAGCAGATGAAGCAGATGTAATACGGGTGCCGGTAGTTGTCGGATTTTTGGGCCAGGTTCGCACGGGAGTTAAACCATCAAATGAATTGATTGTGGTGAAGACTTGTTAAACATGTGTATTCACTTGGCCCACCCTGCGGTTACATCCGCGGAGCGATACGGAGCGTGTATGAACCAAGGCGGCTGAACCGCTGGGAGGTGTGGGGAGCATGAAATACTGGAGAATTTCAAGCTGGAGTTACTCAGCACAACGCATATTTATTATCTGTGCCTTCTCGATTATTCCGCTGGCACTGTTATTTACGTTTGCTTATTTGCCTGTCATTAACATGTTCAAATACAGCTTTACCGATTGGAATGGATACAGCAAAAGGTTCGACTATGTTGGATTTGATAATTACACACGGATTTTTAGCGATCCGGAATACTTTAAAGTGTTTATCGTCAGTTTGTATTATTTTGTGGCAACCTTTGTACAGATGGGTCTGGCCCTCTATTTTGCCACGATCCTCAGCTTCAAAATCCGGGGCAAAAATTTCTTTAAAGGCATTCTCTTCTTCCCTTACTTGCTGAATGGCGTGGCTATCGGTTTTATCTTCCTCTTTTTCTTCAAACCGGACGGTACGCTTGATACGCTGATGCAGGCTGTCGGACTGGGACAGTACACCCAGCTCTGGCTGGGTAACCCGAATATCATTAACGTATCCCTCGCGGGTGCATCGGTCTGGAGATACATGGGCTTCAACTTCATCATCTTCCTGGGTGCGATTTCTTCGATTCCGAAGGATGTGTATGAGGCTTCCGATATTGACGGTGCGAACCGCTGGCAACAATTCCGCCATATCATTTTGCCGAGTATTACCCGCATTCTGCAACTTAATCTGATCTTGGCCATAAGCGGCGCCATCAGTGCGTTCGATATTCCATATATTATGACCGACGGTTCCAACGGAAGTATGACCTTTGTTATTCAGACCGTTCACTTGGCATTTAAATACGGCAAATTGGGACTCGCATCAGCGATGGCTGTCGTGCTGCTTCTGATCGTAATTCTTGTAACGCTTGTGCAGCGTGTCAGCATGAAAGGAGAGGAATGAACGTGAACCAATTCAAATATACCATCGCCAGCATAATCAAATACGTTTCTCTGATTCTGGCGGCGTTCATTGCACTTTTGCCTATCGTAGTGATCCTGTTTGCGTCCCTGAAGACCAATGCCGAGTATGCCAATAGCAGTCCACTAGCCCCGCCCGCCAACTGGCTGAACTTTGCGAATTATGCCAAGGCATTTGTGGATGGCAACATGCTTGTCGGTTTCAAAAATACAATCATTATTCTAATCATATCCATCGTGGGTGCAACGTTGACGGGTTCCATGATTGCCTATGTACTGGACCGCTTCAAGTTCAAAGGCAAAAAAATTATGGTTGCCGCTTTCCTGCTGGCTACCCTGATTCCGAGCGTAACGACACAAGTTGCCACCTTCCAGATTATTAACGCCCTCGACCTGTTCAACACACGGTGGGCAGCTATCGTCATGTACCTGGGAACCGATATTATCGCCGTGTACATTTTCCTGCAATTTCTCGGTTCGATCTCCAGCGCGCTGGATGAATCGGCTATGCTGGACGGTGCTTCATACTTCACGATCTATTGGAGAATTATATTGCCTTTGTTGAAACCGGCGATTGTTACGGTCATTATCGTCAAAGGTGTCAACATTTACAACGATTTCTACACGCCATTCCTGTACATGCCAAAAACCGATCTGCAGGTAATATCCACCGCCCTGTTCAAGTTCAAGGGCCCCTTCGGATCACAATGGGAGGTCATCAGCGCCGGGATTATGATTGCCATTATTCCAACGATGATTATTTTCCTGTTGCTTCAAAAATACATCTACAACGGTTTTGCGCAAGGTTCCGTGAAATGATTGCGTGAAACCATTCCTTGAAATCATTCAATTAGAAGGAGAAATGAGATATGACAGTCACTGAAACGAAAAAGGTACACATGGTTGGGGATGCTTTGCCAAACATGCCTTGGGAGGATAAGCCGGAAGGAACGGAAGGCCCGGTGTGGAGACACTCGGCTAATCCGGTGGTGCCACGTAATCCGGTGAAGGGAGTTGCCCGTATTTTTAACAGTGCAGTCGTTCCTTATGAGGGGAAATTCATCGGTGTATTCCGTGCCGAGACAGTCAATGGCCGTCCACACCTGCACATGGGTTCGAGTGAAGATGGGTTATCTTGGACGATAGAGGAGGAGCGCATCACTTTTGTAGACGAACAAGGCGAACCGTTTATGCCGAACTACGCATACGACCCGCGTCTGGTCAAAGTGGAAGATACCTATTACATCATCTGGTGTACCGATTTTTACGGTGCGGCCCTGGGTCTCGCCAAGACGGAGGACTTCAAAACGTTTGTCCGTCTTGAGAATCCGATGCTGCCATTCAATCGCAATGGTGTATTGTTTCCACGCAAAATCAACGATAACTACGTGATGTTATCCAGACCAAGTGACAGCGGACATACTCCGTTTGGAGACATCTTTCTGAGCGAAAGCCCGGATCTGGTGTACTGGGGAAAACATCGTCACGTCATGAGCAAAGGCGGTCAGGGCTGGTGGCAATCCGTAAAAATTGGCGGTGGCCCCGCTCCGATCGAGACGTCTGAAGGTTGGCTGATGTTCTACCACGGTGTAACCGGAACATGCAACGGTTTTGTGTACAGCATGGGTGCGGTGATTCTGGATCTGGATGAGCCGTCCAAAGTAAAATATCGTTCCTCCAACTTCGTGCTGACGCCGGAGAAATGGTATGAGGAGCAGGGCTTCGTTGATAACGTTGTCTTCCCATGCGCAACCCTGCATGATGCCGATACTGGACGAATTGCCATCTATTACGGCGCAGCCGATACCTATGTCGGTGTGGCCTACACAACGGTCCAAGAGATCGTGGACTATGTTAAAGAAACGGATGAAGTGATCGCTGGCGACCGCGAGGAAGGCAAACTATAATGGGGTTTTGCGCATCCAGAAATGACTTGATGAATTGAGTGTAGGTATGAAATGAATAGGAAATGTACAGAGAATATGCAGCAAATTTGCTGCTATTCACCAAAAAAGCCCCTCATCCTATAGGAAGGGCTTTTTTGGCTATTTAATGGGCATACATATTATGTCGATTTTTGTTGACAAAAGGGAGGCTACTTCATATTCTTAATGAATATGAGAATCATTATCACGGTAATGGTCAGGTAAAGAATGAGAGAAGAGAGAAAAGGGGTTTATATCTATGTCAGGACAACAAAACAAACGTTCTACTACCCTTATGATGGTGACAACACTGTTGTTGCTGTTATTTATCGTGGGTTGCAGTAATAAAGAGAGCAGTTCGGCGTCTTCTTCTGCTTCGGGAGATCAGGCGGCTTCAGCGAAGTCGATTACGATGTCTTGGCCGCGGGATATCGGTACGATGAACCCACATACGTACAATCCGTCCCAATTGTTTGCCCAATCCATGATCTACGAACCACTGGTGAGTTACCAGAAGGATGGTAAATTGGAACCGGCCCTTGCTGAGTCATGGACCATCTCTGATGATGGCAAAGTATATACATTCAAGCTGCGCCAAGGGGTGAAATTCTCCGATGGCACACCTTTTAATGCTGAAATTGTGAAAAAGAATTTTGACTCCATCATGAAAAATAAAAAAACACATAGCTGGCTTGGCATCATCGGCGTGCTGGGCAAGACAGAGGTCGTGGATGACCATACGTTCCGTATGACTCTTACCGAGCCGTACTATCCTGTACTTCAGGATCTGTCTGTTGTTCGCCCGTTCCGTTTCCTGGGTGCGGCTGGATTCCCGGATGATGGGGATACATCCAAAGGCATCAAAGAGCCGGTAGGTACAGGCCCATGGATGCTGGCTGAATATAAGCAGGATGAGTATGCGGTCTTCAAACGTAACCCGAATTACTGGGGTACTGCACCGGCGTTCGATCAGATTACGGTCAAAATCATTCCTGATGCAGAGACCCGTGTGCTTGCTTTTGAAAAGGGCGATCTGGATCTGATTTACGGTGAAGGCGTGATTAGTCTGGATGCATTCCAGCAGCTGCGTGAGAACGATAAGTATGTAAGCGAACTGTCTGATCCTGTAGGTACTCGTGACCTGTTGCTTAACTCTTCGAATCCGAAGTTGTCTGATGTGAGAGTGCGGAAGGCACTTCAACAGGGCTTCAACAAAAAAGCGATGGTGGAAGGTGTCACATCGGGTCTGGAAGAACCGGCTGATACCGCATTGTCCAAAAACTATCCATATACCAATGTGGATCTGAAACCGATCGAATATAACGTAGAGCAATCCAAAGCATTGCTGGATGAGGCAGGCTGGAAGTTGCCGGCAGGCGGAACCGTGCGTGAGAAGGATGGACAGAAGCTGGAATTCGAATTGATTTTTGATAAGACCGACCCGATTCAGAAAGCGATGGGCGAAACGATTCAGGCCGAATGGAGCGAGCTGGGGGTTAAAGTAAACCTTACCGGACTTGAACTGACGGTACAAATTAAACGTCTGAAAGCCAATGATTTCGATCTGTACTTCTGGTACAATTACGGGGCACCATACGATCCACATTCCTTCATTAACGTCGTAGCAAGCCCGGGATTCGGAATCTCCGAGACACTAACTGCTTTGCCGATGAAAAAGGAACTGGACGAGCAGGTGCATGCCGCACTGTCTTCTACAGACGAGAAGAAACGTCAGGAGCTGTATACATCCATCCTGACGACATTGCAGGACCAATCGGCGATTGTACCGATCTCTTATGTGAAGAAAACAGCTGTATATCAGAAGAAAATTGCTAAATTTGTCTTCCCGGCCAATCGGGATGAAAATCCGTTTGTGGGAATGCAGTTAAGTAACCCATAATTATAATCGAAGAACATATTCATGAACACGTAACACATCAGGCAACAAGAGCTTGTGTGGCATGGTAAAAGGGGAGGAAAGTTTGGTGATCGGCTATATAGGTAAACGAATGATCGCGATCATTCCTATCGTTTTTATCGCTACACTTGTCACTTTTGGGCTAATCCATATTTCACCAGTTGATCCAGCCGAAGCGTATCTGACAGCTGCACATATTTATCCAACACCAGAGCTGCTGGCAGAGAAGCGACATGAATTCGGTCTGGATCGGCCTTTGCTTACTCAGTATGTTGATACGTTGAAGAGGATGGCCCAGCTGGATTTTGGTACCTCGTATCTCACGAATAAACCCGTGATCGATGAGGTCAAAGATAAGTTCCCAGCCACAGCAGAACTGGCCTTGTGGAGCATTCTGTTCTCTGCACTGGTGAGTATTCCTCTCGGAATTTTGGCGGCGGTATACAAAAATAGCTGGATTGATATGGTGAGCCGGGCGATCTCCTATTTTGGTGCTTCCATTCCGCAGTTCTGGCTCGGTTATCTGCTTATTTTCTTTTTTGCAGTAAAACTGGACTGGCTTCCCGTCGAAGGGCGCGGCTCTTGGGAGAACCTGGTGCTGCCTACGCTTACGCTCTCTATGGTGATGATTGCGTTATACACCCGTATGTTGCGTACCAGTGTACTCGAACAATTACAGGAAGCATATGTGCAATACGCCAGAACCCGCGGCTTACGTGAACGAGTTATCATGCTGAAACAT
>Ga0207655_1003617_pt1 | contig 11425 bp, 7 predicted proteins | sample KBSM44metaG_FD_184398 | JGI IMG/M metagenome (GOLD analysis project Ga0207655, IMG submission 184398) | Miscanthus rhizosphere microbial communities from Kellogg Biological Station, Michigan, USA - KBS M4-4 metaG (SPAdes) (version 2) | ecosystem: Host-associated > Plants > Roots > Rhizosphere >... | reverse complement strand
AAGAGAGGTTGGACGTGGCTGCAGGAGAAGAGACCTCACACATCCTCAGCGGGTTGACTGCCCAGCTGCCTGATCGTGATCCGGAAGAGACCGCGGAGTGGATTGAGTCCCTTGATGCGTTGATCGCTGAGCAGGGTACCGAGCGGGCTCAGTACATTATGCGTTCGTTGTTGCAGCGTGCTGGTGCCCGGTCGGTGGGTGTGCCGATGGTGACGACCACTGATTATGTGAACACGATCCCGGTGGATCAGGAAGCGCCGTTCCCGGGGAACGAGGAGTTCGAGCGCCGGTATCGGGCGTATATGCGGTGGAACGCTGCGGTGATGGTCCATCGTGCGCAGCGCTCCGATATTGGTGTGGGTGGGCATATTTCCACTTATGCCGGTGCTGCGACGTTGTATGAGGTGGGGTTCAACCATTTCTTCCGCGGTAAGGACCACCCCAGTGGCGGGGACCAGGTGTTTTTCCAGGGTCACGCGTCTCCGGGGATGTACGCCAGGGCGTTCATGGAAGGCCGGTTGAGCGAGGAGGATTTGGACGGGTTCCGTCAGGAGAAGTCCAAGGCCGGGCATGCGTTGTCCTCGTACCCGCACCCGCGGTTGATGCCTGATTTCTGGGAGTTCCCGACCGTGTCGATGGGTATCGGCCCGATGAACGCGATTTACCAGGCCCAGTCCAACCGGTACCTGCAGAACCGTGGGATCAAGGACACCTCGGACCAGCAGGTCTGGGCGTTCCTTGGTGACGGGGAAATGGACGAGCCCGAGTCCCGTGGTCTGCTGCAGCTGGCAGCGAACGAGAACCTGGACAACCTGAACTTCGTGATCAACTGCAACCTCCAGCGCCTGGACGGGCCGGTGCGTGGCAACGGCAAGATCATGCAGGAACTCGAAGCGTTCTTCCGCGGTGCGGGCTGGAACGTGATCAAGGTCGTCTGGGGCCGGGAATGGGACTCCCTGCTGGAAGCGGACAAGGACGGGGCGTTGGTGAAAATCATGAACGAAACCCCCGATGGTGACTACCAGACCTACAAGGCCGAGTCCGGCGGGTTCGTCCGTGAGCACTTCTTCGGTAAGTCCCCGCAGACCAAGGACATGGTCGCGGACCTGGACGATGAGCAGATCTGGGGCCTCAAACGCGGCGGTCACGACTACCGCAAGGTCTACGCCGCGTACAAGGCAGCGACCGAGTTCAAGGGCAAACCCACCGTGATCCTGGCCAAAACGGTCAAGGGCTACGGCCTGGGCCCGCACTTCGAGGGCCGCAACGCGACCCACCAGATGAAGAAACTGACCATGGAAGACCTCAAAGCCTTCCGTGACCACCTGCGCATCCCGATCAGCGATGACCAGCTCGACGCCGACCTTTACCGGCCCCCGTACTACCACCCCGGCATGGACGCCCCGGAAATCAAATACCTCATGGACCGCCGCGCCGAACTCGGCGGGTTCGTGCCCGAACGGCGCCGCACCCACACCCCGGTCACCCTGCCCGAAGCCAAATCCTACGACGTCGCCAAACGCGGATCCGGCAAACAACAAGCCGCGACCACCATGGCCTTCGTCCGGCTCCTCAAAGACCTCATGCGCGACAAAAACTTCGGCGCCCGGTTCGTGCCCGTCGTCCCGGACGAATCCCGCACCTTCGGCATGGACGCGTTCTTCCCGACCGCGAAAATCTACAACCCCAAAGGCCAGAACTACCTCTCCGTGGACCGCGACCTCGTCCTGGCCTACAAAGAATCACCCGCAGGCCAACTGATCCACCCCGGCATCAACGAAGCCGGCGCCGTCGCAGCATTCACCGCCGCCGGCACCGCCTACGCCACCCACGGCGAACCCCTGGTCCCGATCTACGTGTTCTACTCCATGTTCGGCTTCCAACGCACCGGAGATTCCTTCTGGGCCGCCGCGGACCAAATGACCCGCGGCTTCATCATCGGCGCGACCGCAGGACGAACCACCCTCACCGGCGAAGGACTCCAACACGCCGACGGGCACTCCCCCATCCTGGCCTCCACCAACCCCGCCGTCCGCACCTACGACCCCGCCTACGGCTACGAAATCGGCCACATCATCCGCCACGGCCTCGAACAAATGTACGGCGAGGCCAGTGACGATAAAAACGTCATGTACTACCTCACCGTCTACAACGAGCCCATCACCCAACCCGCCGAACCCGAAAACCTCGACACCAACGGGCTCCTCAAAGGCATCTACCAACTCGCCGACGCCCCCGAGGCCACCACCGGAAACGGAAACCGCCCCACCGCGAACATCCTCGCCTCCGGCGTGTCCGTCCCCTGGGCCCTCGAAGCCCAAAAAATCCTCAACGACGACTGGGGAGTCGCCGCGACCGTCTGGTCCGTGACCTCCTGGAACGAACTCCGACGCGACGGACTCGACGCCGAAGAACACGCCTTCCTCAACCCCGGCCAACCCACCCGCACACCCTTCATCACCGAACAACTCCACGGCCACACCGGACCAGTCATCGCAGTCTCCGACTACATGAAAGCCGTCCCCGACCAAATCCGACAATTCATCCCCAACGACTTCGCCTCCCTCGGAGCAGACGGCTTCGGCTTCTCCGACACCCGCCAAGCCGCACGCCGCTACTTCAAAAACGACACCCACTCCATCGTCGCCAAAACCCTCCAGTTGCTGGCGGCGAGGGGTGAAGTCGAGGAGGGCGCGCCGTCGTACGCCATTGACCGCTACAAACTGCTCGACGTCAACGCCGGTACCACCGGCGGAGCAGGCGGCGACGCCTGACAACCCGCACTAACGACAGTTGGCGGCAGTGTTCGTGAAGAACACTGCCGCCAACTGTCGTTGTGCTGGTTTCGCCGGACCGGGCTCAGGTGCCCAGGTTCCGCCGGTCGACCACAAAGCCCGTTGCCGCGTTCTCGCGGACTGCGTTGATACCGGCCACCACGGCCTTCAAATTGGGAAACTGCGGCGACACTGCCACAACTGTGCCGTCCTCGGCTGTGAGCCTGAAACGGAATGAATTGGTACCTGCTTTGAGAATCTCGAAACTGCCCGCCATTTTCCCCTGTCCTCACGCGTCGTTGCGTAACCGAGCTGACTTCATAACTCCGTCATCGACCCTAATAGCCAATTCACGGGGCCAACAGCCCTACTCAGCAGTAGTTTGAAACCGATATCGGTAGATCAAATGGAAAGCCACCCAGGAGCTAGAGACCGCATGAACCCCCGCGCGTATGGTGAGGATATGACTCCATCCGGCACGACACCCACCACCGGTGTCCTGCTCGCCGCCGGCGCCGGCACCCGCCTGGGGCGTGGCCCCAAGGCTCTGTTGCCTTTCCGCGGCCGCACGCTTGTAGAAGTCCTGGCCGACACACTGTTCGACGGCGGCTGCAGCGAGGTAGTGGTGGTCCTCGGCGCAGAGGCCGACCGCGTCCGGAGCGCCACGGAGCTGGGCCCGCATACGTTGGTGGATAACCCCGACTGGGCCAAGGGAATGGCCGGATCCTTCCGCGCCGGCATCGACGCCGCCACACCCGGCAACAACATCATGGTGGCCCTGGTCGACCAGCCCGGGTTGACCCCGACGGCGGTGAGCAGGTTGCTGGGCAGCCATCGTCCCGGCCGGGTCACCGCAGCCGCCTATCCTGATGCATCAGGCCATCTGAAACGCAGGCACCCGGTGATTTTCGACGTCGGCCTCCGCTCCGAGGCGGCCGCAGCCGCCCATGGTGACACGGGCGCGCGTTCCTTCCTCAAAGCCCATCCGGGGTTGGTGGACCTGGTGGACTGCAGCGATCTCTGCTCGGGCGAGGACCTGGATACGAAGGACCAGCTGCATCTTCTGGACGGGTAAATTGGTTCCATGATCCGCATCGAACCTGACGATCCCGCACGCCCTGACGTCCATGCCCTCCTGAGCGAGCACCTGGCCGATATGTTCGCCACGTCGCCGGCCGAGAGCGTCCACGCGCTGGACCACTCCGCGTTGTCCCACGAATCGATCACGTTCTGGACGGCCCGCGAGGACGGCGTGCTGTTGGGATGCGGCGCGTTGAAGGCGTTGTCCGCCGGGCGTGCCGAGATCAAGTCCATGCGGACAACGGCCCAGGCCCGGGGACGGGGGGTGGCAACCCGGTTGCTTGAACACATCGTGGCCGAGGCCGGGCACCGGGGCTATGAACTGCTCAGCCTCGAGACCGGCACGGAGGATTACTTCGCCCCGGCCCGCCGCCTGTATGCACGGCATGGCTTCACCGAATGCCCGCCGTTCGGCGACTACACCCTGGACCCCCACAGCGTGTTCATGGAACTCCCCGTTTCACCCAAGTAGGGGACAACAATCGTCGTCATGAAGGCTCATACCGACGTTTGCTGTCCCCTGATTGGGTTAGCGGGCTGCCTCGTTAGACGGGCTGCCTGGTTAGACGGGCGCAGTGGTCCGGTCGCGGAGGGCCAGGTAGATCTTGTCCCGCGCGATGGGCAGCTCACCGAAGCGGACGCCCGTTGCATTGCGGATGGCGTTGGCCAGTGCGGGTGCCACCGGGTTGAACGGGCTCTCACTCATGGACTTGGCACCCAGCGGACCGGTGGAGTCGTTGGTGGCGGCGAAGTACACCTCGCTCCGGGGCACGTCCGCGAACGACGGGATGTGGTACTGCCGCAAAATGTCCGTGGTGACCCGTCCGGCGTCGTCCACTTTCACTTCCTCGTACAGCACCGCGCCGAGCGCCTGCGCGATCCCGCCCTCGATCTGTCCCCGGCATTGCCGCGGATTCACCACCACTCCGGCGTCGGCTGCCTGCACGCTTTGCAGGATCCGCAGCTCCCCCGTTCCCCTGTTCACGGCGACGCGGAAACCATGGACGTTGAACGCCACCGAACGCGGCGTCCCTCCCCAGTTCCCATCCGTGGCGAGCCGAACGCCTTGCAGCCGGGCGGCGTCGGCGATGTCCTTCAGCGGCACCGAGCGGTCGCCGCACTCCACGGCTCCGTCCACCAGACGGCAATCGCCCAGGGGCGCACCGGTCAGCGAGGACGCAACTGTTTGGATACGGGTGGCGAGTTCGAGCGCAGCGCCCAGCGTCGCCTTCCCGGCCACCACTGTTCCGGCTGAACCGAACGCGCCGGTGTCGTGCTCCACCAGGTCGGTATCCGACTGTCGCACCGTCACCTTTGACGCCGAGGTTGCCAGCGCGGTGGCAGCCAGCTGCGCATGGACAGTTGTGGTGCCGTTCCCGAATTCCGCAGTTCCGACGTCGACGGCGAACCTTCCGTCCGCTTCCAGGCTCACCCGGGTGTGGGCGAAGTGGCCACGCGGCGGCACGGTGTCGATCATGGACAACGCCGAGCCTTCCCCGACCATCCATTCCGGCCCGAGGTTGTCCAGCCCTGCCGCACGGTAGCGTTCCTTCCCCCGGTCCAGGGCGTCGCGCACCAACGCCACGCACTGGTCAAGGCCGTAGCTCCCGTAGTGGACGTCTTCTTCCGGCTCGGGCGTAGTGGACAGCATGTGATCGCCGGGCCGGACCATGTTCTTGAGCCGGAACTCCAGGGGATCCATGCCGATGCCCACTGCGAGTTCATCAATGGCCGACTCGATCGCGAAGATCATCTGGCTCAGCCCGTAACCACGGAAAGCCCCGGCAGGAACGGTGTTGGTGTAGACGGCGTGGGCATCCACTTTCTTGTTCACGCACTTGTACACGGCCAACGATTCGCCGCAACCGTGGAACATCACGCCGGGAGCGTGGTTTCCATAGGCGCCGGTGTTCGTGAGGACGTTCAGTTGCAGCGCGGTGAGGTATCCGTCCCTGTTGGCGCCGGCCTTCAGGTGAATCGTGAAGGGGTGGCGCGTAGTGGTTGCGGTGAACTGTTCGGTCCGGGTGAACTCCAGCTGGACGGGCCGCTTCAACGTGAGGGCTGCAAGGGCAACGAGGTCCTCGGTGAGCACCTCCTGCTTGCCGCCGAACCCGCCACCGACACGACCGGCCACCACGCGGATGGTCTCCGGCGGCAGGTTGAACAGACGGCTCAGCGTCCGCTTCACCAGGAACGGAACCTGCGTGGAGGAACGGACCATCAGCCGGCCATCGTCATCCAGCCAGGCAATGGAGGCGTGCGTTTCCATGGCCACGTGCTGGACGCGTTGGGTCTGGTAAGTGTGTTCGTGGATGAAATCGGCGGCAGCGAAACCATCAGCCACGCTGCCAAGTTCAGCATGGACCTCGGCCACCACGTTCTGCAGCGGCCGGGAGATGCGTGACGCTTCGCCGTCCTTCTCACCGTGGATGGCCGGCGCGCCGGGGAGGATGGCTTCCTGGGGAGTGAAAACCGGCTCCAGGAGTTCGTACTGCACCTCCAGCGCACGGGCCCCGGCCTCAGCCCCGCCCACGGATTCGGCGACCACAGCGGCCACCCGCTGCCCGATGAACCGCACCACGTCGTCCAGGACTCGGGTGTCGTCGGGATCGTCCGTGAAGTTCTCGTGCTGCGCCGTGGAAAAGAGCTGCTGCGGGGCATCCTCGTGGGTGAAGACAGCCACCACGCCCGGAACCGCCAGCGCGGGGGCCTTGTTGATGGACACGATCCGCGCGTGGGGGTGCGGGGACCTCAGCAGTTTCATGTGCAGCAGGCCCGGCAATTGTTCAGCCGGGACATCCAGGGCGTAGCGGGCAGTGCCTGTCACCACGGCCTGGCCGGCGGGTGCGGGGACGTTGTCCCCGAGCTGGCCGGGCGTGGCGGGAACGGGAGCTGCGGTGGCGGGAACGCCGCCGTGGCCGCAGACCGCGTCCGCGATGGCGCGGTAGCCGGTGCAGCGGCACAGGTTGCCCTTGAGGTTGCGGGGCAGGTTGGCGCGTTGCTCGTCGTCGAACGTGGCTGCCGTCATCATCATCCCGGCGGTGCAGAAACCGCATTGGAAACCCTGCGCCTCCAGGAACTGTTCCTGCACAGGGTGCAGGCCATCGGCCGTGGCCAGGCCCTCGATGGTGGTGACTGCTTTGCCCTCGGCACGGACCGCCGGGTAGATGCAGCTATGTACGGGCGTGCCGTCGACGTGCACTGTGCAGGCACCGCAGTCACCGCCGTCGCAGCCCTTCTTGACGCCGAAGTTGCCTTGCTCCCGGAGGAACGTGCGAAGGCACTGGCCGGGGCGGGGGGCGTCCTGCGCGGCGGCGCCGTTGATCTCAATTGCCATGGGAGGCCTCCTTGTGGGTGCCTGACGTTTCGGGTTGCGTGGACGGCTGGGGCGAAGTGGCATGCGGCGGCCAGAAATCGCCGGACACCGTCATCGACTCATCCAGCAGCTCGGCCCGGATCTCTTCGGCCAACTTGAGGGTCATGTCGCGGCGCCATGCCGGAAGCCCGTGGATGTCGTCGTGGTACAGCGGCCAGGGAATGGATTGCCCGACGGCGTGGGCCAGCGCTGCTGCGTCCGGAACCTGGCCGGCGGGGAACCTGAGTTGTACGGGCCTCTTGGTGGCTGCGGTGACGGTGATGACCAGGCCAAAAACGGGGTCGAGCCTGCCGATAAGCAGCACTCCGGAGCGCCCCAGGTTACTCAGGGACAAACGCCGGAAAGCCACCCGGGCGGAGAGCGCTTCGGCGGGGAGGTGGATGCTGCGGAGCAACTCCCCCGGCTCCAGCACTGTCTGCATATCGCCCACCACAACGTCTGCCACCGGAACGGTCCGACTGCTCCCGTCAGGGCTGATAATGGTTGCCGTACCGTCCAGTCCTGCGCAGAGGGACGTCATGGGCCCGGCCGGCAGCCCGGTGCAGATGTTCCCGCCAACCGTGGACATGTTCCAGATCTTGAACGACGCCACGAACGAGTCGCAGCACGGCCGGATCAGTGCCAGTCCCGGCCACTCACGGTCCGCGGTACCGGAGGAAAGCGGCAGGGCATAGAGCTCCGCAACGGTGCAGGTAGCGGCCAGTTCAATCCCGTCATCGGTGACGGTGATGGCCGGCCAGCCGGCTTGGCCAAGGTCCAGCAGCCGCGTGAGTACGGTGCTCCCGTAGGAGAAGAGGACAGTGCCTCCGGCGAGCCAGGCATCGCCTTCACGCCATTGCGCGGGGTCCGTGGTGGGGACCACGGCCTCGATGGTGTTCATGTCCATGGGTCCTCCTGAGTGAGGTGTCGAGGGGCCGGGTGGATCGGACCGGTGCTGTCTTTGAGGGAAGGGAAGCTATCCCTGTGGTGGCTGGTCCCGCGCCCGGCGATGATTTCGGCTGCGATGGAGACGGCTACTTCGGCCGGAGTCACGGCGCCGAGGTCCAGCCCGATGGGCGAATGCAAGCGGTCCAGGTCTTCGGAAGGTGTTCCGGCCTGCAGGAGTGCGTCCACCCGTTGGCGGTGGCTGCGGCGCGAACCCATCGCACCGACGTAGGACAGGTTCAGCCGGAGCGCGGCCTGGATCAAGGGGATGTCGAACTTGGGATCGTGGGTCAGGACGCACACCACGGTGCGGGAATCGAGTCGCCCACCGGCTGCCTCGGACTCGAGGTAACGGTGCGGCCAGTCGGTGACAACCTGGTCTGCACCCGAAAAACGCTGCTGGGAGGCGAAGGCAGGCCGGGCATCACAGAGGGTGACGTTGTAGCCAAGGAGCTGCCCGGCCGGCAACAGGGCGGCGCCGAAGTCGTTGGCTCCGAAGACAATCATCCGTGCCGCCGGCAAGCGGCTTTCCACGAACAACGTGATGGGCTGTGGCTCTTCTTCTTCCCGGGGCGGGGCGGCCAGCCTTTCGGTGGTGACCCATCCGTCGATGCATCCTTCCGGCGGGGCCAGCCGGACCAAACCCGCCCGGCCGCCCTGGAGCAGTGGCTCCACCTGGGCAGCTGCGGCAAAAAGCGTGGAGGGGTGGTCGCCCAGCAGTACGGCAAGTTCTTGCGACTCCATGGCCCGGAACCGCACAGGGTCATCCACAACCATGACTCCCCCATTGGCATCGAGCCGGCGAATCAGGGCTGCCGGGCGTTGCGGTCCGGCGAACAACGACAGTTCCGGCGCGCCGGCCCCGAAAGGCTGGATGTGGACTTCCAGCTCGCCGCCGCAGGTAAGTCCGACGGCGAACGCGTCCTCGGCACTGAAGCCGTAGGACTCAAGGCGCGGACCGCCGTCGCGCATGGCTTCCAGCGCCGCCTCCACGACGGCGCCTTCAACGCAACCACCGGACAAGCTGCCCAGGATTTCGCCGTTTTCGGAGACCATCATGGAGGTCCCCAAGGGCCGCGGCACGGAACCGCCGCTCCCTACGATCGTGGCCACGGCCAGTCGTTGGCCGGAGACCGCAGGCCGCCAGCTGCCCAGTGAAGGCATCAGATCCAGCATGGCAACACGTCCTTTTTCCAGGTGTCCCGGCCGGGATGGCCCAGCCGGAGCAGTGCGCGATCTTGCCCCATATTCTCATTTCCGGAGGATGTTGAGGGGTAGTCGCGGTTTTTCAGTAAGAGTTCAATCGGTCAGTGTTCATAGGAACGGGGGCAAGGGCTTCATCTCCCTGCCCCCGTTCCCTGACGGAGCGTCGGCGTCCGGCCGCCGCCCGTCGTCGTGCCTGGTGAGAGGGACCACGACGACGGACGCCTATTCATGCGGTGGGTACCGACGGACCGTCGATCGGAGTGCCGGAAGGGACCCGCCGGCGCGGGGTGCGGTCCCGGTCAGACGCCCATCAGGGCGTTGATGGGTCCGCGGGCAAAGTAGATGATGAAGCCAACCGTGACCACCCACATGAGCGGATGGACCTTCTTGGCTTTGCCCGAGGCTGCGCTGATCACCGCGAAGGAGATGAACCCGACCCCGATGCCGTTGGCGATGGAGTACGTCAGCGGCATGGTCACGATGGTGAGGAACGCAGGGAGCGCGATGGAGAACTTGGTGAACTTGATCTCGCGGATCTGCGCCATCATCATCGCGCCCACCACCACCAGTGCCGCAGCAGCCACTTCCAGCGGGACAACCGAGGTAAGCGGTGTGAAGAACATCGAGCCCAGGAACAGCAGGCCGGTGACCACGGAGGCCAGGCCGGTGCGTGCGCCTTCGCCGATGCCGGCTGCGGAGTCGATGTACACGGTGTTGGATGAACCCGAAGTTGCCCCGCCCACCACTGCACCCATGCCTTCAACGATGAAGGCCGACTTCAGCTTGGGGAACGTGCCGTCCTTGTGTGCCACGCCGGCGCTCTTGGCCAGGCCGGTCATGGTGCCCATGGCGTCGAAGAAGTTGGTGAACACCAGGGTGAAGACCAGCATGGTGGCGGCGAGACCGCCAATCCGGGCAAACGAACCGAAGAGGTCGAACTGGCCCACCAGGCTGAGGTCCGGAACGGACACCAGCTGGCTGGACAGGATGGGCACGTTGAGGTGCCAACCGCCGGGGTTGTCCGCGGTGCCGGGTCCGATGTGGAAGATGGCCTCGACAACTGCGGCAAGGACCGTGGTGGCGACGATGCCGATCAGCAGGCCGCCCTGGATTTTGCGTGCCACGAGGATGCCCATGGCCAGCAATCCAACAATAAAGACGAGGGTGGGGATGGAGGTGATGGATCCATCATTGCCCAGCTGGACCGGCGGGCCGCCCGCGGTGGGACGGACAAAACCGGAGTCGACAAAGCCGATGAAGGCGATGAACAGGCCGATGCCAACGGTGATGGCGGCCTTGAGTTCCTTGGGGACCGCTTTGAAGATCGCCGTCCGGGCACCTGTGGCACCGAAGAGGACGATCAGGATGCCGTTGATGACCACCAGGCCCATGGCTTCCGGCCACGTGACTTCCTGGATGACTGCTACCGCCAGGAAGGAGTTGATGCCCAGGCCTGCTGCCAGGCCGAACGGCAGGTTGGCGATCAGACCGAAAACAATGGTCATGACCCCTGCGGTCAAGCCGGTGACGGCACCGACCTGGGCGGCCGAAAGCCAACCGCCGGCCACGTCCGTCGGGGCGTTTTCCGCGGAGAAACCGCCCAGGATGAGCGGGTTCAGGATGACGATGTACGCCATGGTGAAGAAGGTGACCAGGCCGCCCCGGAATTCACGGGCCAGTGTGGATCCACGCTTGGAGATCTGGAAAAACTTGTCCAGGAAGGAGTTCGACACCGGGGGCTTGCTGTTGCCGCTGGCCTGTCCGGTTGCCGTGTGCTTTGCGGCTGTGGGCTCTGCGCCTTTGCTTCCCTCGGGGAAGAGCGCAGCCTGCTTTTCAGCTGCTGTCTGCATTTCTGCGTTGTCCAGGATGTTCATGTCAGCCACCGGGCCCTAGTAATCAATCCTGGAATCAAGCGTGTTCCATGTGTTGAACGGCTGGAGGGCCTCCGGAGCCTGGGGGTCGCCCAGTTCCAGCTTGGCTACCGGCATCAGCGCGTCCCGGTTGTCGTTCTCGAAGTACTCGTAGAAGACGGCGTCATCGAAGCCGACGGATGCGGCGTCGTGAC
>Ga0207655_1003614_pt1 | contig 11429 bp, 10 predicted proteins | sample KBSM44metaG_FD_184398 | JGI IMG/M metagenome (GOLD analysis project Ga0207655, IMG submission 184398) | Miscanthus rhizosphere microbial communities from Kellogg Biological Station, Michigan, USA - KBS M4-4 metaG (SPAdes) (version 2) | ecosystem: Host-associated > Plants > Roots > Rhizosphere >... | reverse complement strand
ATCAAACAAAACATCATGCAAAAGCAATTGCTGGATTTATGATTGCGATCCCTGGTGCTAATGCAATAGGATCTCCTCTTTCTACTTATTTATTAGGTATTGACTGGTTAAACATGGCTGGATGGCAATGGCTTTTCATTTTGGAAGCGATTCCAGCTTTAATCTTAGGTGTGATATGCTTCTTCTATCTTGACGATAAGCTGGAGGATGTAAAATGGTTGACTAACGAGGAGAAGAAATGGTTAATCGACGTTACAACAAAAGAGAAGTTAGAAAAGCAGGAAGCCAAACACTATACATTCGCTCAGGCCTTAAAAGACCGTGACGTATTAACCTTATCTTTAGGATACTTTTTCTGGATGGTTGGCTACTATGGCATCGTCATGTTTTTACCGACAATTTCAGAAGGGTTATCTAAAACCACTTCTCTTAGTACGCATGCTATGGGGTGGATTTTAGGATTAATGTATGTTTGTGCAATGGTAACCATGATGTTGGTTAGTAACCACTCTGATAAGAAAAATGAAAGACGCTTTCACGTAGTTGCTTGTTTAGTAACAAGTGGCGTGGCATTGATTATTAGTAGCTACGTTGCAAATATGAACATTGTTTTATCATTTGTATTCTTAACGATCAGCCTTTGCGGAGCGTTCGGAGCATATTCTCCGTTTTGGGCAATTCCACCGTCTTTCTTAACGGAAGCTGCTGCTGCAGGTGCCATTGCCCTTATTAATAGTATTGGGAATCTAGGCGGTTTCTTCGGACCTTACATCGTGGGATATATTAAAGATATGACCGGATCTTTTAATGCTAGTATGACATTTCTAGGTATTAGCATGTTCGTAGCGTCCTTTATCGTAGCTTTTTTATTAAAACAATCAGGAAGAGCTATTAAAAAAAACACAGTCGATCGATTAGAAAAAACTAGTTAATTCTTGTTTGAAAGAAAAATTGTGCTACTGAGAGTGACCGACAAAAAGGTCTTTAATATGTGTCGGTCACCTTTCTAAATTAATGAGAAGGTGTTTAGCAATGATAAAGCTAGGAGTTTTAACAAGTGGCGGAGACGCTCCAGGAATGAATGCTGCTATTAGAGCAGTAGTAAAAACAGCTGACTATCATAACATAGAGGTAATGGGAATCGAGGGTGGTTACCAAGGTTTAATAGAAGGTAAACTTCATAGATTAACCTCTACGGATGTAGATTATATTGCGGATAAAGGAGGGACATTTTTAAAAACCTCCCGCTGCGCAGAATTTATGAAAGAGTCGGGCAGAATGAAAGCTTTAAGTATATTAAAAGATTATGGAATTAATCATTTAGTGGTAATCGGCGGTGAAGGATCTTTTAAAGGCGCTCAAAAATTACATGAATTAGGTGTAAATGTCATTGCTATTCCCGCAACGATTGATAATGATTTATCTTATACAGATTATTCAATTGGATTTGATACTACATTAAATACGATATTAGAATGCCTCGGTAAAATTAAGGATACAGATTTATCTCATGAAAAGACTACCATTGTAGAAGTTATGGGAAGATATTGCGGAGATTTGGCCCTATACTCTGCTTTAGCAGGAGCTGGAGAAATTATTTCAACCCCAGAGAGAAAATTGGGCTTTGAAGAGATCTGCTTCAAGCTTAATGAGAAAATTAAAAATGGTAAAAAAGATAACTTAATCCTGATTACTGAAAAAATGTACGATATTCAAGACCTGCAAAAATATGTCGAGGATCGATTAGATATTAGCGTAAGGACAAGTATATTGGGTTTCATTCAAAGAGGAGGACAGCCGTCCGCATTTGATCGCATATTAGCAAGTAAAATGGGAATCACAGCAGTAGAATTATTATTCAAAGGATATTCTGGTAGGGCTGTAGGAATCAAAGAAAATGACTTAATTAATGTAGATATTGAAAAAGTTCATTCGAAGTTATCTAGTAATGATGATAAATACAGCTTACTGGATACCATTCTGGCTTAAGAATATCTTTTCTAACATCCAATGTTTTATCAAAGTAGAGATAAAACGAGTTTGTCTCTAAAGAAATGTATTTGAATACAAACGAATTTTTCTAATAAAAAGGAGGAAATAAACATGAATAAGCAGGTTAATGTAAAACAGGGAACTATCGTTTGTCAAGTATGTGGGAAAGTTATTGAGAATGTAGACAACTCTGAAGGGGTTAAAACATGGTACGGGAAGTGTTCTGAGGATTGTTCCAGGAAATAACGTAGCGGTAAAAAGAGACCCCAAAAATCATTAGAATTTTAATTAAGACTATAGCTGAACAAGGAGAGTAATCTTATGAAAGTCATAATTGCTTCAGATCATGGTGGGATAAACATTCGTAAAGAGATTATAAATCTATTAGATGAAATGTCCATAATATATGAAGATCTAGGCTGTGAATGCAGCAGTTCAGTCGATTATCCGGACTATGCGATTCCAGTTGCCCAACGAGTAGCAAATGGAGAAGCGGATTTTGGAATTTTAATCTGCGGTACGGGAATTGGCATGAGTATTGCCGCTAACAAAGTAAAAGGAATTCGTTGCGCACTCGTTCATGATGTTTTTTCAGCTAAAATGACGCGTGAACACAACGATACGAACATTTTAGCCATGGGGGAACGAGTAATTGGACCAGGTTTAGCCCGCGAAATTGCGGAGACTTGGTTAACAACCCCATTTGTTGGAGGCCGTCATGAAAATCGCATCTGTAAAATTACAGAATACGAAAATGTATCAGAACCTTCTCTTGAAAGAAAATAAAGACAAAAAAGGCAAGAATCAATTTGATTCTTGCCTTTTCCTATTATTTCACTTCCTGATATGATGATTATAGATCCTATCAGAATAGCAAAACTAACCATTCCAATTCCCATACCAGTTAACCTTCCGTAAAAGCAGCTTATTATGACAACACTGAGACTAATTATTTACAATTAAAATAGATGTAATAAAATATCCCTGATTTATTATTGGGAGTTAAAGAAGTTTGTTTGCTGATGAAGAAATCTGTATGGTTAGTATCTATATATAGGAGGAAGCAAAGATGCAGGGTAAAACGATGATAACAAAAGTTATGGCTTACATAACTAGGTTTAATGGTCATCATACAGAGTTATTAGTTTACAAACACAAAGATTATCCAGAAGCAGGAGTTCAAGTTCCGGCAGGTACTGTAGAAGAGGGAGAAACAATTGAAGAAGCTTTATATAGGGAGATTAAAGAAGAATCTGGATTAATGGAGTTTTTATCGGTAACAAAATTGAAAACATATGTTTACCATCATGAAGGTAAAAGCCAGTATCATGAACGACATGTTTTTCATTTGGAAATTAAAGAAGAACCTGCAGAACGGTGGGAATATAAGGTTAATTCTAAAGGGGAAGATGCAGGATTAATCTTTTCATACTATTGGGCTCCTATTCAAGCTATTCCCAAACTAGCTGTAAATCAAGATGATTGCATTAATCAGTTATTTTTATAGTTATAAATTTATTAATAAGAGAAATATGTAGGTATCAATGAGAATAAAAGTAATTTTATATTACATCAAACCGTCCAGATATATAGCAAAGGAGAATAGGAAACATGCTTAATCAATTAAAGCTGTGGGCGAAAAAGTTAAAAAAACAGCTATTCATCTTATACTTAGCTTATAAAGATGAACGAGTATCTTGGTATATCAAATTATTTACTGCTTGTGTTGTTGCATATGCCTTCAGTCCAATCGATTTAATTCCTGATTTTATACCGGTTTTAGGCTATATTGACGATATAATCATTGTTCCTTTAGGAATTATGCTTGCTTTGAAAATGCTACCTACAAGTGTTATAGAGGACTGCACAATAAAAGCAGAAGAGCTCATTCAAAATGAACGACCTAAAAATTGGGTTGCGGGTTCAATTATTATCGCAGTATGGCTACTTATTTTTATGTGGAGCTGTTTTACTGTTTTTAAATTATTAAATTGAATGAACTCTTATCAAGAAAAAATATAGTAGGTTTACTATCGATTGTTATGATGCAAAATGGTAAATGATATATATAATTGAAAGGAGTACATTAGAACAAATGCAGCAAATTGATATCCAAGAAAAAAAGATAGACAGAGCTCTCTTTCAATTTGTTTTCCCTTTTTCCTTAAAGCAAGGAACTGAATCTAGTATCTCCCTTTTTTTAAATAAGAGCGGATTTAAGCTATTTCAGTTAAATCAACTAGAAGACGAATGTGCATATTACGGCGATTTTAAAGTCTCACATCGTGATATGGAGGCGTATTATTTGTCTTTCACTAATAAGATACTCTTTCCACACTCAGAAAAAGAAAAAGGCCTTCATAGATATTCAAAACCTTTAAATATAAGAGGTAAGTTAATTACAGATACAGAATGCATTCCTTTTCAAATACACTCTGTGGATTTAACTACATGTCCTTATGAACTTGGGTTTTTAACCATTCGAACTGAGTTGAAACCCTTTACTTCTGTGCCGTTGTCTCATTCTTTAGAATTCGCAGATCGCTTTCGCGTATTAGAACCACGAACACGAAAAGATAGCAGTACAAAAATTGAATGCGATGGCAAGATATACAAGGGAGCAGGGGAATTTGTATTTAACAACCTCTTTGAGGGGCTCTCCCGCTTTTTTGAAGGTGATTCAAAGGAAAATTCTTATTTTGAAACCTTTTCTTTTTTTGAAGATGAAAGAATGTATGTCCAATCTTTAGTGGCATTAGAGAAAAATGAAAAAATCGATGTAGTTGATGTTTATCGAATGGGAAGTCTCTGCGGCTTAACTGTAGAGGGGAAGCCATATGTTCATGCTAATAACCTTCCTTACATTCAAGATTATTTACAAAAACATGCTTATCAGCGCTGGGCTCCTAGCACTTATTTTCTGATAGAAGAACATATTTTTACTTGTATAACGATTCAAGATGAACGTACAACTCCTGATTTAGCTAATCAGTTTTATGGAGAATTTTACTACGGGCTTGTATTAAATCTGTTTCACAAGATCGTTTTATTAAAATTAGCTAATACCTATACAGAGCTAAATATTGAAAAAGACGTAAAAGAAATGGAAAAATTAATTTATTCCATTAATTCGTTTACCGCCAATTATTTTTCGCTTGAAATAGTATCTCAGTCCCGGAGCCGTGATATTTTTTATCTTCTTAGGAAAAATTTCAATATTGAGTTGTTATATAAGGAAGCTAAACAATCTCTAGAGAGTTTATTTAGATACCAGGAAAACGTTAATGCGAAAAAAGACAGCCTGCTATTGCTGATTTTGACTCTTTATTCCGTAGTAGGTCAAATGCTTGGAATGGGGCTTGTAGTAAATGATTTTATCGGAAGAATCAAATGGAGAAATATACTTGCGTACAATCCTGTAGAATATTTTGCATTAATCTTGGCAGCTAGCGGTGTCATAATTTCTCTGATACTAGGTATACAAAGTTTATATCAATGGATAATTGACCAAAGAAATCGAAAAAAATGGGTGAAACAAACTGTATTATCTTCAACAAAGGAATGAGAGCAGTCCTTTATTTCCTCCATATTCATCTTAAAACAGAAATAAAGATCGTATAGCCTATAATTGATAACCATAGGTATCAATTATAGGCTAATTTATCTCTATGCCTTTTTAAAAAATGTTCAGCTATATCGCTTTACAATTAAAGATAAATGTTGAAATTGAGCTAATTATCCGTTTTTTTAGTGTGTTTTTTTACTGTCCATTTCTTATAGATGTAGTGTAAGAGGAAGCCTCTGTACTGATTTATAATATAGTAACTAACAATATAAAGTATACTTCCAAATAAGAAGCTATTAAGAACCATTCCTGTTAAAAAATTCTTTCCTACTTTCGCTCCTAGTTCTAGTCGATTATCCAAATCTTCATCTGCATTCTGAAGCAAAGTTTGATTAAGGTCGATTGGAAATATATATCCTCCCACTACTGTATTTAAGTAAAACATCAACGGAAAGGCCCACATAAAAAACATTCCACCAATAAGGCCTGCTATGCTGTTTCCTTTACATAATTTAGCTAAACCTACGGATATTATAAGGCCCAATCCAAAGGTAGGAACAAAGTTCACAACAGAACCTAGACTAAAACCTAGCGCAACTTTATGTGAATGATCTTTTAATCTTAATAGTTTAAGAAGTAAGTATTTAAATCGGCGCTTCAAAAATACTAATTTGCCCACATTATTCCTCCTATCTTTTCACGCTGGCATCCTATCTTTCCTTTTGGTGTATACCATTATAGAAAGGTGTTTTATTGTATTCAAGATTTGGCGTTATATAAGTAAAAAGATAAATGAGGTTAAAGAACAACAGATTTAACCATTATAAGTATATTTATACTTTATATGACAAAACAAATAATTACCTCCTAATAAATCAAGTGATTTTTGAAAATGTCACAAAAAATTCACAAATAGGTTGTTTCTTTTCTCTTTCTCCCTGCTAAAATTTTATAGTCAAGAACAAGAAAAATATAACATCGGGGGATATACTTAGTGAAAAAGATAATTTCTTCATTAGCTCTATGCTCGTCATTGATTGTGTTACCGACAATAAGCCAGGCAGCTTTAGGAGACAAGCTATTAAAAGAAGGTATGACAGATCCAGACGTAAAAGAATTACAGGATGTTTTAAGACAGAAGGGGATATTTTCAGCTACTTCGACTGGCTATTTTGGTTCAATTACAAAAGATTCAGTTTTAAGCTTTCAGCGTTCTCATAGTTTAACCGCTGATGGAATTGTAGGATCTAATACATATCAAGCGTTAATAGGTAATTCAACAAGTACGGTTACAAACGGTACACTTTTAAAATATGGAATGACTAGTAATGAAGTTGAAAAAGTCCAGCAATTGCTAAAGCAAAAAGGTTACTTTAATGCCACACCAACAGGCTATTTTGGTACAGTTACTCAAACTGCGGTTATGAATTTCCAACGGGATCATGGCTTAGCCGTGGATGGAATAGTAGGTCCGGCTACTTTGAATGCTTTAAATAACGCATCTAGCAGCTCCACTGGTTCTTCAACTGTCAATAGTTCAACGCAAGCGACAGCTAGTGATATAATTGCTTATTCTAAAAAATTCATAGGCGTACCATATGTTTGGGGAGGAACGTCACCGAGTGGTTTCGATTGCAGCGGTTTCATTTATTATGTATTTAAAAATGCAGGCGGAGTAACTGTACCGCGAACAGTAGCTACCTTGTATCAGTCAGGAAAAAGTACATCTACTCCAAATGTAGGAGATATTGTGTTCTTTGATACTACTGGAGGTCCTTCACATGCTGGAATTTATATTGGAAACGGGCAGTTTATTCATGCTGGAAGTTCAACCGGTGTAACTATTGCATCGTTAAGCAACTCTTACTGGGCACCTCGTTATTTAGGAAGTAAATCTATCCTCTAATAGATTACTAGTAAAAAAATATAGCAATTGAAACTAAGCAGCTTTATTATTATTTGTGTAAATAAAGTGAAAAGTCCTGATATACAGTCAGGACTTTTTGTTATAGCAGCGAACAATGGTCTTAATATAGAGGTTGAGCTTGGTTGAAAGAATTAGATGTATGTGTCCTGTAGCAGCTTGTTAATAACAATAACGCTAGCTAACATACACCATTTAGCCATTCAGGCGTTAAACACTTCTTATATAAGCTTGTTCCATTGAATGGCTTTTGAATGTTTGAGTGTACGTGTTAAACATGGAAACATTGGTAAGTATTCCTGCAGCAAGCATTAACAATGTAAGCGAAGAACCTCCAAAGCTTATAAAAGGAAGGGTGACACCAGTAATAGGAAGAAGACCTGTGACAGCCCCAAGGTTTACAAATACTTGAACAGCAATCATAACGGAAATACCGATAGCTAACAGTGCTCCAAAAGGATCACGACACTTAATAGCTGTTTTTAATCCTTTAAAAATAATAAAAAACAGTAGCCCCAATACAAGAAGTACACCCCAAAATCCCAGCTCTTCTGCAATAATGGCCATAATAAAATCCGTATGTGATTCAGGCAAGTAGCCCGTTTTTTGAATGCCTTGTCCTAACCCCATACCTAATATTCCTCCGTTTCCTATAGCCACATAAGAATTAACAAGTTGATATCCATCGCCTTGTTGATTTTCAAAAGGATGCAAGAATCCGGTAAAACGAGCCAAACGCCCCGGAGAAAACAAAAGATCCATGTTTCCGGTTACTAATAAAACGGCTAACATAACAAGTGTTCCAATTAGCCCTAATAAACTAATTTTTAAAATAGATTTCTTTGAAATCCCTGAACATAACACAATAGCTGCAACTGTTCCTAAAATAAGCAAGGCTCCACCATAGTCAGGCTGCAAGATAATTAAGAAACAAATAAAAAGCACAACCACCATAGGTGGAAGAATCGCCCTTTTTAAATCATTGATATACTCTTGTTTATTTGCAAAAACAGCGGCTAAATAGATAATAAGCGTTAATTTTGTTATTTCTAATGGCTGAATAGCAATAGGCCCTATTTTAAACCAACTTTGTGCATTACCCGCTGTATGTCCAAAAGCTAAAACTAAAATAAGGAGTGAAATAGCGACACCTAATAAAAATTTTAATACTGCTTTTTCTTGATAAATTTTATATGGTACGATAGCTGCTAATGTGAAAAGGATAAAGCCTGCTATAAGAGCAAGCTTTTGTTTTTTATAAAAATAATCCCCAGATACACCATAACGGCTAATTGCTGTTACCATGCTGGCACTATAAACCATAATTAAACCGATCAGGCTTAGAACAATTAACGCAGCAATAAATTTGTAATCGTAACATTTTAGAATTTTTTTGAACATAAAAAACTCCTCCTAAAAAACCCACCTAATAACGGCTATATACAAGAGAGAAAATAAAAAAATACACATATATTTCAATACTTTTATACGAATCTTTAGGTCTAAATTTATCTCTTTAGCCATTTTTTTATTAGTCATTGTATTACCTCACATCCTGATCAAACATATAAGCTTTTGATTGAAAGCTTATATTTAATACTAGTCCCATCAAAAACATCGTACTCATTAACGCACTTCCCCCGTAGCTTATAAACGGCAGTGGTATTCCCGTTATCGGAAGAAGTCCTATACACATGCCCACATTTTCTAAAACATGAAAGAAAACAATTGAAATAACGCCGGTACAAATGTATGTAGAGAATTGATCTTTCGTATGAAATGCGACGGTAATAATTTGGTAAATCAGCACCATAAATAAGAAAAGAATAAGGCTAGTTCCTAAGAAGCCGTAACTTTCTCCAATTGCACTAAAAATAAAGTCTGAATGTTTCTCGGGAACATATACTGAAAATTTTGATGTATCTCTTCCTGAAATGGATCCGGCACCTATTGCTTTTAACACTTGCATATAGTTGTAAGACAAGCTGCCTGCATAAGATTCTGGATCAAACCACGCATAGATACGATCAAACTGATAGGATTGAACGTGCAAATATTTTTCCAATATTTTTGGGTGGTTCAAAACCATATATAAAATACCTGAAGCGATTCCTATAATTGAAGTAAAGGTAGGAAGAATGAGCTTAAAACTGACTCCTGAAACGAATATCATGACAAAGAATAAAAAGATCATCACGAGTGCCGTTCCTAAATCGGGCTGCTGCATAATAAGAAGAATAGGGACCGCTAACGTAGCTCCTAGCTTTCCAACGAGTAAAACGTCGCTTCTTATATCTCTTACGCGAAATTTTTCGTTATGATTTCGTATCACTTTACTAAATGCTAAGATTAAAGAGATTTTTGTGAACTCTGACGGCTGTATCGATCCAATACCAGGAAGGACGAACCAGCTTTTTGCACCATTTTTGACAGGAGCAATACTTTGGGGAGAAACGATGAGTAAAATAAGGATAAAAATATTTAGCCCATAAAAGAACCATGTGAATCGGTCCCACTGTTCCTCATCGGGCCTCATGGTGATGAAGATAATCCCAATACCTACTGCGTACCATTCAACTTGTTTAATTACGAAGTTTGTAGAATACTGTCCTGTTTTTTGCGCGTTATAAATAGCTATACAGCTAATAATAAAAAACAGCAGCAGTGTAAAAGCAAGACCATAATTAAAGCTTTCTGACTTCTTGCGTTCCATGTTTAAAACACCTTTTCTTTATTAAATTTCTATTCCAATCACTGAATATAAGGTTCTCTAATGTATGTTAGAAAAATATCAATAAAATAGATTTCTTCTCACGATCTATCACAAACCTCCAATCTGTTTTAACTGTGATTTTTTATATAAAAGGTCTACCATACGATAGCCTGTATAATCAAAACGTTTATTAGCCCTAATTTAGTGAACAAGACATTTTTTTGACTTCAGCTTATTTTTTTTATTAAATACTATAAATTTTCCCTAAGGAAACTTTTGGAGCATAAGAAACCCTTTGAAAATAAAATTTTGACTTAGAACAAACTGAAATGTCTACATGTGTTAGCAGTTTATATATTAGAATCCTAATTTATCTTTCCTTAGGGAAACATTTTAACATTAAGGAAAAATATTTGTCTAATAAAAAACTTAGAATTTAACTACAAACTGAATTACTTTGGTTAAATTCGGTTAGAAAACTATGATGCAACTAACTCTTTTTACACTAAAAAACTGACCATAATGGTCAGTTTTTTTAGGTTAATAAATAAGCTATTTTGCTTACTTCTCATATCGTTTGTAATTTTATCATTAAAAAATGAAAAATAAGTGAAAAGAGAAATATTAATACAAATAAGTTAAAAAATATTTAAATTTGTATAAAATTCATGTTATTCATGAAAATATTGAGAAAGAATGTTCTTTGAAATTTTTAATGTTAACTTTTATATAAAAGCTGTGATTGTTTACAGAATGCAAAGTTTTTTTGAAAGCACCTTTTTATTTTTATGAATATTGAGCTTTATGATACGATATGAAGTGAACTTTTTAAATGAGGGTCTATATGCAAAAAATTAAAGGTAAAAAGATAAAAATTAGTATATTTATGCTGGGATTAGGGATTATTTTTTTTCTGTTTGCCGGGAAAGAGCTTGTGGTAAACGAAAAGCCTGTAAAATCTGACGTGATCATTGTGTTAAGTGGTGATAATGATCGACTGGAGAAAGGAATTGAATTATATAAAAAAGGCTATGCGGCTCATTTAATCCTTTCGAATGGTCAAGAAAATAATTTTTATCATCAAGCCAAGGACTCAGGAATACCTGAGGATTCAATTATATTAGAAAATCACGCTACAAGTACTACGGAAAACGCTAAATTCACAAAAAGGCTAATGATGAACTATCATTTTCAATCCGCTATCGTTGTTTCTTCCAACTATCATATGAAAAGGG
>Ga0207655_1003613_pt1 | contig 11438 bp, 7 predicted proteins | sample KBSM44metaG_FD_184398 | JGI IMG/M metagenome (GOLD analysis project Ga0207655, IMG submission 184398) | Miscanthus rhizosphere microbial communities from Kellogg Biological Station, Michigan, USA - KBS M4-4 metaG (SPAdes) (version 2) | ecosystem: Host-associated > Plants > Roots > Rhizosphere >... | reverse complement strand
GACCATTCAGACTGCCGTGCTGATCGAAACCCTGGTTGCCCTGGGTGCCGAAGTACGCTGGTCGTCCTGCAACATTTTCTCGACTCAGGATCAGGCCGCCGCTTCCATCGCCGCTGCCGGCATCCCGGTGTTCGCCTGGAAAGGCGAGACTGAAGAAGAGTACGAGTGGTGCCTGGAGCAAACCATCCTCAAGGATGGCCAGCCTTGGGATGCCAACATGATCCTCGACGACGGCGGCGACCTGACCGAGCTGCTGCACAAGAAGTACCCACAAGTACTGGATCGCGTTCACGGCGTCACCGAAGAAACCACCACCGGCGTTCACCGTCTGCTGGACATGCTGGCCAAGGGCGAGCTGAAAATCCCGGCCATCAACGTCAACGACTCGGTGACCAAGAGCAAGAACGACAACAAGTACGGCTGCCGTCACAGCCTGAACGACGCAATCAAGCGCGGCACCGACCACCTGCTGTCCGGCAAGCAAGCGTTGGTCATCGGTTACGGCGACGTGGGCAAGGGCTCGGCCCAGTCCCTGCGTCAGGAAGGCATGATCGTTAAAGTCTCCGAAGTCGACCCGATCTGCGCCATGCAAGCCTGCATGGACGGTTTCGAACTGGTTTCGCCGTTCATCGACGGTATCAACAACGGTACCGAAGCGAGCATCGACAAAGCGCTGCTGGGCAAGATCGACCTGATCGTGACCACCACCGGTAACGTCAATGTTTGCGACGCAAACATGCTCAAAGCCCTGAAGAAACGCGCAGTGGTCTGCAACATCGGTCACTTCGACAACGAAATCGACACCGCTTTCATGCGCAAGAACTGGGCATGGGAAGAAGTGAAGCCGCAGGTTCACAAGGTTCACCGCACCGGTCCAGGCGCTTTCGACGCTCAGAACGACGACTACCTGATCCTGCTGGCCGAAGGCCGTCTGGTTAACCTGGGTAACGCCACTGGTCACCCAAGCCGCATCATGGACGGTTCGTTCGCCAACCAGGTTCTGGCGCAGATCTTCCTGTTCGGCCAGAAGTACGCCGACCTGTCGCCAGCCCAGAAAGCCGAGCGCCTGACCGTTGAAGTACTGCCGAAGAAACTCGACGAAGAAGTGGCCCTGGAAATGGTCCGCGGTTTCGGCGGCGTGGTCACTCAACTGACCAAGCAACAGGCTGACTACATCGGCGTTACCGTCGAAGGCCCGTTCAAGCCGCACGCTTACCGCTACTGATCGGTCCAGCAGTCCGCTCCCCATGGGAGCGGACTTATGCAGGAACCACGCTTCCTGTAGGAGCGAAGCTTGCTCGCGAACGCTTCACCGCGGTGCTGCTGAAAGACCGCGGCGCCTGCTTCGCGAGCAAGCTTCGCTCCTACAGGAAGTACGGCGCCTACAAGGCTTACGTGTTTCCAAGGATATGACCATGTCCCAAGAACGTCGCTACAGCTTCGAATTCTTCCCGACGAAGACCGATGCTGGGCATGAAAAACTGATCGCCACTGCCCGTCAGCTGGCGACCTACAATCCCGACTTCTTCTCCTGCACCTACGGCGCTGGCGGTTCGACTCGTGATCGCACCCTCAACACCGTGTTGCAGCTGGAAAGTGAAGTCAAAGTCCCTGCCGCTCCGCATCTGTCTTGCGTGGGTGACAGCAAGAACGACCTGCGCGGCCTGCTGACCCAGTACAAGGCAGCCGGCATCCAGCGAATCGTCGCGCTTCGCGGTGACCTGCCCTCGGGCATGGGCATGGCCAGCGGCGAGTTGCGTCACGCCAATGACCTGGTTGAATTCATTCGTGAAGAGACTGGCGATCATTTCCACATCGAAATCGCCGCTTACCCGGAAATGCATCCGCAAGCGCGCAATTTCGAAGACGATCTCAACAACTTCGTGCGCAAGGCCAACGCCGGTGCCAACAGTGCGATCACCCAGTACTTCTTCAACGCCGACAGTTATTTCTACTTCGTCGAGCGTGTACAGGCGAAGGGTGTGAACATCCCGATCGTGCCGGGGATCATGCCGATCACCAACTACAGCAAGCTGGCGCGCTTCTCCGACGCTTGCGGTGCGGAAATCCCGCGCTGGATCCGCAAGCAACTGGAAGCCTACGGCGACGACACCCAGAGCATTCAAAGCTTTGGTGAGCAAGTCATCACCGAGATGTGCGAACGCCTGTTGCAAGGTGGCGCACCGGGGCTGCACTTCTACACACTGAACCAGGCTGAACCGAGCCTGGCGGTGTGGAACAACCTGAAGTTGCCGCGCTAATAGCCGTTAACGCAAGATCAAGAGATCGCAGTCTTCGGCAGCGCCTCCAGGGGAATATGTACCTCTGCAGGCGCCGCCGAAGGCTGCGATCTTTTGCTTTTAATGCCCGATCCAGAGCTTCTGGATCCGGTTTCTGGCTCTTTATGATTTCTCGTCGTAATCTCAAGCCATGCCCCTGATCACCCAGTTACTGACCGTGCTTCTATTCACTTGCCTGAGCTTCACCGCTCGCGGCGAGAAGCTGCGTATTGTCACCGAACCCTGGGCGCCCTACATCTATGAAGAAGGCGGCAAGAACCTCGGGCTCGACTACGAAACCACGGCCATCGTCTTCAAACGTCTCGGAATTGACGTGGAATGGCAATTCCTGCCGTGGAAGCGCTGCCTGTCGATGCTTGAGCAAGACCAGGCGGACGGTGTGCTGGATATTTTCCACAGCGATGAACGCGAAGCGACCCTGCTCTACCCCAGCGAACCGCTCTCGCAAGTCGAATTCGTGATGTTCTACGCCAATGAACGGCCGTTCCCGTTTCGCACCCTGGACGACCTGAAAGGCCTGACCATCGGCACCTCGCCGGGCTACCTGTACAGCAAGGACTTCAGCGAATCGACGTTGTTTACCCGGGAACCGGCGCCTACCCATGAAGCCAACTTCGGCAAACTGGTGCGCGGGCGGATCGACCTGTTGATCACCGATCGCCGGGTCGGCCAGCACTTGCTCGATCAACTGGACATCCGCGACAAGATCACCGAGAACCCGACTGTCATCAGCCAGCAAAGCCAGTATCTGGCGGTGCGCCGCAATGCCGGGATGGATTTGTTGGTGCAGCGTTTCGGCGCCGAGCTCAAGCGCTTCAAGCGCGAACCGGCCTATGCCGAACTGAGCGCCCGCTATGGTGCCGGTCCGGCTAGCGAAGCCCGGGCCACCAACGCCACCGCAACCGGCGAAAAAACCGTTGAGCAGCAGGAAAGCGGCGCACAGTGATTGCTCTGTTATACTCCGGCCTTCCCGCCAGGCTCACGCCCGGACGCTCGGACTTGTTCAAGGCATCTCGATCCCGCTACAGCGCAGCTTTTCAGCCCGCGCGAGCGCTCCAGACGAGCCTTCGAGGCCCAGCAGGACCGGACGGGATTGCGTCCTCTTAAACGCCATTCGCGCCAGGCAAGACTCCCATTGGGCCAAGCCCTAACTAAAACAGGATTACTCATGTCCTTTGCTTCCCTCGGTCTCTCCGAGGCTTTAGTCCGCGCCATCGAGGCAGCGGGCTATACCGAGCCTACTCCGGTGCAACAGCGGGCCATTCCCGCCGTGTTGCAAGGTCGCGACCTGATGGTTGCGGCTCAGACAGGTACTGGTAAAACCGGTGGCTTCGCCCTTCCGATTCTGGAGCGGTTGTTTCCCAACGGTCACCCGGACAAATCCCAGCGTCACGGCCCGCGTCAACCACGCGTACTGGTCCTGACCCCAACCCGCGAACTCGCGGCTCAGGTGCACGAGAGCTTCAAGGTCTATGCCCGTGACCTGAAGTTCGTCAGCGCCTGCATCTTCGGTGGCGTCGGCATGAACCCGCAGGTTCAAGCCATGTCCCGTGGTGTCGACGTGCTGGTGGCCTGCCCAGGTCGCCTGCTCGACCTCGCCGGCCAAGGCAGTGTCGATTTGTCCCACGTGGAAATCCTGGTGCTGGACGAAGCCGACCGCATGCTCGACATGGGCTTTGTCCATGACGTGAAAAAGGTCCTCGCCCGCCTCCCGGCCAAACGGCAGAACCTGTTGTTCTCGGCGACGTTCTCCAAAGACATCACCGACCTCGCCGGCAAGCTGCTGCACAACCCGGAACGCATCGAAGTCACGCCACCGAACACCACGGTCGAGCGGATCGAACAACGCGTATTCCGTCTGGCCGCCAGCCACAAGCGTTCGTTGCTGGCACACCTGATTACTGCCGGCGCCTGGGAACAGGTGCTGGTATTCACTCGCACCAAGCACGGCGCCAACCGCCTGGCCGAGTACCTGGACAAACACGGCCTCACCGCCGTCGCGATCCACGGCAACAAGAGCCAGAACGCCCGCACCAAGGCCCTGGCCGACTTCAAGGCCGGTGAAGTGCGCATCCTGGTAGCCACCGACATCGCTGCTCGTGGCCTCGACATCGACCAGTTGCCTCATGTGGTCAACTTCGAACTACCAAACGTCGACGAAGATTACGTGCACCGTATCGGTCGTACCGGCCGTGCCGGTCGTTCGGGCGAGGCGATCTCGCTGGTCGCTCCGGACGAAGAAAAACTGCTGAAAAGCATCGAGCGCATGACCAAGCAGAAAATCGCCGACGGCGACCTGATGGGCTTCGACTCCAGCGCTGTGGAAGCCGAGAAACCGGAAGTCCGCGAGCGTCCGGATGTGCGTAACCCACGCGCCCCACGTGGCCCACGCGGCGACGGCCCGAACGGCAGCGGTGGTGGTGGCGGTCGTAAAGACAAAGGCAAGGACAAGGGCGGCAAGGAAAAGCCTGCCGCTGGCCGTGGCGAGCGCCCGGCCCGTGAACACAAGCCACGCGAAGGCACTCCGGCCCGCGAGCAACAGCGCCCGGCCCCTCGCGCTGCCGCCGACCGTGCTCCGGACGAGTTCCTGGACGACGATATCGATAACTTCGGTAACCGCGTCGACTACGTGCCTCAAGCCAAACCGGCTCAGGGCCGTGGCCGCCGTCCGGGCGCACCGGCACAAGGCGCTGGCGCTCCGCGCGCCGGTCAGCCACAAGGCCGCCAGAACGGTCCGCGCAACAGCAGCGGCGCAACCACCGGCACCCCACCGGCCAAGCGCAGTGGCCCACGCAACGGCGCTCCACGTGACGGCCAGGCCCGTCGCGAAGAGTCACGCAACCGCCGTCCGGCCCGTGACGACCAGTCTCGTTCGGAACCGGCCGTGCAGAACCCGCGGAGCCCGGCACCGAAGATCATTCACAAGGAGTCGAAAAGCGATCGCTTCCCGACCCCTGAGCAACTGGATCAACTGCCAGGCCGTCCGCGCGGCGAAAAACCAGCATTGCTGACCCGCAACCGCTGAGTTAGCACCGTTATAAAAAATGCCCTGATCTTGCGATCGGGGCATTTTCATTTCAGTTGAGAACATCCCTGCAGATTTTCTCCGACCATAAAAAACGCCCGCGATCGTGAGATCGGGGGCGTTTTTGTGTCAGGTGCGAAGATTATTTCGCTTTGACACCTTCAAACGTCACGTACAGATCGACCGCGTCAGACGCTGGGCCCAGGTCTTTCTGCTTGCCGAAATCGGAACGCTTGATGCTGGTGGTGCCTTCGAAGCCGGCACGGTAGCCGCCCCATGGATCCTTGCCTTCACCCAGGAACGTGGCTTTGACCACGATTGGCTTGGTCACGCCCAGCAGGGTCAGGTTGCCGGTCACGTCGGCAGTGTCTTTGCCGGCGGCGTTTTTGCCGGTAGGTTTGACGCTGGTGGAGACGAACTTGGCGTCGGCGAATTTGCCCACGTTCAGGAAGTCACCGCTGGCGATGTGCTTGTCGCGTTCGGCGTGGTTGGTGAACACGCTGGCGGTGCGCACATTGAACTCGATCTTGCTGTCTTCAGGCTTGGCAGCGTCGAAGCTGAACTTGCCGTCGATATCCTTGAAGGTACCGATGATGTAGCTGTAGCCCAAGTGGCTGATCTTGAAGTCAACAAAGGCGTGCTGGCCTTCTTTGTCGACCACATAGTCGGCCGCCATCACGTTAGCCGACAGCAGAGCAGAACCGATTGCCAGAGCGGCGAGCGTCTTTTTCAACATGCTTTCTATTCCTTTGGAGTCGAGGTAGAACATCAGGCTTTGCGCCCCAGCATTCGCGTCAGGGTCGCATCACGATCGATAAAGTGGTGCTTCAATGCAGCCAACGCATGGAAACCGGAAAAAATTACCAGCAGCCAGGCCAGGTACAAATGAATCACACCCGCGGTGTCTGCCTGGTCCGGTAGTCCGGAAACCAGTGCAGGAATTTCAAACAGGCCAAACACCGGAATCCCGACACCGTCTGCGGTGGAAATCAGGTAACCGGCGATCATCACAGCGAACAGACTGAGATAAAGGAACGAATGGCCGAACTTGGCGCCAAGGCGGGTCATGCGGCTATAGCTTGGCAAGAGCGGCGGCGGTGGGCTGATGAAGCGCCACACTACCCGCAGCAACATCACGGCAAATAACACCAGACCAATGCTCTTGTGCAGATCCGGCGCGTCTTTACGCCAGGTGCTGTAGTAATCGAGACCGACCATCCACAACCCCAACGCAAACAGGCCGAAGACGGCCAACGCCACACCCCAGTGCATAAAGATGCTGACCCAACCGTAGCGGGAAGAAGAGTTACGTAGCTGCATTGCCCAAATCCTGTAAGAACTGCGCCCAAGACTATCGAGTTATCTATCGATTTAAAGCGGAAAATTTCGCTCTGAAATATCGAGAAATACGATCAAGACCTTGGGGCCGGGAGGTTAAGAGAGTGTTAACCGAAGGAAAAAACCTTCACGCACCCTCCTTATATTCATTTATGAGCCGATACCACTCGTCAGAACTGTCACATTTAACAGTGGCTTTCATTGCAGGTCATTGATGAACTTGAACTTGGACGTCAGTCCAAGTGTCTGAACAGGAGTTCTACCATGAGTCACAATTCGAGTTCATCCCCCGTGATAACACGCAGTCAATCCAATTCAATACCCGTAGGGGAAGGACCGCGAGGGATGGCCATCAGCAACGATGGATCACGTGTATTTGTTTGCAATTACATGTCGGACAATGTGTCCGTCATCGACACCCGGAACAAAAAGGTAATCCGCACCATCGCCGTGGAGCAGTATCCCCGAAGCATTGCCCTTGGCCATGAGGGGAAAAGAGCTTACGTGACCAACTACGGTTCAAGTTCGGTTTCGGTTATTGATACCGAAACATACGCGGTGGGTAACATCACGGTGGGTAGACACCCTTGGGGAGTCGTCGCGAGCCGGGACGGGAGGCATGTTTACGTCACCGTACGGCAGGATAAAGAGTGGCTGGCGATAATTGACGCTCGCACTTATGTGGTGAGCAGAGTCCGAGGGTTACCTTCACCGTCCATAAGTGTGGACATCAGCCAGGACGATTCGCGTCTCTATATTTCCAGTACCGATTCCCCTGGTCGCCCTTTTCAGGACGCGCTCACGGTCATCAGCAGCAAGACGTTCGAAGTCATCAACATCATCAAAACCGAAAAATATCCGTCAGCCGTTACTGTCAGTCCCGACGGTAGAAAAGTGTATATCGTGGGTCTGGACGCTCGAAGACTGACCGTGTTGGACACCCGGTCACTGACCACCCGGCATTTCGATTTTGTGGCTTGCGAAGGGGAAATAGTGTTTAGCAAAAAGAACGCTTACGCCGTTGATCACACCGAAAAAGAGGTCGTGGAAGTGAATACCGCCACCCATAAGATTGTTCGCAGGTTTCCCATCCCTGGGGCTATCGACCCGCATCATATGGTTCTTGATCATCATAACTGTGCCTATATCAGCGACTACCAAGGCGACGAAGTCCATATCGTCGATCTGCCTTAGTACCAAAGCATCAGCCGGCCTCTACGAGGGGGCAAAGACATAAAAAAAGCGCGGCATCACTGCCGCGCTTTTTTTTGATCCCAAGACTTACTGTGTCTTGGTTTCAGTCGCCACCGGGGCCTTCGCAGCGGTACTCACCACTGGTTTCTTCACTGGTTCAGCCTTTTTCGCCGTTGCCTTGGCCGGAGCCTTTTTGGCCTCGGTTTTGGCAGCAGGCTTTTTCACTGGCGCTTTGGCCGGTGCTTTCTTCACCGGCTCGGCTTGCGCCGGCACCACTGGCTTCGGTGCCTCAACCGGTGCAGGTGCCGGGGCCGGCGCAGCAACTGGCGCGGGTGCCGGAGCAACGGGGGCCACGGGTTCTGGCGCCTTGGCCGGAGCCTTGTCGGAGCCACCACCAAACATCCGCGAGAAGAAGCCAGGCTTGGTCTCTTCAGCTTTCGCTTCAACCTTCGCAGGTTCTGCCTTGTCGGCCGCTTTATCGGACGAACCACCGAACATGTTGCTGAAGAAATTGCCTTTCTTCGCCACTACCGCGCCTGCCGCCGCAGCGGTCGCTGCCGGCACAACTTTCGCCGGTTCAAACGATTTGCCCGCTGCCAGGTCTTCCAGCTGACTGGCTGCACGCTGACCGGTGCGCAAGGCGCCTTCCAGGGTGCCTGGGTACAAGGTGTCAGTGTGTTCGCCGGCAAAGGCTACACGTTGCAGCGGACGCTCCCACAGGCGCCAGTATTTGCTGATCTGCCCCGGACCGAAGGCCAGGTAAGCGCCGCCCATCGATGGGTCGGTGCTGTAGCGGCGGATTTCATAACCGGTGAACGAACCGCGTGCCTGTGGATAAAAGGCGTGCAGACGAATCAGCACCTGATCGGCCATTTGCTTGTCGCCAAAGGCCTGCATCACCCGCGCGTTGTCGCCGGAAATGTTGATCACCACGTTGGCGCCGCCCTTCAAGGCCGGCTCGATCCACAACATGCCCAGACCGGCGTTGCTGTAGATCTCGCCAGACATGCGCGCCTTGCTTTCCCACACTGGCGTCTTGAACTTCAGCATGATCTGGTCACGCCAGCCGTAGTTGGTGCCCTTGATGGCGCCCATGTGCTGGGCGTCCAGCGCCGGAGTCATCTGGATCTTGCTCAGTGCGCGCAACGGCACGGCCAGCACGACGTAGTCCGCCTGATAGCCAACGCTGCCGACCTTGACACTCACGCCATCCTTGTCCTGGGTAATGGACGAAACCGGGGAACTGGTCTTGATGGTTTTCAGTTGCTTGACGAAGGCCTGGGCCAACACCGGACTGCCGCCGGGCAGGCGCGAGGCGCGCAGATCACGGTCAGCAATGCCACGGTAGACGCGGCTTTGTTGGGCAAAATACAGCAGCGACAGGCGCGAAGGTTCGTCGTAACGGGTACGAATCTCCTGATTCACCAACTGACGCGCAGTGGCTGGCAGATTCAGGCGATCGAGCCAGTTGGCCACGTTGATCTGGTCCAGGGCGAACAGCGTGCTGTTGGCGGCCGGGTTTTGCGGGTCTTCGATCGAGCGCGCCAGGTCATCCAGGGTTTTTTCGTAGCGTTTCAGCGCGTCGCTGGTGGCCGGCTGTTTAGTCGCCAGATCGGCGGCGCTGAAGTATTCACCGTCGATCAGGTAACCCGGGGTCCGCACGAACTCGGGGGCTGGCGTGGTGCTCAGCTTGAACGTCGAGATGTACTTGTTCAAAACCGGTTGGGTCTTGTCGTTGCCGATCCACTCGCTGGTAGCCATGCCGGAACGACCGCCCAGGGTCGGTTTGGCTTCCAGCAGGGTGACCTGCCAGCCTTTGCTCTGCAGTTCGTACGCCGCGGTGAGGCCCGAAAGCCCGCCGCCGACCACGATCGCCGTTTTATCCTTGGCCAGCGCCGAAACGCTGAACAGCCCTAACATCACCAGCGCACAGGCGCGCAGCCAACCAGCAGACATTCAGAGAACTCCGGAAATACACGAGGAAATAGCGGTTTTACGAGTCAGACGACTCAAAGAGCCGCGAAGAATACGTCAGCCATCAAAACGCCGCCAGCGACGTCTATCGTCCTATACAAAGTAGCTCAATCGACACAATGGGTTGTCCCCGTGACGCGCATTGCATAGGCTTGCGCGATTGTTTACCCGCCTACGTCACGGGTAGCCTCGAGGAGACAGAAAATGGGCCTGAATAAACAGTGGATGGAACGCGATCTCGCCGTGTTATGGCATCCCTGCACCCAGATGAAAGACCACGAACAGCTGCCGCTGATCCCGATCAAGCGCGGTGAGGGCGTGTGGCTGGAAGACTTCGAAGGCAAACGCTACCTCGACGCCGTCAGCTCCTGGTGGGTCAATGTGTTCGGCCACGCCAACCCGCGGATCAACCAGCGCATCAAGGATCAGGTCGATCAGCTGGAACACGTGATCCTCGCCGGTTTCAGCCATCAGCCGGTGATCGAGCTGTCCGAGCGTCTGGTGAAGATGACGCCCGAAGGCCTGACCCGGTGTTTCTACGCCGATAACGGTTCATCGTGCATTGAAGTCGCGCTGAAAATGAGCTTCCACTACTGGCTCAACCGCGGCCAGCCGAACAAGAAACGCTTCGTCACCCTCACCAACGGCTACCACGGCGAGACCATGGCGGCGATGGCAGTGGGCGACGTGCCGCTGTTTACCGAAACCTACAAAGCCCTGCTGATGGACACCATCAAGGTGCCGAGCCCCGATTGCTACCTGCGCCCCGAGGGCATGAGCTGGGAAGAACACTCACGCAACATGTTCGCCGCCATGGAGCAGACCCTGGCCGACAACCACGATACCGTGGCCGCCGTGATTCTGGAGCCGCTGATTCAGGGCGCCGGCGGCATGCGCATGTATCACCCGGTGTACCTCAAGCTGCTGCGCGACGCCTGTGATCGTTATGGCGTGCACCTGATCCACGATGAAATCGCCGTCGGCTTCGGTCGTACCGGCACAATGTTCGCCTGCGAACAGGCTGGTATCCGCCCGGACTTCCTCTGCCTGTCCAAGGCCCTGACTGGCGGTTACCTGCCGTTGGCGGCCTGCCTGACCACCGATGAGGTCTACAGCGCGTTCTACGACGACTACCCGACCCTGCGCGCCTTCCTGCATTCCCACAGCTATACCGGCAATCCGCTGGCCTGCGCGGCGGCATTGGCGACGCTGGATATCTTCGAAGAAGACAACGTCATCGAGAACAACAAGGCTCTGGCCCAGCGCATGGCCTCCTCCACCGCGCACCTGGCCGATCACCCGAACGTCTCTGAAGTGCGCCAGACCGGCATGGTGCTGGCGATCGAGATGGTCAAGGACAAGGCCAGCAAGACCGCTTACCCGTGGCAGGAACGTCGCGGTTTGACCGTGTTCCAGCATGCACTGCAACGAGGTGCTTTACTGAGGCCGTTGGGCAGCGTGGTGTATTTCCTGCCGCCTTACGTGATTACCCCGGAGCAGATCGATTTTCTGGCCGAAGTGGCCAGCGAAGGCATCGACATCGCCACCCGTGACAGCGTCAGCGTGGCGGTACCGAAGGACTTTCATCCGGGCTATCGCGATCCGGG
>Ga0207655_1003612_pt1 | contig 11438 bp, 10 predicted proteins | sample KBSM44metaG_FD_184398 | JGI IMG/M metagenome (GOLD analysis project Ga0207655, IMG submission 184398) | Miscanthus rhizosphere microbial communities from Kellogg Biological Station, Michigan, USA - KBS M4-4 metaG (SPAdes) (version 2) | ecosystem: Host-associated > Plants > Roots > Rhizosphere >... | reverse complement strand
CTTCGGCATTGGCGGAAGACATCCCCATCGCCAAAGCCAGCCCCAGCAAGGCTGTGTTCACTTTCTTAAACATCTGTTGCACCTATGATAAAACGCCTTCCGCCCGCCGCTGTTGTACGTATGAGGTCCCCTCTTTCGCGACACTCAGGCCAGCGTCGCGGGTTCCGGCACACTTCAATTTTGACGGGTGGGCACACAAGACCGACAGGCAGTGTCGACCTCAGTTATATGTCCCTTCTGAACTGACTTCTTATCATTATTGGCTTCAGCTACTTGAGCGACAGGGGTTCTGTCTGGCCCGCCGAAAAGCGCGCCAGACTGAATTAGGTCAAACCAAGTGGGGCGAAGAATATCACGTCATGGCAAACCCGCGCGTCTGTTCGCGACCGGATAGTTTTCGATTGGTTCCTCAAGCGCTTTCTTACGCCGATGAATTCCTGCTAAGTTGTACGACGACTGACAAATATCCAGTCGATCTCATCACCTACAACAACAAGGAATACCCATGAACAAAACCAGATTGCTGCTCGTTCTCGCCTGCCTCTTCAGTGGTTACGTCGCCGCCGCCCCGGCGGAACAGGACGTCGCCCAGGCCGTCGATCACCTGACCCAGGCGATGCTGCACAAGGACATCGCCGAACTGAACGCCCTGACCGCCGACAACCTCACCTACGGCCACTCCAGCGGCAAAATCCAGGACAAGAAAGCCTTCATTGCCGATATCGAAACCGGCAAGAGCGCGTTCAAGACCCTGGAGATGCAGAACCAGACCATCACCCTGTCCGGGGACACCGCGCTGGTACGCCATCATTTTTCAGCACAGGCCCTCAGAGGCACCGAGGTCGTGCCGACAGAAATCGAGAACTTCCAGATCTGGCAGAAGCTGGCTGGCAAGTGGTTGCTGGTGGGGCGTCAGGCGTACAAGTTCTGACTGAAGCAGAAGGCTCTGTCGAGTACCTCGTCAGAGCTCTCTCCCTGGCAGCAATTCCCCTACCTGTCCATTGGCTCCAATTTGCTCCTGCCGTTTGTCCCCTGCCCTGATATGCTGCATCGCTAAACCGCACAAGCTCGTCCTAATGGAGTGATCAATGACCCGACTACGCGTCAAGCATTTCGGCCCTATCCGCGATGGTGTTAAGAACAATGGCTGGATAGAGTTCAAACGCGTGACGGTTTTCGTCGGTAATCAGGGCTCCGGGAAGAGCACGCTGGCCAAGCTTTACTCGACATTCTCCTGGATAGAGAAGTCGTTGGTGCGGGGTGATTACGATAAGAAATGGTTTGAACGAAAGAACAAATTCATCAAACCGTATTTGACCTATCACAGGCTGGAACACTACCTCTCCGATGCAACAGAGATCGAATACGAGGGCGAGGCCTACTCGATTTTTTTCATTAGAGGACAGCTGCATGTCACTGAATCAAAAGGTAGTAGCTACTATCTACCTCAGATCATGTACGTGCCTGCCGAGCGCAATTTCATCTCCTATGTCAGACACCCCCGCGAGCTGAAACTGTCCTCTGACTCTCTGAAGGAATTCCTGACCGAATTCGACGCAGCCAAAGCCAATATGAAAGGCACGTTGCTTCTGCCTATCAACCAGGCAGAGCTCGAATATGACAAGCTCAACGATATCCTCAATATTCGTGAATCCGACTACAAACTCAGGTTGGCAGACGCCTCCAGTGGCTTTCAGTCTGCCGTGCCATTGCATCTGGTAAGCCACTACCTGTCCAACGCGGTTCAAGAGCGTAGCGAAGAGCGGCAGGAAACCATGAGCGCCGATGAGCTGGATCGCTTCAGGAAAGAGGTTAAAGAGATCTTTGCCATTGATTCGCTGACAGAAGAACAAAGGCGCATTGCTCTCTCCACGCTGTCCTCCAGATTCAACAAGTCAGCGTTTATCAACATTGTCGAAGAGCCTGAGCAGAACCTTTATCCCCAGTCACAATGGAGCGTTTTGCAGAGTCTTCTGCAATTCAACCAAGGTCGGGGCAATCGCCTGGTGCTGACAACCCACAGCCCATACATAGTGAATTACCTGACCATTTCGGTACAGGGCAAGCACCTGCAGGACAGTATTCTTCAGAAAAAGCAGGATAAGGAACTACTCCCTAAACTCGCCTCCGTTATTCCTTTGCACGCCTTGCTAGACGCCGACGAGTTGGCGATATACCAAGCTGATGAAAAAACTGGGTCTATCACGAAACTGCCTATGATTGATGGCATACCTTCCGATGACAATTTTCTGAACAGATCCTTGCAAGAAGGCAATGATTTGTTTGACGCGCTCCTCGATATCGAGGAGGAGCTTAAAGGGTGAATTTTCTTGATATCCGCTGCCAGACAGGCCCGTTTACTGATGCCGAATTTGGACTACGCGACGATCAAGAGCGCCCCCTTGCTTATGTCGACTTAGACAATCCGAAAGAATGGGTAGCCACGGTATTGAACCCGCTCCAAAGACCGATCGTATTTACCGCGATTGACAAATGCGTGATCAGAGACGGCGAGGAAAAAGGTCGGGATCGGTGTGACTGCATGCTGAGGACTGATGACGCTCTGTACTTGGTTGAGTTGAAAGACCGAGATGGAGGGGGTTGGCAAGGCCAAGGGGTCAAACAATTGGAATCGACCATCGAGTTTTTGATAGCTGCGCACGGCGAGCACTTCTTGGCCAACTACCATCCCAAAATAGCCTACGTCTGCAACAAAAAGTCACCCTTTGTTAAACCAGAACTCAACGCGAAGAATCGCTTCAAGAAGCATAACTTCAGACTGAAGGTTGAGGCGACCATCAATGTGCGGCGAAAAGCGGATCAGTGATCCGCTAGCTCAGTCCATATTGAGCAGATATTCGCATTCCCCTCACAACCGAAACCGATCCACCGACTGCGCCAGCCGCCCCGCCAGACTCGACAGCTCATCCGTGGTATTGGCCGTCTGACCGATCACCTTGCTGTTGCCCTCCGACATCCCCGCGATCATCTCCACCTGATGGGCAATCTCGTTGCTCGCCTGGCTCTGTTCGCCGATGGTGCGGGTGATGTCGTTGACCAGTTGCGTGGTGCTGAGGGTGGCGTCGAGGATTTCGCGGATGGCGCGCTCGACGTCGGCGGTGACCGCCATGCCTTTGTCGACCTGGGCGACGCCGGCCTCCATGCTGCTGACGGCCTCGCGGGTGCTGTTCTGGATGCGTGCGACCATCGCGGCGATTTCCTGGGTCGAGGCGCTGGTGCGCGCAGCGAGGCTGCGCACCTCATCGGCCACCACCGCAAAGCCCCTGCCTTGCTCGCCCGCCCGGGCTGCCTCGATGGCCGCGTTGAGCGCCAGCAGGTTGGTCTGGTCGGCGATGCTCTTGATCACCTGAATGATGTTGAAGATGCCCTCGGATTCCTGATCGAGGGTGCGGATCACCTGCGCCGATTGCTGGGCGGAACGGGCGATGTCGTCCATGTCGCTGACCACCTGATGGATCACCTGCCCGCCGTTTTTCGCCAGTGACTCGGCCTGGCTGGCCATGTTCAAAGCACGCTCGGCGTGACGGGTGATTTCCTCGATGCTGGCGGTCATCTGGCTCGCGGCGGCAGCCATGGTGCCGGCGGCGGTGCTTTGCTGCTGGCTGCTGTCGGCCACCTGATGGCAGCCGTGGCTCAGTTGTTCGCTCATGCCGCTGACGCCATGGGCGTTGCGTCGCACCACGTCGATCATGTCTCGCAGGTCGCGCTGCATGGTGGCCAACGTGCGGATCAGCGCACTGGCTTCGTCCTTGCCTGACGGTTCGGCGATCGGTTCGCTGAGGTTGCCGTGGGCGATGCTTTCGGCGATGCGGCTGGCGGATTTCAGCGGACCCATGATGCTCAGCATCACCCAGCGACCCTGGGCCAACAGCAGCAACAGACTGGCGATCAGAACGATGCCGAGCGCGACATTGGCGTTGTGGATCGCCGCCTCGGTGCCTTCGCTGGTCTGCCGGGTATTGGTTTCGATCAGCTCGCTGAGAGCGGCCATCTGTTCTTCGAGCTGGCTGAACGCGGTATTGAAGGTCCCCAGTTGTTGCTGGGCGCTGTCCGGATTTTCCAGCGCAAGACCGACGATCTGCTCGCCGGCGCTGATGTAGGTGTCGAGGCTTGGCTTGATCTGCTCGAGCGCGGACTTGATCGTCGGGTTCACCGGAAGCTTGAGGTTTTCACCCAGCACTTCGCGAAAATGCGCCGCATGCTCTTCGACCGAACTGCGCACCTCGTCCGCCGAACTGGTGCTTTTGCCCAGCCCCACCAGCATCGCCGAATACACGTCCGCGCGCAGGGCGTCGTGCATCATGTCGGCTTCCATGTGGTTGCGCAGCGCGCTCATGCTGACCGCGTTGTCACTGACCGCCGAAGCCATCCGCTGATTGCCGACATAACTGACCAGGCTCACGATCAGCGCCGTCAGCAGGCTGGTCGCAATCAGCAACACCAAACGCAGTTTGATCGACACCGTGATTTCCTCCCAGGTCGCGCCACGCGGCGCCGTTCAACGCTTCAGTTAAGCCTATTTCCATGAACACGCTGCGTTAGAGCGTCTCAGCGTGTTTCGTTACATCCAGTAAAAATGCCGCACTGTGCGACGGTTCTCATGCCGCCCCCAACCGGCTGAGCCGACTTACGGAACTCCCGTGCCCGCCGACACCTCTCACATTATGTGGTACTTCCTTTTCGCTTTACGCTGCTGGAGGAACACCGTCATGCGTCGTTTACTACTGGTTTCGTCTCTTATGCTGTGCCTGCCTTTCGGTTCGGCTTTCGCCCGCGTGGATGCGGGGGATGTCGCCACTTCGGCCGGCGTTTCCGCCTCGCTGTATTCCACGTTCAAGGATCACAAAATGGTGATTCCGGCCCGTGACGACTTGTCGGCATTCGTCGCCAGCGGCGGAACGATCCGTGGCGTGTACCTGGAATCGGTACTGCAGCAGGTGCGTCAGGACAATCCCGGCCTGAACGCCAGCGATGAAGAGCTGGCCAACGCCATCCTGGTTCACTACGAAGGTCTGTCGCAGTAACCACGGCACGTTCGATGATGATGGTGGCTGACGGACTTGCCACCGTTACGCCCTGCCGATGGACGGCTGGCGAACGACCATGGGCAAAACCGTCGAACGGCCTCTATGATGGAGGCCATGACGATTTCCGCCTCACTCCGCTCCCCTTGCCCGCCGGGTCTGTGCATCTGCGGGCGTGATCCGCTGCTGGATACGCCCGGCGCGGATGTGCGCATCCTGTTGCTGACTCGCGAGGAAGAAAAGCGTCTGCTCGAGCGTCTGGAAAACCTCAAAGACCTCGCCGACCTCCAGCGGCTGCAAGGCAAGATGTTCGATCAGCTCGGGATTCGCGTGCTGATCGCACCGAAGTTCGGTGAAGTGCGGACTGTGCGAGGCGGCATCGAAATCGAGGTCGAAGAGCTTCCTGGACTCTGCCGCAAAACCCGCAAAACCATCCCCGCCGCCATCCGCCGTGGTCTGGAAAAAAACCCGCAAGTCGCCTTCGATCTGCTCAACGCTCACGACTTGCTGCGCGGCACCTGATCATTTCTTCATGCCCACCCGCTTGCGCATCTCGGCCGTGATGCTTTGCCGGGTTTTCTTCAGATCCGCCCAAGGTTCATCCCCCACTTCCGCCAGCCGTTCGTGAACATTGCGCACGTTCCATTGATCGGCACCTTTGATCTCGCCGACCTCCTCCCGAAACAGCGGCACCGACACCGGCAACCCTTCGCGGGTACGCGCTGCGTAGGCGCAAATGGTGGTGGCGCCCAGGCCGTTGCGCAGGTAATCGATGAAGATCCGCCCTACGCGATTTTTCGGCCCGGACACCGCAGAAAAGCGCTCCGGCAACAATTTCGCCATGTGCGTGACGATGGCGTGGCTGAAATCCTTGATCTCGTCCCAGCCATGCTTGCGGGTCAGCGGCACCACCAGATGAATGCCCTTGCCGCCGCTGGTCTTGAGAAACGCCTTGAGGCCCAACTCGTCCAGCACGGTCAGGGTCAGCGCCGTGGCTTCGACCATGCTTTTCCAGGGCAGCGCCGGATCCGGGTCGAGGTCGAGGACAAAGCGGTCGGGCTTGTCCAGATCGGTGGTGGTAGCGTTCCAGGTGTGCAGTTCGACCGTGCTCATCTGCACCGCGCCGATCAAGGCTTCGGCGTTGTTGATCAGCATCACCGGCTGGCCGGTCAGCTCCTTGTCGAGCGTGCGGATGCCGGGGATCGCCAGGTTCTCGGCGTTCTTCTGGAAGAACAGCTCACCGGCGATGCCGTCCGGCGCACGTACCAGCGCCACGGGGCGGTCCTTGAGCTGCGGCAGAATCCATTCGGCGACGCTGGCGTAATACTCGGCCAGCTGCATTTTGGTGGTGCCACTGCTGGCGTCGATCACCCGGTCGGGGTGAGTGATCCGCACCTTGCCGTCGGCCAGATCGGTTTGGGACGGCGCGGTAGATTGAGCCTTTAAAGTCTTCATCGGTTTGGCGCGCTCCTCGGTGATGTCCTTGGCCGGTTTGTCCTCGCGCAGGCCATGGAACACGGCGTGGCGCACCGAGCCGTCCTGGGTCATTTCGGCAAACGCCACTTCCGCCAGCAGACTAGGCTTGAGCCAGTGCACACCCTTGGCCTCGAACCCCGTGGGCGGGTTGGCCACCGCCGGTTTCTTCACCCGCAACCGTTTGAGCTGCGCGAGGATGCTCTTGAGGGTGGTTTCATTGAATCCCGTGCCGACCTTGCCGGCGTACCGCAACTCGCCGCTGTCACGATCATGCAGACCCAGCAGCAACGCGCCGAACGAACTGCGCGCGCCTTTCGGATCGGTGTAGCCGACGATCACGAATTCCTGGCGATGCTTGCACTTGAGCTTGATCCAGTCGCTGCTGCGGCGCGACACGTAAGGCGAGCCGAGGCGTTTACCGATCAAGCCTTCCATGCGCATCTGGCAGGCGCTGTTGAGCAACGCCTGCGGGGTTTCGTCGAACGCTTCGGAGAAACGCAGCAGCGGGTCTTGATGGGTTTTCAGAACAGTGGCCAGCGCTGCGCGCCGTTCCTCCACCGGCACCTCGCGCAGGTCGACACCGTTCAGATACGGCAGATCAAACAAGTAATAGACGATGTTTTCGCTGCGTCCCGAATCGAACGCGTTTTGCAGGGCTTGAAAGTCCGGCACTCCGTCTGCGTCGGCGACGACCATCTCACCATCCAGCCACGCCGACTCCAGGCCCAGCGTCGCCAGGGCTTGCGCCTGTTTCGGCAATTTGTGCGTCCAGTCATGGCCATTGCGGGTGAACAACTGCACCTCGTCCTGATCGATACGCGCCATGATCCGATAGCCGTCGAACTTGATCTCGTATTGCCAATCCCCTTCCGGCGCACTCTCCACCAGGGTGGCCAGTTGCGGTTTGAGTTGCGCGGGAATCCTGGCCTTGTGCGCCCCGGCAAGTTTGCCCGAAGCCGGCTTGCGCGGCGCTTTCGACGAAGCCTTCAGCGGCTTGACCTGCTTCGCACTGAGGCTGGGTTTGTCGACGATCGTGCGTTCACTGAGCACGCTGTCGGGCTCGGCGACCAGCACGTCGTAATCGCTTTGCGGGCGCGCGGCGCTGTCCTGATGCTTGATCAGAAACCACTGCTCTTTTTTGCCTGGCATGTGGGTGCGCACCAGATTCCACACCCCGGCGAGCTTCTCGCCTTGCAGTTCGAATTTGAGCTTGCCCTTGGCGTAGGCTTTCTCCGGGTCTTCCAGCGGAATCCACACGCCGCGATCCCAGACGATCACATCGCCGGCACCGTAATGCCCTTCGGGAATGCTGCCCTCGAACGTCGCGTAATCCAGCGGGTGATCCTCGACGTGCACCGCCAGCCGCTTGACCTTGGGATCCAGCGACGGGCCCTTGGGCACCGCCCAGCTCTTGAGCGCGCCGTCGAGTTCCAGGCGAAAGTCATAGTGCAGGTGCGAGGCGTCGTGCTTTTGAATGCAGAATTGCAGGGCGTGGTCGCCGGCGGATTTCTTGCCCCGACGTCGTTCAGCTGCCGGTTCAGAGGTCGCCGAAAAGTCGCGCTTCCGGTTGTAGTCGTCGAGATTCCTGCTCATCCTGCACCTGCCTTGTTTCAGCCTGTTCGAGTCACCGTCAGCGCGACCACGGCGATCCGGTCGACGCGCTGATAGCCGGGGTTCAACAACTCTTCGCCGAACACATCGGGATCGAGTTCGCGGTAGGTCCAGCCGAAGCGCTTTTCATCCAGCCGTGGCACTACGGTATCGAGGAAGGGATCGCGGCCATCAACCATCGCCACACCGGTATAAAGCACCAGCGAGCCGCCGAGAGTCAGGCGATTGAGCGCCTGTTCGACGATCCGCAACGACAGCCCCGCACCCAGCGTCCCGCCACCGTGGCGGTAAGCTCGCCCGGCCGGATCGGCCATGTAGGGCGGGTTGGCGACGATCAGGTCGAATTCGCCGTCGACGCCCTGCAATACATCACTGGCGCGCACTTCGACATTGGCTACTTCGGCCAACGCCGCGTTGATCGTGGTCAGGCGCAATGCGGCGGGGTTGATATCCACCGCCAGCACTTGCGCTTCTCGCCGGGCACGGCCGATCAGGATCGCGCCGACTCCGGCGCCACAACCGATGTCCACCGCACGGTGGATGGGCGCAAAGTTCTGCTGCAAATGACTGTGGATCAGTTGAGCAAAGCGATAGGTGTCCGGGCCGAAGAACACTGAGTCGGCGGCATCGGTGGGGAATCCGGAATGCACGAAAAGCAAGTCATCCACGCTCGACCAGCGCACCCGGCTCTTTAAGCGCCCGTCGAACTCATCGATCACCTTGGCGTCCTGCAATTGCCGTTGTTCATCGGCGGACAGAAGGCCCGGTTCGAACGGGCGCGACCATCCGAACACATCCCGCAGGCAATCGGCTGGTTGTCCTTCGTCACGCTGGTTGACCCGTTGATGGGTCAGCGGCGTCGGGGTGATGAAACGATAGCCGTCGGCCTGCAAGCGCCGCCCCAGTTGCAGCAGCACGAGGTCGTTGGCGGACAGTTGTTCTTCCTGATTCATTGATGACTTCCTTAACGCAGGCCGGATTTGAGTTGGATGAAACGGCGAGTGGCGAGCAGCCCGGCCGGATGTGCATGGCGTGCCGGCGCAAGCCAAGGGATCAACGTTGCGATTTGGCTGTGAGCGTCCTGCCCTTGCAGCGCCGCACTGAGGCGCTGCACATCAGGGTCCTGTTCGGGCACCTCGATCGGCGCAGGGACCGAGGGGCGGCGGCGGAACGCGACGGGTTTGTCCGCAGAAGTCCAGTTTCCGGCAATCCAGTCGTGCACCAGTTGTTTTTCATAGGCGCTGAACACGCCGAACATCGCCGCACCATCGCCATCGATCAATTGCCAGAAGCGGCTGCCCTGCGGATTTTCGTTGCGCTTGATCCAGCCTTTGTCCTGCATGGCCTGCAAGAATCCGGACAGCTGCTGCGGATCGGCCAGCCACTGATTAACGGTCTTGCCTTCAAAGCGGCAATAGTCGGAGTGCATGTGTTGGGCGAACGGACACTTGCGTTCAAGCATCGCCAACAGTTCGCGCTCCAGATCGAACTCCTCGATGATTGCGCGACTGCCCTGTCCCAGGTCATTAAGCCGATAGCCCAGCGAGACCCGGCGCAGGAAATCGCTGCGATCGGCTTCCAGAGGCAACAGATCAAGAACGGCCTGAACGGCTTTTTGCGCATGGCCGGTGCTGGCGTTGTCGATGGTCACGTGCAGGGTGAAATAGTAGGGATCGATCCCCAACTCACTGAGCTCGTAACTGCTGATCAACAGGTGCAAGGGCAGCTGTTCGTAACCAAGGTTGTAACCGATCACCTCCGGGAGAAAATCCATGCCGCCGGCACCCAGGGCCAATTGCAGCGCGCCTTGCAGGTAGCGTTCGTCGGGCAGAGGACTGCTGGGCTCGAGGCCTTGTTCGGCGAGCAGTTGACGGTAGATCACGACGTGATTCTGCGCCGGATTGCCATCGCCCAGCTCTTCCAGATAGGTGCTGAGCAGGCTGCTGAAGCGCGGATCGCGCCACTGTCCCAGCAGACCATAGAGCCAGGCGCCATCAACCAGCTTGGTCGGCGCCACCGCTTGCAGGAAATACAGCGCATGAGCCTTGCAACTGAAGAACTGCGGTGCGCCTCCAGCCTTGCGTTGTTGCAAGTAGTCGGCATATTGCCGGGCAACATCGGCACAGTGCTCTGCCACCCAGGCATGCCACTGCGCGGGCTCCGATGGCAACTCATCCTTCAACCGAGCGGCTTGCAGCAGTTGATCTTCCAGAAAGGCGCGCGCCAGCGGCTGCGGATGTTCGTCGGATAAAAGCGCTTCATGGATACGCCGCAACTCACCCGAAGAGTCGAGCGGTCGCGATTGGGCGGGGGCAGCTTGCAGGTGAGTCAGGACAGTCATGGCAATATTCTCGATCAATTGGCAGGACGCTCAGTCACTCGCCTCTAATGCAGCAGAGAGGCGGCGCCTGCCGAAAATTCAATCGACGTTAAATTTGCCCGGACGGACGGAGCCCCCGACACGTTCCTGGTTTGAACAGACGCGGTCGAAGGCTGCGAGGTTTTGCTGTCAGGCCGTACCCTTGGCCTGCTGCTCCAGGTGAACCTGCAACTCGGGGTCGATCTGCAACGCCGCCGCCAGTTCATCCAGATAATTGCGCTCGGCGTCCTGCTGATCGTCCACCAGCATCACGCTGGCCAGATACATTTCGGCGGCCATGGCCGGATCGTTCTGCGCCGCCTGAGCCACTTCGGTGGGGTCCAGCGGCTTGGCGACTTCATCGTCGAGCCATTGCTGCAGGTTCGGGTCATCGATGTGCTTGCCGATTTCGCTGCTGATCAGGTGTTTTTCCGACTCATCGATCCGCCCGTCAGCCTTGGCCGCCGCGATCAATGCACGCAGAACGGCGTGGCTGTGTTCTTCGACTTGCGGGCCGGACAACAGGTCCGCAGTTTGCGGGGTTTGCTGCGGCGCGGCGGACGCCTGGCTGCGTTGCCAGGCCTGATACGCCTGGAAAGCCATCATGCCCAGCGAGGCCAGCGCCGCGTAGTTGGTGCCGCCGGACCGACGCTGCGTACCGCCCCCCAGCGCCCCGCCACCGCCGAGCAATCCGCCAAGCAGCCCACCCAGGCCACCCAGCCCTCCGGCGGGAGAACCGCCGCCACTGCCGCCGCCCAGCAGACCGCCGAGCAACCCGCCAAGCCCACCCGCTCCCCCGCCGGTCGACGCGCCACCTGGTTGTCCCGCCGAGGCTTGGCCTCGCAGCAGTTGTTCAAGCAGATCACTGGTGTTCATGACGTCGTCCTCAGGCAAAGGGGTATGACTGCGTCAGGCAACGATAGTCCTCTTGATGCGATGTGCCAGCA
>Ga0207655_1003606_pt1 | contig 11447 bp, 12 predicted proteins | sample KBSM44metaG_FD_184398 | JGI IMG/M metagenome (GOLD analysis project Ga0207655, IMG submission 184398) | Miscanthus rhizosphere microbial communities from Kellogg Biological Station, Michigan, USA - KBS M4-4 metaG (SPAdes) (version 2) | ecosystem: Host-associated > Plants > Roots > Rhizosphere >... | reverse complement strand
GTTCTGGTTGACATCCGTAAAGCTGGCGCCAAGGTTTAAGGGAGAACATCATGCGTGAATTGATCCGTCTGGTTTCGAGTGCCGGTACCGGCCACTTCTACACCACCGACAAGAACAAGCGCACCACCCCGGACAAAATCGAGATCAAGAAATATGATCCGGTTGTTCGTAAGCACGTGGTGTACAAGGAAGCCAAGATCAAGTAATTGATCGGCGACCTGAAAAAAAAACCCGCATCCGAAAGGATGCGGGTTTTTTTATGGCCTTCGCTCGGTCAGCCGAAGCTGAACCCCTTAATCAGGCCGTTGGCATCGGTCCTGATGTGCACCCGGTTGATATCGTATTCGAGGGTGGACATCTCATTGGGGCCTACCACACGAGTGCGGCCGGTGAGTGCGCTGATGGTGGCTTTAACCCCAGGCTCGTAAGGCGTATCGACCAGATGGGCGAGGGCTTGCAAGGCTTCATCGTTGTTCATGCTTGGTATCCTTCTGAAGTAAATGGCCCGGTGTGGGCAGGGCCATCCTCACGCATGCCAGCTGGCCGGCTGTGTTACATAGTTATTTCTGCTCGAACATTACATAGATCTTGCGGCAAGGCTCCAGCACTTCCCAGGTGCCCTTGAAGCCTGCCGGGATGACGAACCGATCACCGGCACGCAGGGTCTTGGCGCCGCCGTCCTGGTCACGCAGCACCGAAACACCCAGCACGATCTCGCAGTACTCGTGTTCGGTGTAGTTGACCGTCCACTGGCCGACTTCACCTTCCCAGACGCCCGCGGCGAACTGGCCGCACGGGCTGGCGTAGTGGTTGTAGACGGCCTGGTCCGGCTCGCCTTTGAGGATTTTCTCTGCCGCCGGGCGGTAGCGTTCGGCCTCGGTAAGAACCTGGGCGAAGTCGATGATGCTGGCGATGCTCATGGTGCGGCTCCTGTTGTTGTTTAATAAAATGAACATCAGTAGGCGTTTAGGCCTTTCGTGTCAAATATATTGATAGTTTACACGGCCTGGTTTAGGGTATCGCTTGCCCGTGTGCGCTCGTCGCCCGGCCAGAATTTCTGACAACGCCAGTGAGTCCTCAGTGCGGCGTTGCACCTAAACAAGAGGAGGAGTTTCGTATGACCACCCTGACTCGTGCGGACTGGGAACAACGTGCCCAGCAACTGAAGATCGAAGGCCGTGCCTTCATCAACGGCGAATACACCGACGCCGCCTCCGGTGAAACCTTCGAGTGCCTGAGCCCGGTCGACGGACGCTTCCTGGCCAAGGTCGCCAGCTGCGACCTGGCCGACGCCAACCGTGCTGTCGAGAACGCCCGCGCCACCTTCGATTCCGGTGTCTGGTCGCGCCTGGCGCCGGCCAAGCGCAAAGCCAAGCTGATCCGCTTCGCCGACCTGCTGCGCAAGAACGTCGAAGAGCTGGCGCTGCTTGAAACCCTGGACATGGGCAAGCCGATCGGCGATTCCTCGAGCATCGACGTCCCAGGTGCGGCACAAGCCCTGCACTGGAATGCCGAAGCTATCGACAAGGTTTACGACGAAGTCGCGCCGACGCCGCATGACCAGCTCGGCCTGGTAACCCGTGAGCCGGTGGGTGTGGTCGGCGCCATCGTGCCGTGGAACTTCCCGCTGCTGATGGCATGCTGGAAGCTCGGCCCAGCCCTGGCCACCGGTAACTCGGTAGTCCTGAAGCCGTCCGAAAAATCGCCACTGACCGCCATCCGCATCGCCCAGCTGGCCATCGAAGCCGGCATCCCGGCCGGTGTGCTGAACGTGCTGCCAGGCTACGGCCACACAGTAGGCAAGGCCCTGGCCCTGCACATGGATGTCGACACGCTGGTGTTCACCGGTTCGACCAAGATCGCCAAGCAACTGATGATCTACGCTGGCGAATCGAACATGAAGCGTATCTGGCTGGAAGCCGGTGGCAAGAGCCCGAATATCGTCTTCGCCGACGCGCCAGACCTGCAAGCTGCCGCCGAAGCCGCCGCCAGCGCCATCGCCTTCAACCAGGGCGAAGTCTGCACCGCAGGCTCGCGCCTGCTGGTCGAGCGTTCGATCAAGGATACCTTCCTGCCTATGGTGGTCGAGGCCCTCAAAGGCTGGAAGCCTGGCAACCCACTGGACCCGCAGACCACCGTCGGCGCGCTGGTCGACACCCAGCAGATGAACACCGTGCTGTCGTACATCGACGCCGGCCACAAGGACGGCGCCAAACTGCTGGCTGGTGGCAAGCGCATCCTCGAAGAGACCGGCGGCACCTACGTCGAGCCGACCATCTTCGACGGCGTGACCAACGCCATGAAGATCGCCCAGGAAGAGATCTTTGGCCCAGTATTGTCGGTGATTACCTTCGACACTGCCGAAGAAGCCATCGCCATCGCCAACGACACGCCGTATGGCCTGGCCGCCGGCATCTGGACCTCGGACATCTCCAAGGCCCACAAGACCGCCCGTGCCGTGCGCGCTGGCAGTGTCTGGGTCAACCAGTACGACGGCGGCGACATGACCGCACCGTTCGGCGGCTTCAAGCAGTCGGGCAACGGCCGTGACAAGTCGCTGCATGCGCTGGAGAAGTACACCGAGCTGAAGGCGACCTGGATCAAGCTGTAAATCGCTGGGGCCGCGCTGCGGCCCATTCGCGGGGCAAGCCCGCTCCCACAGGCTCACCACTGATTTCAGAATCTCGGTGATGAGCTTGTGGGAGCGGGCTTGTTCCGCGAGTGGGCCCAAGAAAATCCAACAGGAAGAACACATGCGCTGGGGCACCTACTTCGCCGTACTGGCATCCGTACTCAGTGTCGGCCTGGCGCTCGGCGTGAGCATGCCGCTGGTGTCCCTGCGCCTGGACGGGTGGGGCTACGGCAGTTTTGCCATCGGCGTCATGGCCGCGATGCCTGCCTTGGGCGTATTGCTGGGCGCCAGCCTGGCCAGCCGCCTGGCCGGGTGGGTCGGCGTGCCCTCGGCGATGCGCCTGTGCCTGTGGGGCGGTGCGCTGTCGATCGGCCTGCTGGCGCTGCTGCCCAGCTACCCGCTCTGGCTGGCTCTGCGCCTGCTGATCGGCATGTCCCTGACCGTGGTGTTCATCCTTGGCGAAAGCTGGATCAACCAGCTGGTGGTCGAGCAATGGCGGGGCCGGCTGGTGGCGCTGTATGGCAGCAGCTATGCCTTGAGCCAACTGGCCGGGCCATTGGTGCTGGGCTTTCTCGGCTCGGACGACGATTTCGGTTTCTGGGCCGCGACCGCCTTGCTGTTGCTGGCACCCCTGGTGCTGTTGGGGCGCGGCGGGGCGCCTACCACCGAAGCGTACAGCGTCACTTTCCGCGACCTGTTCGCCTTCTGCCGGCGCCTGCCGGTGATCGCCTGGGCGATTGCCCTGTTCGCTTCGTTCGAGGCGATGATCCTGACCTTGCTGCCGGTCTACTGCCTGCAGCAAGGGTTCACTACCGAGATTGCACTGTTCATGGTGAGCACCGTGGTGGTGGGCGATGCGGTGCTGCAATTGCCCATCGGCGCATTGGCCGACCGCATGTCGCGGCGCACCCTGTTCAGCGGTTGTGCGGTGACCTTGCTGTGCTCAAGCCTGGCGATACCGCTGTTGCTGCACACGCCGGTGATCTGGCCGCTGTGGGTGCTGTTCGGGGCCAGTGCCGGTGGCCTGTTCACCTTGTCGCTGGTGTTGATCGGCGAGCGCTATCGGGATGATGCGCTGGTGCGGGCCAATGCCCACGTGGCGCAGTTGTGGGGCATTGGTTGCCTGCTTGGGCCGCTCTTGGCGGGGGCCGGGAGCCAGTGGATCAGCGGGCATGCGTTGCCGTTGCTGATGGCTGTGGGGGCGGCGGGGTTGGTGGTGTTGATTCGGCGGCGGGGGGCTTTCGAGCCGGCTTCGGCTTGAGCATGTATGGGGCCGCTTTGCGGCCCTTTCTGAACGGTCGGGCGGCGCCTAAAGGGCTGCGATCACAGCATCTTTTCAAGGCCGACGGCCTTGCTGACCCAGGCGTTGAACCGTCGCCACATCCCGCCAGGCTCGGACGTCAGTATCCGCTGCTTGCCGTCTTCTTCAGTCACCCACACCAGTTTGTCACCCCGCAACTGCGGCTGGTAGCTCAGCGCCGGGGCCATACCCTGCACCGCCAGCGCGCGCGTGTATTCGGCCAGTTCCGGGCTGTCCACCAGCACACCGACTTCGGTATTCCACAGCACCGATCGCGGGTCGAAGTTGAACGAACCGATGAAGGTCTTGCGCCGGTCGAACACGATCGCCTTGCTGTGCAGGCTCGAATCCGAACCGCCATGGAAGCTCAACCGCCCGGCACTCGGGTCACCCGGCTGGCGGCGTAATTCATACAGCTTCACGCCATGTTCGAGCAGCGCCCGGCGATACGGCGCATAGCCGCCGTGCACCGCAGGTACGTCGGTCGCTTCCAGCGAGTTGGTCAGCAGTTTGACCGAGATGCCGGCATCGGCGTTGTGGGTCAGGTACAGCAAGCCCGATTCACCGGGCACGAAATACGCAGACACCAGGATCAGCTCGTGGCGAACGTTGTTCAGGTCGGGGGCCAGTTGCTGGGTCAGCAACAGTTGCGGGTCTGGCTCGTCATTGGCCAGGACCTTGCTCGGCGCATCCCACAGGGCCTGGCTGTGCGCCCAGATCAACTCGTTGCGCCACACATCCAGGCGCGGCTGCGACTGGTAGGCCATCAAGCGGTCATACAAGGCCTTGCGTCGCGTACGCGCCTCGGCCAGGGAAACTTCCAGGCGATGGCGGCTGGCGTGCAGGTCGTGGGCATCGGGCTGGCGCCAGAGGAAATCGCCGATGGGGCGGCTCAGGGCGCTGTTCCAGTACTGGTCGAAACTGTGGCCAAGTTGTTCGGCCACCGGGCCCACGCCCAGCAGGTCGATGTCGGTGAAGTTGAGGTTGGGTTCGGCATCGAAGTATTCGTCGCCCAGGTTGCGACCGCCGACGATGGCCATGCTGTTGTCCACCAGGAACAGCTTGTTGTGCATGCGCCGGTGCTGGCGCGACAGGTTGAACAAGCGGCCTACCGCGCGCGTCACCCCGGTGCTACGCCCCAGGTGCAGCGGGTTGAAGACGCGAATCTGGATGTTCGGGTGGGCGTCGAGGGTACCCATGATGGTGTCCAGGCCGTCGCTGGTGGTGTCGTCGAGCAGAATGCGCACGCGCACGCCGCGGTCGGCGGCACGCAACAGTTCATGGACCAGCGCACGGGTGCTGAGGCCGTCATGAACGATGTAGTACTGCAGGTCGATGCTGGCCTGGGCGTTGCGGATCAGCTCGGCGCGCGCGCGAAACGCCTCGTTGCTGTTGGGCAGCAAACGAAAGCCCGAACGGCCCTCGTAGGGCGCAGCCTGGCGCAGCACCGAGCGGCCGAAAGCTGAGTCTTTGGCCGGCAGCGCCTGGCTGACTTCGCGGGGGATGTCGACGCTTGCGCAGCCTGCGAGGCCGCACAATAGCGTCAGCAGAAGCGGCAGAGCTCGCTGCAATCTCAAGGTAAGCGTGTCCTGTACAGCAAAGGCCTAAGGGGTTGGACCATGGTGGGCGGCGCAAAGTTACGCGCAGGCGTCGTCCTGATCCAGTAGACGAAGGGCGGTTTCACCCACTTTGCGCACGGCGGCCTCGATTGACGGCGTAGGCAGGGCCGCGAAGTTCATGCGCAAGCAGTGACGGAACTTGCCCGAGGCCGAGAAAATGCTGCCGACCGCGATCTGTACACCTTGCTCCAGTAAAGCGCGGTTCAGCCGCAGCGTGTCGAAATGTTCGGGCAGTTCGACCCACAGCATGAAGCCACCCTGGGGCCGACTGACACGCGTGCCCGGCGGGAAGTAACGGGTCACCCAGTCGCTCATCAGGTCGCGGCTGCGTTGGTACTGGCTGCGCATGCGCCGCACGTGAGGCTGGTAATGGCCGGCTTTGATGAAGTCGGCGATGGCCAGCTGGGGCTGGCTGGCGGTGCTGCCGGTGCTGATGTACTTCATGTGCAGCACCCGCTCCAGGTAACGCCCCGGCGCTACCCAGCCGATGCGCAGGCCGGGTGCCAAGGTCTTGGAGAACGAACTGCACAGCAATACACGGCCGTCGTCGTCGAACGACTTGAGGGTGCGCGGGCGCGGGTAGGTGTAGGCCAGGTCGCCGTACACATCGTCTTCGAGAATGGCCACGTCATAGCGCTGAGCCAGGCTGAGCAAGGCCTTCTTGCGTGCCTCGGGCATGATGTAACCCAGTGGGTTGTTGCAGCTCGGGGTGATCTGGATGAGCTTGATCGGCCACTGCTCCAGGGCCAGTTCCAGTGCTTCGAGGCTGATGCCGGTGACCGGGTCGGTGGGGATCTCCAGCGCCTTCATGCCCAGGCCCTTGAGGGTTTGCATGGCGCCATGAAAGCTGGGCGAGTCGACCGCAACAATGTCGCCTGGCTCGCACACGGCGCGAATGCTGCAGGACAGCGCCTCATGGCAGCCGGTGGTCACCACCAGGTCCGCCGGGCTCAGGCGGCAGCCGGAGTCCAGCGTCAGGCGGGCGATCTGCTCGCGCAGGGACAGGTTGCCATGGATGTTGTCGTAGTAGAGGCCGGGCATGTCCTGGCGCCGGCTCAGCTGGGCGAGGCTGCGCAGCAGCGGCTTAAGGGTCGGGCTGTTGATGTCGGGCATGCCGCGCCCCAGCTGCATCACATCCTGGCGTGGGGTGCTGCGGACCAGTTCCAGCACCTGCTCCCACTGGGAGATGTCCACGGGGCGCTGGGCCGGGCGGCTGACGGCGGGCAGGGCAGGGAGGTGGCGGCCTTCGCTGACGAAATAGCCGGATTTGGGCCGCGGCGAGACCATGCCGCTGTCTTCGAGCATGCGGTAGGCCTGTTGCACGGTGCTCAGGCTGACCCCGTGCTCCACGCTCAGGGCACGCACCGAGGGCAGGCGCTGGCCGGGGCGATACAGGCCCTGTTCGATACGGGCGCCGAGCAACTCGGCGAGGTTGAGGTAAAGCGTCACGGCATACTCCAGCGCCGCTGAGCTGCAGCGACCAGTACAGTTGCGCTGAAAATACAGCATTCACCCGTCGATTCGCCAATTCTGTATGGGAATAATAAGCCGCTATTGGATCTGTATTGTCATCAGTGCCGACGCGCATGCTTGCTTCACGGTATCAACTGAGCGGGAGAACGCAGCGATGGGTGGCATGAGCGATGTGCGCTTGCAACTGATGGCCAAGGAGCTGGAAACCGGGCAGCACGCCAAGGTCTTCAATGCGCCGGCAGGCCTGAGCCGTTGGGGGCTGATGCTGCACCGCTGGCACACCCGCAGGGCCTTGTTGCAACTGACCGATGATGAATTGCGCGATGTCGGGCTGAGCTGGGAGCAGGCCCGAGAAGAGGGGCGTAAGCCATTTTGGAGGGATTGATTGAGGGCTACGTGGTGCATGGCTTGAGGGTGATGGTGGCGCTCGATTTGCGCGCCACTATCACCCTCAAGGCATGCTCCGCCTCACATCACCTAAACCAGTTCCTTGAGCCGGTGCCAGAGCATCCCCAATGCCAGCAGTGGCGAGCGCAGGTGCTTGCCGCCAGGGAAGGTGATGTGCGGCACCTTGGCGAACAGGTCGAAGCGCCCGCTCTGCTGGCCGCTGATGGCCTCGCCAAGCAGGCGCCCTGCAAGGTGGGTGGCGTTGAGCCCATGGCCGGAATAGGCCTGGGCGTAGTAGACGTTCGGCTGGCTGGCCAAACGCCCGATCTGTGGCAGGCGGTTGGCCCCGATGCCAATCATGCCGCCCCATTGGAACTCGATGCGCACATCGGCCAACTGCGGGAATACCTTGAGCATCTTTGGCCGCATGTAGGCGGCAATGTCTTGCGGGTCGCGGCCGGAATAGTGGCAGGCACCGCCGAACAGCAGCCGCTGGTCGGCAGACAGCCGGTAGTAATCCAGCGCCACGCGCTGGTCGCACACGGCCATGTTCTGCGGCAGCAGCGCGCGGGCACGCGCGTCGCCCAGGGGCTCGGTGGCGATGATGTAGCTGCCGGCGGGTAGCACCTTGCCGCCCAGCTCGCGATTGAGGCCATTGTGGTAGGCGTTGCAGCACAGTACCAACGTCTTGGCACGGACCCGGCCTTGAGCGGTGTGTACCTTGACTTCGGGGCCGTACTCGATGCGCGTGACCTCTGACTGCTCGAACAGCCGCACGCCAAGGCGGCTGGCCACGGCCGCTTCGCCGAGGGCCAGGTTGAGCGGGTGCAGGTGGCCCGAGCCCATGTCGATCAGGCCGCCCACATAGCGGTCGGAGCCGACCACGCTGTGAATATCGTCTTTCGCCACCAGACGCAGCGCGTGGCGATACCCCAGGCTGCGCAATGCTTCGGCTTCTTCGGCAAAGCCTTGCAGCTCGCCAGGTTTGTTGGCCAGGTCGCAGTAGCCCCAGGTCAGGTCGCAGGCGATGTTGTGGCGCTCGACCCGCTCGCGGACGATCTCCACGGCCTCCAGGCCCATCAGCTTCATGCTGCGCACGCCTTCCTCGCCGATCACCGGGAGGAACTGCTCCAGGCCATGGCCGACACCGCGGATCAATTGCCCGCCGTTGCGCCCGCTAGCGCCCCAGCCGAGCTTGCGGGCTTCCAGCAGGATCACCGAGAGGCCACGTTCAGCCAGTTCGATCGCGGTGTTAAGGCCTGAATAGCCACCGCCAATGATGCACACGTCGGCGCTGTGCTCGCCTTGCAGAAAGGCATGATCGGCGTGTGGCGCGCTGCTGGCGGCGTAATAGGAAGCGGCGTGCTGCGCGCTATGAATCATGGGGCAGGTCCTGGGCTTTTGGGCAGAGGAGGGAGGATAAGCCGGGGTCGGAAGGTGGGCAACAAGGCGAGAGCCGCGTCCGCGCTCGCGGTTAAAGCTGCGCCCACAGGGCCGGTGCAATGGGCCTATAATGCACCCCACCTTCTTGCTCTGTACCCGCCATGTCCTGCAACCGCCACAAGATTCACTTCCTGCGCGAACTCATCCCTTCTTTCGAGTGCGAGCCCGGCTGCCACGACTGCTGCGGCCCGGTCACCACCTCGGCCGAAGAAATGGCTCGCCTGCCGCGCAAGACCGAGGCCGAGCAAGCCGCTGCGCTGCAGCACCTGGACTGCGTGCACTTGGGCCCCAACGGCTGCACAGTGTATGAAGAGCGCCCGATGATCTGCCGCCTGTTCGGCACCACCCCACGCATGGCCTGCCCGCGCGGCCGTGGCCCGGAGCAGATGATCGAGCCCGAGGCCGAGCAGCTCGTTCATCAATTCATTGCCACCACCCGCCAGGTGCTGGTCTAGCGTCAGTCCGGAATCGGCAGGCAGAGGCTCTCCTTCACCTCTTCCATCACGATGTAGCTCTTCGACTCGCGCACGTGCGGCAGCTTCAGCAGGATGTCGCCCAGCAGCTTGCGGTACGACGCCATCTCCGAAATACGCGCCTTTACCAGGTAGTCGAAATCGCCCGAAACCAGGTGGCACTCCAGCACATGGGGCAGCTTGAGCACCGCACGCCGAAACTCCTCGAAGGTGTCGCCAGACTTGTAGTCCAGGCTGATTTCGACGAACACCAGCAAGCTGCCCTTCAGGTGCTGCGGATTGAGCCGGGCGTTGTAGCCCATGATGATGCCCTCGCGTTCCAGGCGGCGGACGCGCTCGGTGCAAGGGGTGGTGGAAAGCCCAACTTTCTCGCCCAGTTCGGTGAAGGAAATACGCCCGTCATTCTGCAGGATCCGCAGTATGTTGCGGTCGATCTTGTCCAGTTCACGCTTGCTCTGGTGCTGGGTTCTCATAGGGGATGCCCCTCCGTGAAAGGCAATATTGCCGAGAATTCTCGCCAAATATAGGCTTTTATATAGTGAATTGCACTGGTCTGTAATTTTTATACTGCGCGCATCCATGCCATTTCAACAAAAGACAGCGGTGCGCCGCGTGCGAGGGATCAACAATGCGAGTTCTGGTACTTGGTAGCGGTGTGATCGGAACCGCCAGTGCCTATTATCTGGCCCGGCAAGGTTACGAAGTGACGGTGGTCGACCGCCAGCCGGCGGTAGCCATGGAAACCAGCTTCGCCAACGCAGGCCAGATCTCGCCCGGCTATGCCTCGCCCTGGGCCGCCCCGGGTGTACCGCTCAAGGCCATCAAGTGGTTGCTCGAACGCCACGCGCCCCTGGCCATCAAGCTGACCGGCGACGTTGACCAGTACCTGTGGATGGCACAGATGCTGCGCAACTGCACCGCCAGCCGTTATGCGGTGAACAAGGAACGCATGGTGCGTCTGTCCGAGTACAGCCGTGATTGCCTCGACGAGCTGCGTGCCGAAACCGGCATCGCTTATGAAGCCCGCACCCTGGGCACCACCCAGTTGTTCCGCACCCAGGCGCAGGTCGATGCCGCCGCCAAAGACATCGCCGTGCTCGAGCAGTCCGGTGTGCCTTATGAACTGCTCGACCGCGACGGCATCGCCCGCGTCGAACCGGCCCTGGCCGGGGTAAAAGACATTCTGGCCGGTGCCCTGCGCCTGCCCAACGACCAGACCGGCGACTGCCAGCTGTTCACCACCAAGCTTGCCGACATGGCGCTGAAGCTGGGTGTGGAGTTCCGCTTCGGCCAGGACATCCAGCGCCTGGACTTCGCCGGCGACCGCATCAATGGCGTGTGGATCGACGGCAAGCTGGAAACCGCCGACCGCTACGTGCTGGCCCTGGGCAGCTATTCGCCGCAGATGCTCAAGCCGCTGGGTATCAAGGCGCCGGTCTACCCGCTCAAGGGTTACTCGCTGACGGTGCCGATCACCAACGCCGACATGGCGCCGACCTCGACCATTCTCGATGAAACCTACAAGGTCGCCATCACCCGTTTCGACAACCGCATCCGCGTCGGCGGCATGGCTGAGATCGCCGGTTTTGACCTGTCGCTGAACCCGCGTCGACGCGAAACGCTGGAGATGATCGTCAACGACCTTTATCCTCGCGGCGGTGACCTGAGCCAAGCCAGTTTCTGGACCGGCCTGCGCCCGGCGACCCCGGACGGTACACCGATCGTGGGTGCCACTGCGTTCCGTAACCTGTTCCTGAACACCGGTCACGGGACCTTGGGCTGGACCATGGCGTGCGGTTCGGGTCGCCTGCTGGCAGACCTGATTGCGCGCAAGAAGCCGCAGATCAGTGCCGAAGGCCTGGATATTTCCCGTTATGGCAACAGCCGGGAAGCCACCAAGCAAGGCCAGACCGCGCCCGTGCATCAATGATTTGAAGGCCTGCGCTGGCCTCTTCGCGGGGTTACCTGCGAAGAGGCAAACACCGTTATTAAACTGAACCACCATAAGGCATGCCGCCATGCGTCCCGCCCGCGCCCTGATCGACCTCCAGGCCCTGCGCCACAACTACCGCCTTGCCCGTGAACTGACCGGCGCCAAAGCCCTTGCCGTGATCAAGGCC
>Ga0207655_1003603_pt1 | contig 11448 bp, 10 predicted proteins | sample KBSM44metaG_FD_184398 | JGI IMG/M metagenome (GOLD analysis project Ga0207655, IMG submission 184398) | Miscanthus rhizosphere microbial communities from Kellogg Biological Station, Michigan, USA - KBS M4-4 metaG (SPAdes) (version 2) | ecosystem: Host-associated > Plants > Roots > Rhizosphere >... | reverse complement strand
CTTCGCCGTTGGGATATGACAGGATCCCTTCCTGCGGGAAGGCAACAATCTGTACCTCAATCCACGGCACGGCTTCTTTTTTCACTTCGAGCATCGCTTTTAGCGCCGTAAGCGTAGGGTCAGAGACGTCAACATGGGTGCGCACATACTGAATGCCGTTAGCAATTTGCCATTTCAGGGTTTGCCACGCGCGTTGCTTCACATCCTCATGCGTCAGCAACGCTTTGCGTTGCGCCCAGCGCTCAATACCTTCGAACAGCGTGCCAGATTGATTCCAGCTGGGTTGCCCTGCAGTCTGCGTGGTATCAAGGTGGATGTGTGGCTCAATAAACGGTGGGATTGCCAGTCCGCCTTGCCCATCAAGAATCTGCTGACTCTCAGGCTGCGTCTCGCTCATCGGCTTGATTGCCTGGATGCGCCCGTTTTCGAGGGTTAATTGCCATAAACCTTCGCGCCCGACCAGACGCACATTTTGAATTAACTCCAGTGCTTTGTTGCTCATATCCACCTCTTCTTGATTAACCGCCCCTACTTCATAGCACACCCATCAAAATGAGAACATTTATTGTCTCTCCCTGAATAACCAGACAATTCCACAACTTAGAAAAACTCACTAAAATCAAATATATACCCATTAAGAGGTATATAAAGGTGTATTTGATTTGTATCAATAATCGCCATTGCTGAATCGTTAAGGTAGGCAGTAATAGAAAAGAAATTGAGGCAATTATGAGCAAAGTCAAAATCGCAATCATCGGTAATGGCATGGTTGGCCATCGCTTTATCGAAGACCTACTTGATAAAGCCCAGCCAGGCCAATTCGACATTACTGTTTTTTGTGAAGAGCCGCGTAAAGCCTACGATCGCGTCCACCTCTCTTCCTATTTTTCTCATCATACCGCTGAAGAGTTGTCGTTGGTTCGTGACGGCTTCTACGAAAAACATGGCGTAAATGTGCTGGTTGGCGAACGTGCCATCACCATCAACCGCCAGGAAAAAGTCATCCACTCGAATACCGGTCGTACCGTGTATTACGACAAATTAGTGATGGCGACCGGTTCCTATCCGTGGATCCCACCGATTAAAGGTTCCGAAACACAAGACTGTTTCGTTTACCGCACCATCGAAGATTTAAACGCCATTGAAGCGTGCGCCCGTCGTAGTAAACGCGGTGCTGTTGTCGGTGGTGGTTTGCTGGGCCTTGAAGCTGCGGGCGCGCTGAAAAACCTCGGCGTAGAAACTCATGTCATTGAATTCGCACCGATGCTGATGGCCGAGCAACTCGACCAAATGGGTGGCGAACAGCTGCGCAATAAAATCGAAAGCATGGGCGTGCGCGTTCATACCAGCAAGAACACCCTGGAAATCGTGCAAGAAGGTAACCAGGCGCGTAAAACCATGCGTTTTGCTGACGGCACCGACCTTGAAGTAGACTTTATCGTCTTCTCAACCGGTATCCGCCCACGCGATAAACTCGCGACCCAGTGCGGCCTGGCGACAGCGCAACGCGGCGGCATCGTAGTTAACGACTCCTGCCAGACTTCGGATCCGGATATTTACGCCATCGGCGAATGCGCCAGCTGGAATAACCGTACCTTCGGCCTCGTCGCCCCTGGCTACAAAATGGCGCAAGTCACTGCCGATCACCTGCTCGGCTCTGAAAACGCGTTCGAAGGCGCGGACATGAGCGCCAAGCTAAAACTGCTCGGCGTGGATGTTGGCGGGATTGGTGATGCGCATGGCCGCACGCCAAATTGCCGCAGCTACGTTTATCTGGATGAAAGCAAAGAGGTTTATAAACGCCTGATCGTCAGCGCGGATAATAAAACCCTGCTCGGTGCGGTTCTGGTGGGCGATACCAGCGATTACGGCAACTTGCTGCAACTGGTGCTGAACGCTATCGAACTGCCAGAAAACCCAGACGCGTTGATTCTTCCTGCCCACGCAAGTTCGGGTAAACCGGCAATTGGCGTCGACAAACTGCCAGACAGCGCGCAAATCTGCTCCTGCTTCGATGTCACCAAAGGACATCTGATTAAAGCCATCAACAAAGGTTGTCATACCGTTGCAGCGCTGAAAGCAGAAACCAAAGCAGGCACCGGCTGCGGCGGCTGTATTCCGTTGATCACTCAAGTATTGAATGCCGAACTGAGCAAGCAAGGCATCGAAGTTAACCACAACCTGTGTGAACACTTCGCGTTTTCTCGTCAGGAGCTGTACCACCTGATCCGCGTTGAAGGGATTAAATCCTTCGACGAACTGCTGGAAAAATATGGCAAAGGCTACGGTTGTGAAGTGTGTAAACCGACCGTCGGTTCTCTGCTGGCTTCTTGCTGGAACGATTACGTACTGGCACCTCAGCATACGCCGCTGCAGGACACCAACGATAACTTCCTTGGCAACATCCAGAAAGACGGCACTTACTCCGTCATTCCACGTTCTGCCGGTGGGGAAATTACCCCAGAAGGCCTGATGGAAGTCGGTCGTATCGCTCGTGAATTTAATCTCTACACCAAAATTACCGGCTCCCAGCGTATCGGCCTGTTTGGTGCGCAAAAAGATGATTTACCAGAAATCTGGCGTCAGTTGATTGAAGCCGGTTTTGAAACCGGCCACGCGTATGCAAAAGCGCTGCGTATGGCGAAAACCTGTGTGGGCAGCACCTGGTGCCGTTACGGCGTCGGCGACAGTGTCGGCTTCGGCGTTGAGCTGGAAAACCGTTACAAAGGCATCCGCACTCCGCACAAAATGAAATTCGGCGTATCCGGCTGTACTCGTGAATGTGCTGAAGCACAGGGTAAAGACGTGGGCATTATCGCCACCGAAAAAGGCTGGAACCTGTATGTCTGCGGGAATGGCGGTATGAAACCACGCCACGCTGATTTGCTGGCCGCAGATTTAGACTCTGAAACGCTGATCAAATATCTCGACCGTTTCATGATGTTCTACATCCGTACCGCAGACAAACTGACTCGTACCGCACCGTGGCTGGACAGCCTGGAAGGCGGTATCGACTACCTGAAACAAGTCATCATCGACGACAAACTGGGTCTGAACGCGCAACTTGAAGCCGAGCTCGAGCGCCTGCGTGAGAAAGTGATTTGCGAGTGGACTGAAACGGTAAATACCCCAGAAGCTCAGGTTCGCTTCAAACACTTTATCAATAGCCCGCAACGCGACCCGAATGTGCAGATTGTGCCTGAGCGTGAGCAACACCGTCCGGCTACGCCATACGAACGTATCCCGGTCACCCTGATAGAAGAAGTGGAGGAAAATGTATGAGCCAGTGGACTACCGTTTGCCAGTTAAACGACATCCTGCCTGCTACCGGTGTTTGTGCACTGGTGGGTAATCAGCAGGTCGCCATTTTCCGCCCACGTAATGACGATCAGGTTTTCGCTCTGAGCAATATCGACCCATTCTTTGAAGCTAGCGTGCTGTCTCGCGGTTGCCAGCCCGTTGAAAAAGCAGCGTTTCAGACTGCGAGACGGATTGTGCATGGAAGATGAGAGCCGCTCTATCGCGCACTATAAAGCGCGTGTGCAAGACGGCCAGGTTCAAATTAAAGCTTAAATCTTAAAACAACCCTCACCCTAACCCTCTCCCCCAGGAGAGGGGATGACTGTTTTCTCCCTCTCCCCCTGGAGAGGGCTGGGGTGAGGGCAAATTGACTACCAAATTCTTTTTAAATTTTACTTTTCTTTCAATTTGTTGGGATAACAAAAATGTTCACCGATACCATTAACAAATGTGCGGCGAATGCCGCGCGTATTGCCCGATTGTCGAAAAACAACCCGCTTGGTTTTTGGATTAGCTCTGCCATGGCGGGGGCCTATGTCGGCCTCGGCATCATCCTGATTTTCACCCTCGGCAATATGGTTGAACCTGCACTGCGTCCACTGGTTATGGGAGCGACCTTCGGTATCGCCCTGACACTGGTCATCATTGCGGGCTCTGAACTATTCACCGGACACACGATGTTCCTGACGTTTGGTGTGAAAGCCGGCACCATCACCCACGGTCAGATGTGGGGCATTTTGCCGAAAACCTGGTTAGGCAACCTGGTGGGTTCTGTGTTTGTGGCACTGCTCTACAAATGGGGCGGCGGTAGTCTTCTGCCGTTAGATACCAGCCTCGTTCACACTGCCGCACTCGCTAAAACCACGGCGCCGGCGATGGTGCTGTTCTTTAAAGGTGCGTTATGTAACTGGTTGGTTTGCCTTGCAATCTGGATGGCTGTTCGCACTGAAGGTGCCGCGAAATTCATCGCTATCTGGTGGTGTCTGCTGGCGTTTATTGCTTCCGGCTACGAACACTCCATTGCCAATATGACGCTGTTTGCACTGTCGTGGTTTGGTCATCACAGCGATGCTTATACCATGGCCGGTATCGGTCACAACCTGCTGTGGGTAACGCTTGGGAATACCCTTTCTGGCGTAGTATTCATGGGTCTGGGTTATTGGTATGCTACTCCGAAAGCGGAGCGTCCACAGCCTGAGCCTATCGCCGCGCCGGAGACAGCACGTAACTAATTTTTTTTGAGGATTGACCGTGGATCACCTGCCTATATTTTGTCAATTGCAAGGTCGTGCCTGCCTACTCGTGGGTGGCGGCGATGTTGCAGAACGTAAAGCACGTTTGTTGATGGAGGCAGGTGCAAAGGTCACTGTAAATGCCCTGGACTTCTCCCCCCAATTTCAGGTGTGGGCTGAACAGGGCATGATTACCCTGGTTCAGGGTGAATTCCTCCCCGCGTTGCTCGATGAGTGCTGGCTAGCCATTGCCGCGACAGACGACGACGCCGTGAATCAACAAGTCAGTGACACCTGCGAATCCCGCCGTATTTTCTGTAACGTCGTTGATGCCCCGAAACAAGCCAGTTTCATCATGCCATCGATCATTGACCGCTCACCGCTGATGGTTGCGGTTTCGTCCGGTGGCACCTCTCCCGTTCTTGCCCGCCTGTTGCGTGAAAAACTCGAAGCTATTTTGCCGCTGCATCTGGGGAAAATCGCCGCATATGCCGGGACGTTGCGCGGCAAGGTTAAAGCGAATTTCAAAACGATGGGCGAGCGCCGTCGTTTCTGGGAGAAGTTCTTCACGAATGACCGTCTGGCACAGTATCTGGCCAACGAAGATCGGTTAGCCATCGACAAAGAAACAGAGTCGATGTTTGCGACACCACTGGATCACCGCGGTGAAGTGGTTCTGGTCGGCGCAGGCCCAGGGGACGCCGGATTACTGACGTTAAAAGGGTTACAGCAAATCCAGCAGGCGGATGTCGTGGTGTATGACCGCCTGGTGTCCGATGACATCATGAACCTGGTTCGTCGCGATGCTGACCGCGTATTCGTGGGGAAACGTGCGGGTTATCACTGTGTCCCGCAAGAAGAGATTAACCAGATTTTGCTGCGTGAAGCGCAAAGCGGTAAACGCGTGGTGCGTCTGAAAGGTGGCGATCCGTTTATCTTTGGGCGTGGCGGGGAAGAGTTAGAAACCCTGTGCGAAGGCGGTATTCCGTTCTCCGTTGTGCCGGGGATTACTGCGGCCTCCGGCTGCTCTGCGTACTCAGGTATTCCGTTAACGCACCGCGATTACGCGCAAAGTGTCCGTCTGGTTACAGGCCATTTGAAAACCGGTGGCGAGTTGGACTGGGCAAATCTGGCCGCTGAAAAACAGACGCTCGTATTCTATATGGGTCTGAACCAGGCCCCAGCGATTCAGGAAAAACTGATTGAGCACGGTATGACTGCGGATATGCCTGTAGCGCTGGTCGAAAATGGCACTGCAGTGAAACAACGCGTGGTCAGCGGCGTATTAAGTGAACTCGGTAAATTATCAACCCAGGTTGAAAGCCCGGCGCTAATTATTGTTGGCCGCGTTGTGGCGTTGCGCGATAAGTTGAATTGGTTCTCGAACCATTAATCCTAAATATAAGCATCAAGCAAGAAGCAGGTGTTGTAGGGTGGATAAACGCTAGCGTCATCCACCCATTTTCCCCGTGTTGTCGGATGACGCTATCGCTAATCCGACCTACGAACTGATCACCGCCCCTCTTATCCCTCACTAGTTATCCTCAACTATAGTTAATCACTGCATCTGGCCTGACAAAGGGCGCAATGGATAACCTGATAATTTCGTTGAAAGAAATGACAATGAAAGTAATCGTATATTCTGTGGAAGAGTTGAGGCATTTCAATCCGAGGGCTGCAGAAGACGTTTATGTCTCTGGATATTACAACCCGGCTACTGGCAACTGTCGCACGGCGGAATCGGAGATTTTAGAATGTTTGGCATTCTGGATGATCCTAACCTCAGAATTACACCCAAAATAATTCGAGCCGCAGGAGATAAGCGATTAAATATATTGCCAATCATTATTGGCAATATATATTCCATGAAATAACACGTCTGGTTTCGGACTTAGTAATATAACCAACAGCCCCTATACTTAACTGCCTTTTTGAAATACCTCATTACATCCAAGTAATTTATGATAGGGAATATCAATGAACAAGTTCGTAAAAGCCGCAGCTGCACTGGCGGTTATGGCTATGCTGTCTGGCTGTACTAGTCATATTGAAAACAAAGATAAATCTTGTGGTTATGATTATTTACTGCACCCGGCGATTTCAATTTCTAAAATTATTGGTGGATGTGGCCCAGCTACTCCACAGAAATAATAATAGCCAAAGTAATTCATACGCCCTCCTGGTGAGGGCGTTTTTGTTTATAATGCTTCGCAACTTTCACGCAATATTCTCAACACCGTTTCTACACCACTACGGTTTGGATTAATACGAATCATACGCTGTTCAAGCTTCGGGTCAGACTGGCGGAAAGTACCTGACACCCGGTAAAAAAGTGGCGGGATTTCGTATTTTGATTCAGCGCCAACCGGATAAGGTAATGCCCCAAGAAGCTGAGCTTTCGCCAGAACTTTTTCTGCAATCGGCTGATGAAACTCTACCAGCAAAACCTTAGATTGCGCATTCGCGATAAATGCATGTTTAACCGAGGGAATAGTCCCCGCATTGAGTTGTTCCACAAGGCTGTCGTTAACCTGAGCCTGAACCGCATGCATCACCGGTGCAAACACCAGCCCGCGTAATGCCTCCATAGCCTGGAAACCCTGCACCTGGCTACCGCCTGAATACATGCTCTGGCGCACTGCATTCACAGCTTTTTCATTGCCCAAAACCACGCCGATTCCCGGTGGGCCAAAGAGTTTGAAACATGAGAAAGTCGACAATGTGGCACCACATTCAGAACCAATACGCTCCACTTTCATCACCGCATAGTTATCATCAGTCAGCGACGGTAAATCGTGCTGGTTAAAACAACCGATGACCTCCTGAAAATCATACGAATCATCCATTTTCTGCCGCGTATGCTGGATTAACGCCACCTGCGGACGGTGTAATTCAATCGCCTTTTTCACCTCATCAAGCTGATTAAAATCGGCACGAATCAATGTTAGCCCCATCTGCCCGGCTATCACTGCGGTGGTCGGATAAAGCGGCGCATCATGGATAAGCAGTTTCTCTCCGGCTTTCAACAAAGCCGCTAACCCACTACGAATCGCTCCGGTTCCCGCACCTTGCACAAGTGCCGCTGCGGGAGCGCCAAAGAAAGCCGCCAGCACCGCTTCAACACGCTGAGTCATCTGCGGCTGATTCAGGCCAGGTACTAGTCCCAGATCTCCAGCGTTAAGAAAATCACTGCCGGGAAAATGGCGGCAAATAATATCCACCAGTTGAAATTGCTTATTCTGCGCCTGTTCCATCGTCAGACTTTGCAAAGGCCAGGTTTTCAATTTACACACTCCTTCAAGCCCACCGCCGATGACAGCGGCGGGCAAAGAGAGAAATCACGCCGGAATAAACAGGCCGCAATAATAGAGGATATTCAGCAAGATACCGGTAATCAGAACCGCAACGACTGGCGATGCCATTTTCTGAACCGGACGGCCCAACGATTCGTTGAGGAAGTAAATCGCTGCCGCAATGGTATAGCCCGTATAGCCCGCCATCTTGATAGCCGCAAAAATAGAGCCTACCAGTAGCGCCATCTCCATCAGCATATTCATGGCGTTACGAATGTTGTCCGACGCGTTACGCACCGACGGATAACGCCCCAGCCATTTACCAATAGACCGAAGTAGCAGCACTTCCACGGAAATCACCACTGCCCCCACCACAAAAGCTAACAGCGGGTTAGTAATCAAATATCCGGCGGCGTAAACAAAGGTGAAGCCCGCAACCGCGTACACGCCCGTCGCCAACGCCGTAGTGGCAATCAACGGCACGAATCCCAGACCGCGCATAAATTCCGCAAGCGCTGCCTGATGAATCAGCGTCTGTGATTGTTCCGGCGTGATGCCCGCGGAATACGCCTTCTCAAGCGTAAAGATCGAGACTTCTGAACCGGCGAAGATCTTCATGCTCGCGACAACCGCAATCAAACCACCCACCACAGCGATATATGGCAGGTGCTTGATAATGCGTGAAGTTCGCTCTTCAAAGACCGACAACCCTCCGTCATCGTGCTCTCGTTCACCTCTGGAACGGTGATCCTGAGTAATCGCGATACCCAGCAACATCACCATGCCGACAAAGATTTCGATGGACTCAGGGTTGAGATGCGGGAAGAAACGCACGATTAACACACGCGTCATCAACACCACAAAAGCCGCGAGCAGGCTGTTCTTCCAGCCAAACTGATAGAAAATGGCGACCAGCGGGAACAGAGCAAACGCAGAAACCACAGGCGAGCTTAACTCGCCAAGTGACCCCAGAACATCAACCGGTAGCGCCGTCAGCAAATGGTTTACCGGGATCAGGCAAGTCAGGATCAAAACGCCCCACACCGCCCCCAAACCAAACGCCAGCAGACTGTTTGCGGCTAACACTCCGAGAATATCCGTTGGCAGGAACAGCAACCACGCGTTAAGCAAACCGGTTTTCAAGGTGAACGAGATACCGACCGAGGCCACAAAACCAATACTCAGGCCAAAGGCGATACTGCCCGCCTCGCGGCGATTCATATTTCCTTCGATAAGCTGAGGCAGAATGGGGCGAATCCCATCGTGGAATACCGCTGCTGACTTATGCGCCAGCAAAGCCGTCATCCCGGTCAGGCATGCCACCACAACGATTTGAATGTAGAAATCCATAGCGCAGCCTTTATTTTAAGTGAGCGATAAGCATCGGGATCGCATGTTCGATATGCTCAACCGACAGGCCAAACGCCACTTTTCCATCCGCCACCATTTTGGCAACCTGCTCTTCTTTTGCCTTAATACCTGGTTTCGCGATGGTGCAGCTTTTGTTGTAACCAATCACGGCGATGGCAATCGACAACGCGGCTCCCGCACCGGTATTACAGGCACCGATGTAGTAATCGAGCTGGCCCGATTTCACTTTCATGGCCGCTTCCATATCGTTGTAAATAAACACTTCAAAGCAGTCAGGTGCGGACGTTTCAATCGTTTTTTTAATAAGCTCGCGCTGTAAGCCAGCAACACCGATCTTTTTCATGGGAAATCCTTATTTAAAGAAGACAGAGGGGTTGTCACGTAACATCAAATCAACGTTGGTCTGAGAGAAACCAGCCTCCAGCAACAAAGGCACAAACGTTGTCAGCAAATAATCGAAACCGAGGCCGCCGTTAGCCTTGAGATGCGAGCGGCGGGTAATATCCATGGAGAGCATGACGTGGTCGAGCAAGCCACGGCGGGCGATTTCTTGCAGCATCGCCACACGTTTGGCATCCGGGTAATAGTTGTTTTTGCCAATGGTATCGAACTGCACGTAAGCGCCCTGTTCGATCATTCGCAGAATGTTGTCGAGGTTATCTTTCAGGTCGCAATGGCCGACCACCACGCGCGTGAGATCCACGCCTTGGCTTTTCAGCAGCGCCAGTTGTTCCAGCCCCATAGTGCTAAAAGAGGTATGTGTAGAAATCGGACGCCCGGTTTCCCGGTGCGCAATAGCGGCGGCGGCAAAAACTTTAGCTTCGTCCGGCGTAATGACATCTACACTCGAGCCGATTTCCGCGATGATTCCGGCTTTAAGTTCAGTGCCATCAATGCCGATTTCGATTTCATCGATCATTTCCTGAGCCAGTTTTTCAACGCTGATGGTCGCGACGTGAGCCGGGAAAAAATCATGCTGGTAATAACCGGTGCAGGCCACCACATTCATGCCGCTATCGCGCATAATATCGAGCATAAACTGTGGGTTACGCCCCATATATCGGTTGGTCATTTCAATGATGTTGCGTACGCCCAGCGCATAAAGCGTTTTCATTTCCCCGCAAATCAAATCGTATTGATCCAAACGGCAATCAATGTTGTTTTTGAATGACGACAGGTCGATATGCAGATGCTCGTGAGCATAGGTATAACCCGACGCGTCAATTCGCAGCGGTTCAGCCATGATTGCCTCCGGTATGGGTGGTGTTAAGCAGTGACAGGAATGAGGTGCCGTTTTGTGGCGCGCTGGCGGCGAAGAATTCGCAGACGGTCGCACCGACATCAGATAATGTTTTTCTGCCACCAAGGTATGAATGTGAAATTCCAGGTTGCCAGACTAATAGCGGGACGTTTTCACGCGTGTGTTTGCTGTGCCCGATAGTCGGGTCGTTGCCGTGATCGGCCATGACCACCAGACAATCGCCAGGCTGCATCGCATCCATCAAGCGGGCGAGATTTTTATCGACCACTTCAAGGCGCTCGGCATAACGTGCGACGTCCTGGGCATGGCCGGCTAAATCGGTTTCCTGAATGTTGGTACAGATAAATACATCGCCAGGCTTTTGCAGCTCATCGAGCGTGATATCCAGAATCTGCTGGGTATCGACAAGATTCTGATAACTCACGCCGTGCGGGTTAATCGCAATATCAGCGACTTTACCGACCAGCACAGTTTTGACGCCGCTTTCATGCAACTTTTGCGGCACCTGAACGCTCGCATTCACGCCAAATCCCATATGTACGACCTGGAAACCCTGCTGATAAACACCCGAGCGCGGCGCGTTAATGCCAATGTAAGTGCCCTGTTTTTCTTCGGCAGCATCCAGAAGTTGCTGGCTACTTTCCAGCAATCCGCCAAAAGCGATGACCCGCCCGACCTGCACGCAGTGGCGCACGATGCTGCCAATGGCGCGCACTTCGTCAAATGAAATCGCGTTTAAATTGGCGCTGATGTTAAACACCTGGCCGAGGTCGGCCTCAAGATTGTCGCCAATCGTCACCGCCTGGTTCACCCACAAGAATTGCAGTCCAGTACCGATGCGATCAACTTCCCAACAATCTGCTTTTAATGCCTTTTCCACTTCGTCGATAACTTCAGAAAAAGGCATACGTAGCGGCGCTTGCGGGCGAGTACCGAGGATTTCCTGGTGGCCCATAAACGTATCGCCGCCTTCATGTTGCAGCGCCGCCGT
>Ga0207655_1003597_pt1 | contig 11459 bp, 9 predicted proteins | sample KBSM44metaG_FD_184398 | JGI IMG/M metagenome (GOLD analysis project Ga0207655, IMG submission 184398) | Miscanthus rhizosphere microbial communities from Kellogg Biological Station, Michigan, USA - KBS M4-4 metaG (SPAdes) (version 2) | ecosystem: Host-associated > Plants > Roots > Rhizosphere >... | reverse complement strand
AGTTTAGAATGATAGGACTATTTGGAATAGTAGTGTCCTTGGTATTGCTGATGTATTTAGCTTACAAAGGTTTTAGTGTCATTATTTTGGCGCCTGTACTTGCACTGTTTGCGGTCATTTGGAGTGGGATGACGCATGAATTATTAGGGTTTTATTCGCAAGTATTTATGAGTGGTCTAGGTGGGTACATCATTAAATATTTTCCACTTTTTCTGTTAGGCGCTGTCTTTGGCAAACTCATGGATGACAGTGGATCAGCTCGCACAATCGCAATTTTTTTTGTTGAACGTTTAGGGCATCAGCGCGCGATGTTATCGATTGTGATTTCCTGTGCAATCTTAACCTATGGTGGTGTCTCGCTTTTTGTGGTGGGCTTTGCTGTATTTCCAATTGCTTCAGCATTATTTAAAGAACTAGGTATTCCTAAACGACTCATTCCTGCGGCAATTATGTTGGGTGCATTAACCTTTACAATGACCGCATTGCCTGGCACACCTGCGATTCAAAACGCAATTCCAATGCCATATTTTAAAACAGATCTATATGCTGCACCTGTGCTTGGCATCATTGCTTCGATTTTTATGTTAATCACGGGGATGTGGTGGCTGAATAGAAGAGTCGAGCATTCGATAAAACAAGGCGAAGGCTATGGCAATCATATTGAACAGCATAAAGAAATTTTAACCCACTCAGATCCTAGTTTACTGATTGCAATGATCCCGATTGTATTGGTGATTTTATCGAATTTAATATTATCTAAAGTGATTTTTCCAAGTATGGATACTTCATATTTGGCCACGGCTCAATTTGGTCACACCAGTCTAAATTCTGTGATTGGTTTATGGTCGATCATTACAGCATTGGTGATCGCATGTATTGCCATTATTGTGCTCAATTGGAAACGGATTAACGATATTCGAGACAGTATTCAAAATGGTGTTTCTTCTTCATTTTTACCTATTTTTAATACCGCCTCAGAAGTGGGATATGGGTCAGTTATTGCATCTTTGGCAGGTTTTGTCATTTTAAAAGATTTTTTAGTTGGTTTAGTGCCAAGTAATCCGCTGGTTTCCGAAGCAATTTTGGTCAATGTACTGGCTGGGATCACAGGTTCTGCGTCTGGAGGGTTGAGTATCGCATTAAATACGATGGGTGAAACCTATATGAATCTGGCGCATCAATTTGGCATTTCACCTGAATTAATGCACAGAGTTGCTTCTATGGCTTCTGGATCTTTAGATTCACTTCCTCATAACGGCGCTGTGATTACCATTATTGCGCTTTGCGGTCTCACGCATAAACAGTCCTATTACGACATGTTTATGGTCGCAGTTATTTTTCCACTGCTTGCACTGATCGGGGTGATTACGCTGGGTACTTATTTTGGATCATTTTAATGCTTGAGTTTTAAAGCTAGAGACTTGGGTATTCGAAGTCGCTAGCTTTTATTAGTTAATCGATTGAATTTTTAATATAAGTGTTTAAATCATTGGCTGCATCTCTTAATGCATCTTGATAGCTGATTAAGTCATCTAATGATTTTCGAATACTTGGCGCATGGGTGTATAAGCAAGCAATGATTTCACCATTGGGATGGAGTATAGGCACTGAACAGGCCACCATCCCTGCGATAAACTCTTCATTATCGGTGCCTAAATTTGTCACGCCAATACGCTGAATTTCAGATTCCAGCAGATTAAGATCTGTAATGGTATTTTTGGTGTACTGGGTGATTGGAATATTTTTTAGAATATTTTTCCTTTTTTCTGCGGATAAATGACTTAAAAAAAGTTTGCCACTCGAGGTACACCAGACAGGCACTGTTGAGCCCACGGGTAAATATACCTGTAATGGCCAGTTTGTCTGTATACGGTCTACATACAACATATGATTATCTTGTAAGATCGCTATACCACAGGTTTCACCAATCTTATTTGATAGTTTTTCTAAAATAGAAAACCGTTCTATTCTAAATTTTTCATTTTCCCAAACATTAAATAGTAATTGTTTGACTCTTCCACCCACCAACAAGCCACCATGTAAATCTACTTTGACATAACCTTCTTTTTCCAATAGTTGGATGAGTCGATGAATACTGGGCTTTGGAATATCAAGGGCTAAAGAGAGATCAAGTGGAGAAGGGGGATGTTTTGCTTCACCAATGGCTTCTAAAATCTCAAGTACTCGTGTGATCGATGAACCTTTATTTCGTTTTGTATCTTGTGTCATAAAATTTTCCAAAAGACCCTGCTTCATTCATACCCACTTGAGCTTATGGATATTATCATTTGAATGTTATAGATATGAAATTTTTATCTGCCATACTTTACCGTAATCATGGTTTTCTCAGTATGCGAAATTTTATCCACATCATGAATGAGAAGAGAACAAGCAGCAACTTAGCCCTCAAGCCAGAAGTTTTGTGTTATTCAAGGCTTATTTGATTCAATAAGCCTTTAAAATATTAACGTGATTTATTCCAACTCAACATTTTAAATAATCCAAACATCACAATAATCCAGATTGGAATCAAAATGACCGATTCTTTAAAGTTTTGCACCCACATGATATATAGGATCATACTGATAAAAACTAAAACAATATAATTACTTACGGGTGAAAACAATGAGGGAAATTTTACCCTTGTCCCCTCCAACTTTTTGGCTCGTTTAAATTTTAAATGGGTAAAACTAATCAGTGCCCAGTTTAAAACCAGAGCAGCAACAGCCAAATACATCAGATGACTTAGAGCTTCTTCAGGCACAAAATAATTCAGTAACACACAACCAAAAATCAGTATAGAAGAGAAGATCACCGCAGTGATTGGTACACCTTGTTTGCTGACTTTTGCAAACATCTTCGGTGCATTGCCTTGTACTGCAAGCCCATACAGCATACGACTATTGGCATACATACCACTGTTATATACCGAAAGCGCAGCAGTTAGAATAATAAAATTAAGTAGATGTGCTGCCCAACCTAAGCCCAGTTGACTGAAAATCATCACAAAGGGACTTTTATCTAAACCACCCAGATCAAGTTGATTCCATGGAATTAATGACATGATGATGGCAAGAGAAGCCACATAAAAAACCAAAATACGGAAAATCACGCGATTGACAGCTTGTGGTATGCTTTTGTCAGGATTTTCTGCTTCGGCAGCCGTCATCCCAATCAATTCAATGCCGCCAAATGCAAACATTAAAAAGGCCAGCATATAAAACAACCCTGAAAAACCATGTGGGAAAAACCCACCATGTTGCCAGAGGTTTGCCACAGTTGCAGTTGAATCAGCACCTGCTGTGAGCAAAAGATATAAACCAAACACAATCATTGAAATCACAGCAACAACTTTGATAATGGCTAACCAAAATTCGGATTCACCATAAAATTTAACATTGCCCAGATTAAAACCAGTCACGATGACAAAGAAAAATAAAGCAGAGACCCAAGCGGGGATATGCGGCCACCAATAATGCACATATTTAGCCACTGCTGTAAGTTCAGTCATGGCGACTAAAATATACATTACCCAGTAATTCCAGCCAGATAAAAAACCAGGAAATTTCCCCCAATATTTTTGTGAAAAATAACTGAATGAACCAGCAACAGGTTCTTCTACAATCATTTCACCCATTTGACGCATGATTAAAAATGCAATCAAACCGACGATGGCATAGCCTAAAATAATCGAAGGACCAGCAGATTGGATGACTTGTGCAGAACCTAAGAATAATCCTGTACCCACAGCGCCACCCATAGCGATCAATTGGATATGACGATTTTTAAGTCCACGTTTTAATTGGGAAGATGAGCGATTCAAAATATGCTGTGCTGAATAAAAGAAGCCATTGTAATAGATTGGCTATAGATAACCTAGTTTGAAAACGATGTTGTTGAGGCAATTTTATAAGATATTGAACACTGGAATATTAGAACGCTTCCATCTATCAAAATATGATCATGTTGAGTGAATCATTTTGCTATTGAAAGAGCCTTCTCGCTTTGGGAGAAGGCTAGGATGAGAGGGATCTATACGTCTAAAAAAGACTTATAAAACAAGCTTATTCAGATTGCTCTAATGTACGCAGTGGGTGCATGCCCTCAACCATTCCCATAAATGGTGGGTAAATTGAGTAACCAACCAAGGCTTGAAGTTCAGGTGAAATCGACCGTACCGTATCTTTGGAAAGTTCAAGCAAATAGTTTTCTTGTTGTCGGACATAGGCTTCACAGTACTGATGAGTAATCGCAAAGCGTGAGGATTTCGAATGATTTTGACCGCCACCATGCCAAGTCGTACCGAGAAAAAAGATCACCGAACCTGCAGGCATCACTGCGGGTATCGCTTCTGATCTTTGTGCAAAACGATCATCTCCCCAACGGTGACTGCCAGGAATAATTACTGTTGCACCATTGTCTTCGGTAAAATCATCAATTGCCCAGACGGTTGCAGCACCAAGTGGCTGACGAGGACGGGGGAGGCGATAAAAAGCATCATCATAATGCAGACTTTGAGCGACTTCACCTGAAAGAATATTAATAATTTGACTCTGAGAGAGTAAGAAGTTGGGTTGGAATAGCCGATCCATAAGACCAAGAATGTGAGGATGTACGGCAAGTTGATCAGTGATTCGCGTTTTTGAGAGAACGTTATAGACACGCTGGGTTTGTTGACCTTCAAATGGGTTACGTCCAGTTTGACCGAGTAAGGCAAGGCCTTCTTGCTTAATTTGCTGGCGGGTTTCTTTGCTGATCAGGTTGTTGATGATGACATAACCATCACGCATTAAGCTTTGGAAATCTCGTTGGATTTCTGGCGTATTTCGCTCAGGCCCTGGTTGTAATTGTCGATGGGTCTTTGCGTGATCCTTTTTATTATATTGATGAATATCTAATTTAGACATTGCAAGCTCCTTGATTTAACGTGCTGGGCAGAACGGAACAGTTAGTTCATATTGTTTCCTGCCTTGGTTTTTTATTGGTATCTCCAGATGACAGTGGGCTGAGTTGTAGGGTATTGCTTGTCAGATTCCAGAGTTGTTCGAATAATTCCACATTTGAGGGTCTTTCTTTGGCAAGGATGGCTTGATCAATCGCCAGACGTAGACCTCCCATCAGCATTGCCACCGTTGTATTCGGATTAAGCTCTGGACTGATTATTCCCAACTTCTGTCCTTTGGTGCGGCAGATTTGTGATAAATATGGAATTTTACTGATTGCTGATGAAGTGGTTACGGGCTTTGGTCGTAGTGGCAATATGTTTGGTTCAAGAGGCTGGGGGGTAAAACCTGACATTATGGTATTTGCCAAGGCGTTAACCGCAGGCTATGTCCCGCTTTCAGCAACTTTGATCAATCATCGAATTGAACAGGCCTTTTTACACAATAAAGATCATCGGGGTATTTTGATGCAGGGCTATACCTATGGTGGACATCCATTGGGTTGTGCGGCAGCTCTGGCAGTACTCGATATTGTTGAAAAAGAAGACTTGCCTGCCAATGCTGCCAAAATGGGAGATGTTTTACTCAATCAATTAAAAAGTTTTGAAGACAAATTCCCATCTGTTGGTAATGTGCGTGGTAAAGGCTTGATGCTGGCAATTGATTTGGTTTCAGATAAGAATACCCGTGAGTCTATTGCACCTGATAATAATTTGGCTTGGCGTATTACAGAAGCCTGCCGTAATGCGGGCGCAGTGGTTCGACCTGTTGGGCCAAAAATCGTGCTTGCTCCGCCTTTAGTGATTGATCAAGCAGGCTGTGATCTATTGTTCAATGCATTACAGACTGCATTTGAACAGGTTGATGTATAACACTGCAAATTTGTCGGTTTAAAAACAGGATCAAATGTCTGTATGTGACACTTTGATCCTGTTTTATCTGTTCAATAACCTATAAATATAATATTGAAAACGTTACATTTAAGGGCTTGCCAATTAAGCGATTCGCCTTACAATAAAAGTTAGATTTCATTTTTTGATTAAAATTTAACAAGTTGAAATTTAACGAATTGAAATCTAAAAATAAAATTTTTGCATTTTTAGGTAAAAGCGAGGCATGGATGTTAGTCGTTGAACCAGATGTAAAGACAGGTTTGTTGCATGGCTTTGAAATAAGAGAGTCATTACAACATACCCAGATTTTAAAGGACTGGTCTTTATCCTATGATCAACTTTCGTCAGGTCATTTTGAAAGTCATTTAAATGAACTATGGCTGGATGATATTCAAATCTATGAAGAAAAAATTAGTCCCTCAACTTTCCAAAGTGGAGAAGGCAAAGCCGACTCATTGTGTTTAGGTGTTTTTTCCAATTTATCTGACCCCGCACTGTGGATGGGGCAAGCATTACAAGGTGCAGAAATTATTTCATTATGCCAAGGCGGTGAAATTATGATGCGAACACCACAACAATCTTCGTTCGTATCCTTGAGTTTGCCCATGTCTTTGTTAGAAGAAGCAGGAGAGATTCCACAAGGGGCAAGTATGTTGACGCATCAGCCTTTGGCACAAGAAATTTATTTTAAACTGACTGCTTTATTAAATCATGTATCTAAACATCCGTATGGGGCAGATTTAGTCTGTATGCAACAGGTAAAGTCCGAGATTTTAGATCTGGGTTTTCGGTATGTTCAAGCCTTGCAACAGCAAAAAAATGAGATTCGTCTATCAGCGCGTAAGGCAAAAATTGTGGTGCAACGCGCACTTGATGCGATGCAATCCTATCAGGATAATCCCTTAACCATGGATGAGTTATGTCAGCTTACCTATACCTCACGGCGTACCTTGCAAAATTGTTTTGAATTGATTACAGGACAAAGCCCTGCACAGTTTTTAAAACACTTGCGACTCAATGGGGTAAGACGCAGCTTTATTCAAAATGCTACATCTGCTTCTGTCAGTGAAGTGGCAAGTGAATGGGGCTTTTGGCATTTATCGCAATTTGCCACAGACTATAAAAAATTGTTTGGTGAAACCCCATCGCAAACATTGGCACAGTGTAAATAAAAATATGTGAGCTGTGGTTGATGTACTTTACTGAATTTTAAAATAAAGCACGCACAATAAAAAAGCATAAGAAATGTTTAGAAATTCCATTGAGATCAATAAAAATACCAAAGCCAGTCAATTGACTGGCTAACTACAATGAATGAGATTTATGTTATGTGAGCTAAGTCTTCTTCGTTGGCTGGGAGGGCAGAAAGAGTTTCCAACTGTTTGGTTAAACCAGAGACATCCAATAAATTCTTAAAACGGCGGTTTGACTCTGGCGATTCACCATGCGCTGTAGCTGCTGGGGACTGTACCCATCCGCCTACAGGTAATACCGATGCATGCAATCTTGTGGTGTGCCAAAAGCACCATTCATCTGTGAAAAATCCGGTTTTCTTTCGCTTCATGTTTAAAATCCATTTTTAATAAAAATACCATAATGTGGTATTAATATTGATAAATTTTAAAAAAACAATAGTAAATAAGTAAAAATCTTTTATTTTGATAAAAATTAAAAAATAAGACTTTTGTGGGGTTGCTAGGTTAAAGCCCTATGCTGTTGTATTTAATTGGATTGAATATTAAAAAATACCGTAATATGAAAATATTTTAAAATATTTGTTGTCTTTTTTATGATTTAAATATATAAAATCCCGTAATAGGGAATAATTATTTTAAATGTACCTATCGTAAAGGTGCCGTCTCACAGGAATTCAGGATGAAGTGTGATGAGGCAAAACAACAAGGACGCAAGGAGAACAATATGAAACATTCAGTTTTAGCTGCCATGCTGGCAATAGCAAGTGTACAGGCTGTAGAAGCAGAGACAGTTCAAGCAGAGACAGGGACATCCAAGCCAGAAACCTTTATGGATCAGTTTTCTGTACATGGAACATTAACCTTATCCTCTGATTATCGCAGTCGTGGTTTTTCCAAGTCGGATCAAAAACTGTCAGTACAAGGGGGCTTGATTTTGGCACATCAATCAGGTGCTTATTTAATGCTATGGGGGGCAAGTGCAACAACACCGAATGAGGGCAGCATAGAAGCAGATGCAATACTGGGTTATACATGGCGTATCGATGATAAAAACAGTCTGGATTTCTTTTATGCAGATGTGAATTATCCCGGCGGAAATTTTAGCCCAAATGGAAAATCGGCTGATTTTGGTGAATATGGGGTGATGTACAAACGTGCAGGTACATTTGTTGCGCAAGATAACTTCAATGCAGCAGTTTACTATTCACCGAATTATCTTTTTGGTTCAGGCAACGAATATTATTTTAGTAGTGAATACAGCTTTCCTGTTGTTGAAAATGTACAACTGTTTGGTTCGGCAGGTTATACCAAGCAGGACAGTGTTGCTGAATTTCAGCTAGGCTCAGTCCCAGATAGCAAGAAAGACAGCTACTTTGATTATAAAGTGGGGGTACGTGGTGACTACAAAGGGGTAACCACTGAGCTGGCTTGGGTCGGCAATAATATTGACAGTCAAATGGATATATTTGATGACCGCTTATATGTCAGTGTGACCAAGAATTTTTAAACAATCGTATTGTTTTTTTAGGAGGTAGCGTTGTATCAATTTAGCGAGATCTGTTTTCATTTCTGCTAAGAAACTAATGTCACAAAGTATTGCATCAGTATTCAATATGGATTTAATGAATTAATCATCAAGCTGCATGAGGGCATAATCTATGCAAATAAAAGAATTCAATTATAGTATCTGTGGTACAGGTTTGACTGGTGAGTGATGTTGATCGACCAAGCGTGATTGATTGTATACCCAGTGGCAATACCAATGCACCCACGATTGCCATCGCTGAAAAAGGTGCTGATTTATTAATTCAGTCTCGCTAGATCCCAGACATGAACGGTTCATTTAAAACTGGAATATACGGTCGCTATGTGCTTACGCTGATAACGCCGTATATTTAAAAATTTATGCTTATTTGGGGTTTTAGTATTGTTCTAGATGCTCAACTTCTTCTCGTTGAATTTGGATTTCATCCACTTCGATTGAGTGATGCTTCGGTTTTGGAGATGAGACAATCGATTGAGTTAGATTTTTTGCAGTCTCCAATAAAATCTCAATAATGGTTTCTTGGCGTAATAAATTAAATTGTTGATCAGAGCCCACAACACAGACACTATGAGTCACTTCTTTCGAATCAAAATCTGAAAAAATCGGGGCCGCGATCCCGATATTGCCAACGTTTAATTCATTATTGGTTGCGCAATAGCCATTTTTACGAATGTTCTTGGAAATTTTTAATACATCTTCAAGTGAATAAATATTCAGTGGATCTTTGGAAATTTGGGTTTCATACAGTTGCTTAATTTTTTTTATACTTCGATATGAAGTCAAAACTTTGGCCTGTGCACCCCTAAACAGTGGCAGAGGTCGTCCACGTCCAAAACTAAAATGCATGTCATTATTGGGGCTTAAAATAAAAGTGTTAATAATTTTACTGTCATAAAAAGCACTGACAAAAACAGTGAGTCCAGTAATTTGGCTTAAGTTTTCTAGATATGGACGGCCTGTACTTAGCACTGGATCATATTTTCTCATCATCCAGTCAAGCTCAATGACACGAGGGCCAAGGGCATAACCGCCCGGCCCACGCTTTACAATCAGCCCAGCATCACATAATTCTTTGATATAGCGATAAGAGGAAGTTCTTGATAAATCGAACTTTTGTGCGATGAGTTCAGCATCAATTTCTAATTGTTCAGGACCAAAGAGGTTGAGTACATTCAGTATTCTGGCCAGACTGCTATTCATATTTTCTCGATTAAAACGGCAAATTACTTTTTATATCTTTCACGAGTTATGCGATCTGGTCAATTGAAATATTAAAAATGTAAAAAATCCCGTATTGTGAAAATAACTATTGAAATAATAAATTTTATGTTTTATAAATCTCTTAATAAGGGAATAACTAAATTTTTCTGGTGAAGAAGATGATCGGTGCGGAATATTTTGTAAAAACGGCTGCGCAACTTGGCTTTGAATATTGTTTTGCTAACCCAGGAACAACAGAAATTCCGATGGTTGCGGTGATGCAAGCGGAAACTAAAATCAAACCTATCCTTTCTCTATTTGAGGGTGTGTGTTCTGGCGCTGCTGATGGATATGGTCGGGTGGCGGCAAAACCTGCTTTGACCCTGACCCATTTGGGGCCTGGCTTTGCCAATAGCATGGCAAATTTGCACAATGCTCGCCGTGCCAATACACCGATCGTCAATATTATTGGGGATCATGCCTCATGGCATGTGAACTATGATCCACCACTTGCCAGTGATATTGAAAGCATGGCAAAAACCGTGTCAGGTTGGGTACGCATGACCCGCAATGCCAACAGTATTGGTGATGATTTACAGGATGCAATGAAAGCTGCTTGGCAGGCCAAAGGGCAAATTGCTACGCTGATTTTACCCATGGATTTTCAAGCCCAAAAAATTCAGGATATCGGGAAGCATTTTCAGGTTACCGCACCACAACGTCACTTTGTCGCCAGTAAGGTTGAACAGGTTGCTCGGCATTATCAGCAGGGTAAATCGCTGGTATTTATTGTGGGAGACACCGGTGTAAATGATGCGGGCTTAAAAGCAGCAGGGCGTTTGGCGCAATTGGCACATGTACGTATGTTTGCTGAAACATTCCCTCGGATTAGTCATCGTGGTGGTGGTTTGCCAGATCTGGATCGTTTGCCCTATTTTCCTGAAAAGGCGATTGATGTGTTACAACACTATGATTATGTAGTGTGTGCAGGTGTGATTGATCCCATTAGCTATTTTGGCTATGAGGGCTTGCCATCGCGCTTGGCAGAACCAGATCGTTTACTTTATCTGGCTGATGTTGGTGAGGATGTACCTGCGGCACTCAATGCACTGGCGGATGAGTTGAATGCACCAGCCTTTGTACCTGTTGCAACGAATCCAATCGACTTACCCCCCGCACAAGCAACCTTGAGTCCAGCATCTATTGCGAAAATTCTATCTGCAAGTCTGCCCGAGGACTGTATTGTCTCGATTGAGGGTGGAACTTGTGGTTATCCATTTTTTACTGCTTCGAATGATGCGCTAAAACATCGGGTCATGACCAATACCGGTGGCGCAATTGGACAGGGCATTCCTGCTGGTTTTGGTGCTGCATTGGCTGAACGCGGAACACGGGTATTCTGCTTACAATCTGATGGCAGTGCGCAATATACCATTCAAACATTGTGGAGCATTGCCCGTGAAAATTTACCAGTCACGATTCTTATTGCTGCCAATCATCGTTATGCCATTTTGCAAAATGAATTAAGGCGTTTTGGTGTCGAAGAATTTAGTGAAACGGCATTGTCTTTAACCGAACTCAATCAACCGAAAATAGATTGGACAGCTTTGGCCAAAGCATATGGCTTAGCGGCTACTGTGACGCGAACCAATCAAGAATTACAAACTGCATTGACTCAAAC
>Ga0207655_1003591_pt1 | contig 11471 bp, 10 predicted proteins | sample KBSM44metaG_FD_184398 | JGI IMG/M metagenome (GOLD analysis project Ga0207655, IMG submission 184398) | Miscanthus rhizosphere microbial communities from Kellogg Biological Station, Michigan, USA - KBS M4-4 metaG (SPAdes) (version 2) | ecosystem: Host-associated > Plants > Roots > Rhizosphere >... | reverse complement strand
GTAATTTAATAATCTTTAATCTAGTCTCGTCTCCAAGAGCCTTATATCCATGAAGTAAAGCAGATGGTGGAGAATATGGATCTTCAATTTCATGAACATTCTCATCAGAAATAGGATAATAAAAGATTTTAACTCCTGGTAAAGTGGTTTCTACGTTCCAGGGACGATAGACATATTGGGGAATAAGTAAAACTTGATGGATCGATGGTTCAGGTTGATAATCAATTCCTGTCACATGCTTCACAAATTCTTCTGATGTATAAGTTGAATAAAGGGCACGTTTTTGTTGAACGTCTCGTTCTAACATGGCTGTAAACTCTGTATAGTTTGGTTCTATAACAGTCTTATACCAACTTTCAGCAATAATTTTTAAGTGTTTCTTTAATACATCAATGTCAACCGTTGAAATGTATTCAATATATGCTGGAAAAAACTTATGGTGTTTGCAGCTGTTCATTAAAGAAGCAATTGATTCTTCCTTCTTATGAGAAGCTTTTCTTCGAGTTTCTTCATGTTGAGAACCAATGTAAGGTAAACAACATCTTCGTACTTTATTTTCAGGGAGTTGATTAAGAAATTCAATGAAGTCTTGAAGTGAATCAAAGTGATTGGAATGGAGAAGTTGAAGCAAAGCAAACCACGTATTGTATTTATGGGTGTAGTCAAGCTCTTTCTGGACTATAGAAGATAACTCGTTTTTAATATTCTCCCAATAGCCCGTGGGCTTTTCTAACGTATGATGAAAGTCATAATATGTATAAGCAGCGATACCTAATCCCATTTCAAATAAAATCGAATATTTAATTTGTGTCGAATACGTTTCCCTCATAGAATTTAAATTCATTATTTTCATAAGCCATCTCTCCTTTCTTTATATTCTATATTTACAGGATATTAAATTCAATATTTTTCGAATATTTTTATAAATCATTTCTTTATATATCAAGCTTCACTGCATGTCTAGTTACCAGAATGTACGTTTTCGAAATACAAAGAACCTCAGGGATTTTCAGATCCCTAAGGTTTTATTTGCATTGGTCACTATTATAATTCCTTCTGGTGTTGAATGTTTCGATATCCGTAGAGTAACAATTTATTAAAATGGCTTTTATAATGTGAACTCACTCTACTCTACACACTCATTCCAAGGAATTTGTTTGTTTCCTTTATCGTAGCAATCCATAATATAGAGATGCTCCATTTTTTCTATATCGGTATTACGTGGGAGCTTTTTAAAATTTACAAAATACGTTCCTTTTTTAATTGAAGCATTGTATGAAGACTTTTTATCTAAAGTAGCAAGTCGTAGTGTTCGAATGCGATTATCCTCATTAAATCCGTAAACCAAATTATAAGGAACCTTATCAAGGTACATAGCGTAATTATTTATGTTTTGCTCAGTAGAAGCCAATCCCCCAACAAATGTGTAGCTCCCTTTTTCCTTTTTAAATATCGCGTCACCCAGATGCTTTGTATAATATGGACTATAAGTAAATAAAACAATATAGTAATGTTTCTTTGGAGTTTTAACCATTTTTACAATTTCAACAGGCTTTGATGAATCAAAATCCGGTTTCTCCTTTAATCGTTCCTTAATTTGGTGCTCAATCGCGTCCGGATATATTGTTTTAGCCAAAGTAGGTGAACAAGCAATTAGATTAAATAATACAGTAATTGTAAATAAAGAAATAATACATTTACGCATCTATATCCCTCCTTTAATTTTAGTTTATACAAGTATTTACAATAGGTTGCCCCATATTGATATGTATAATAGCAAAGGAATATGAGATTTTAAGGCGTTATGTTTTTAGCTCTTCTCAACAATTTATAATATTAAACATCACAAAGTTCGTGAAAGTATACGTTTACGGACTTTTATTTTGGATAGAAAATCTATCACTTTCATCGTTCGTTTAAGTTTTAAAATAAATTACGAACGTCTTCTTAAAAACAGACACTTTTACGAACGCTGTTGGTAGAATAAGAGGAAGAGAAAAGTAAAAGATTTGGATATATACGCGTAAGCAGTTGGAATCAAAATGAAGGTTGTCAACTTCAATAATTAGGAAAACTTAAGTATTTTCATTGAATAAAGAACATTTGTTCGTATGCAATATAGGAACAAATGTTCTTTATTCAAGGGGTACTTTCAATGGATCATGGGCAGCTACCAAACAGAAGGACTTTTCCTTCTCTTTTTTTATTAGGGTTAAGGTGAAACGTATTTTACTTACTGGTTTACGACATCTTAACTATGTTATCTGCGTACTGTTCGATAATAAATTTTCTGAAAAGCTGTGCAGAAGGTGGCATATAATGATCTTCATTCCAAGCAATACCAATGTTTCTCGTACAACTTGGATTCCTAAGCTTCAGCCATGAAATGCCATCCATTTGTAAGGCAGGAGCAGCTGGAAGGATCGAGACTCCAAGTCCTGCTGATACAAGCCCAGCAACAGTCATAACCTCTTCACCTTCGAACTTAATTTTAGGAGCAAACCCCATTTTTTGAAAATAGCGATCCAAAGTATCTCGCAAACCGCAATTTGATTTGATGCCTATATAGGGTTCATCCATAATTTGATGAAGGTTGACTTCTTTGTTTTTCGATAAATGATGTCCAGTTGGAACGGCAACAAATAGCTCTTCCGTCAGTAAGTCTAGTTTCTGTATCCCTTCCTTCAACACGACAGAAGAAGTTATAAAAAAATCACATTTTCCTTGCTCTAGTTTCTGCATCGCTACATCATTTGAAAATTGAGAAAGTTCAAACTCGATGTGAGGATATTTCTTTCCAAACTCGCTTAGTATTCTAGGTACCATTTGAGTTCCTATAATATGTAAAAAAGCTAACGAAATGGTGCCGGAAACTGGATTTAGTTCTTCCAACAATTCCTGCTTCCCTTTTTCCACCTCTGCAATTGCCACTTCTATTCGTTTCAGAAACATCTCCCCATACCGATTAAGACAAACCGTTCGACCTTGACGTTCAAAAAGTGGAACTCCCACCTCTTCTTCAAGCTTTGCAATGGAACGACTAAGAGCAGGTTGAGTAATATGTAGCATTTTTGCAGCCTGAGTAAAATGCTGTATCCGGGCTAGTGTTTGAAAATATTCGAGTTGATTCCACTCCATTTTAAGAGCTCCTCTCTTTTCCAGTCCATTACTGTGATTAATGATTTTGATAATTATAATAAATTGGACGTATGAAGAAGTCAACTGCTATCATTTCTTTATAATATAATATTTGTAACTCAGGAAAGGAATGATTCCAATGACCCATACGATGAAAGCTGTTGGGCTTTATCGGTATCTCCCTGTCAGCGATCCAGAAAGTTTGCTAGATGTGAACATACCCAAGCCTGAACCAACCGGGCGCGATTTACTGGTAAAAGTAATGGCAATCTCAGTTAATCCAGTGGATACCAAAGTTCGCTCTTCTAAAGATATAGTTGAAACAAATCCACGTATCTTGGGGTGGGATGTGGCAGGTGTCGTCCAAGAAACTGGACCAGATAGCACCTTGTATAAACCTGGTGACGAAGTTTACTATTCAGGTAGCATGGTGAGGCCGGGTGGATACAGCGAATATCATGTAGTTGATGAAAGGATAGTCGGAGTAAAACCCAAAACAGTAACTTTTGCCGAGGCTGCGTCCCTTCCTTTGACAAGTATCACAGCATGGGAAATATTATTTGAGCGCTTATCGATTCCTGAGGACACTAAATTAAATAAAAACAAGTCAATCTTAATCATTGGAGCTGCAGGTGGTGTTGGATCAATTGCTGTCCAATTAGCTAGTTTGGTAGGGTTGACGGTTATTGGTACGACTTCGAGAGAAGAGACATCAAAATGGGTAAAGACGCACGGGGCATTTGCTACCATCAACCATACTGAGCCTTTAAACCCTCAATTGAATGATTTGGGATTTAATTCTGTTGATTATATTTTTTGTCTGAGTGCCCCAGATCCTTATTTAAATGAGATGGAGGAAATCATCGTGCCGCAAGGCAAGATAGCTTGGATTGCAGATGCTAACCAACCATTTGATGCGACTATGCTTCGAAAAAAGAGCGTGACACTTTTTTTACACAGTATGTTTACAAGGTCTATGTATCAAACACCTGATATGATTCAACAACATAAATTGTTAAATAAAGTATCTGAATGGGTAGATGCTAAAAAGCTTAAAGCCACTATGTCTCATTGTTATGAGCCAATTAATGCTGAAAATCTCAGAATGGCTCATAAAATGATTGAATCTAGAAAGATGATTGGGAAAATCGTTCTTCAAAAATTTCTTTAATAATACTCATTTTCCGACTCATTCATACAAGCACTTATAGACTTACTATAAAAGAGATGGAGAATACATGATGAAACAACAAAACATAACGCGAACAAAAGGAATTACGTTAATTTTGATCGGATCAATACTATGGGGGGTATCAGGAGCTGTTGCTCAATATGTCTTTCAAAAACAACATGTGAGTGTAGAATGGTTAACTGCTGTACGTTTATTAATATCAGGCATTCTACTGTTAGCATTTTCTTATAGAAAAGAAGGAAAACATGTATGGGAAGTGTGGAAAAATAAAAAAGATGCACTGAATCTTACATTATTCGGTATTTTAGGCATGCTACCACTTCAATATTCTTTTTTAGCAGGTATTCAACATGGAAATGCTGCTACGGCTACAGTACTTCAATTTCTAGGCCCTGCTGTTATCACTTGTTATTTAGCTATTCGTTCTAAGCGACTCCCTACCTTTAAAGAAGTGAGTACTGTATTTCTAGCTGTTCTAGGCACTTTTTTTCTGGTTACACGTGGAGATATTCATAGCTTGTCAATCTCTGGTTGGGCTCTGTTTTGGGGATTAGCTTCGGCTTTTGCACTAGCTTTTTATACATTGCAACCATATACACTACTACAGAAATGGGGAGCTAATATTGTAGTTGGTTGGGGAATGTTAGTAGCCGGTTTAGCTTTTAGTTTTATTCATCCACCTTGGGAGATTGAAGGTCAATGGTCATTTCCTACTTACGCAGGTGTTACGTTTATTATAATTTTTGGGACACTTGTAGCTTTTTACTTCTATTTAGAAAGTTTAAGGTACCTTAGTGCTTCTGAAACAAGTTTATTGACCTCTGCAGAGCCTTTATCTGCAGCCTTTTTATCCGTAATTTGGTTAGGTGTAACTTTAGATTTTGTACAGTGGTTAGGAGCATTCTGTATTATAAGTACAATATTTATCTTGGCAGCTAAAAAGAGAGAAATAAAAGAAATCAATTGTTAGTAAGAGAAAAGTTAATTGTGTACTCTGCTGTAGTTCTTATTCATTAGATAGGATAAAAAGATTCAGCCAGTGTAACCTAGTATTTTATTAGCGTGCACTGGTTAAATCTTTTTAACATTGTTTACGGTTAAATTTACATCAACATTTAGTGGAGTGCGAATGCCCTGTTACTGCTCAACGTGGTAGTTTTAACTACAAAAAATTTAGTGGGGAGCTCACACAACATTTTAAATTGACCATAACCACAATACTATAAATGAACCTGGTACATAATTAACTTTTTTTATTAAGTCCTCTATGGTGAAGTAAAGCAAACTGCTGAGCTAGAAAAGATGGCGTATATGGCATGTCATTATGAAGCCAAGAGATGATTGTACCTATTAAAGCTGAAGTTTCATACCATATTAGAATGTCTTCTTTTACAACTTCAGTAAGAATATGAGATGACTTTCCCTTTTCCTCTATTTTCGTAACGATACTTTCTCTTAAGAATAGTGTTAAACGATCTCTAAAGATTGTAACTCTCTTAGATGCTAAAAGGCTCTTATATAGTTTCGAGTTTTCAGCGATATACTCAAGTAAATCCTCTATTATTTTCCAACTAATTTCATCTGAAGATGTTTGATTTATTGATGCATTATTGAAAATCGTTGAAATGTCATCAATCATATCATTCGCCATCTTCTCCAGCATATCTGGAATATCACGATAGTGTAGATAGAAGGTAACCCGATTAATCGTTGCTCTCTCAGCTAATCGATTAACTGTTATTTTCTGAAAATCCATTTCTTCAAGTAATTCAACGAATGCCTCTTTAATTAATTGTCTTGTACGAAGTATACGAGGGTCTGTGTGACTCTTTTTCTTTGTCATTATATTCACTTTCCTTTCTTATCTAACAGTTAAGCTACAATTTATCATGTTATGTTGTATTTTCTCTTGATAAGCAACAGGAAACTTATTTCTGTAAATTAATTTACACTTTTTGGGATTTTGTAGCTTGAAAACAAGATATATTGTACCTATAATCTAATTTATACATTGTAAACTATACAACACATTGTAAATTATATCTACGATAGTCTTGAAAGGATGAATGAATTTGAGTAAGAACGCAACAATCAATCCCTCCCTTAAGAAGGGGCCAATTATGTTTGTGATGATAATAGGGGCTTTCCTTGCTACTTTTAATCAAACAATTATGAGCGTTGCTATTCCAGAATTAATGAACGATTTTGATATTAAGGCTTCAACAGCTCAGTGGCTTACGACAGGCTATATGTTAGTAAATGGAGTTTTAATTCCTATTACAGCCTTTTTGATGCAAAGATTTACCACCCGTCAACTATTTCAAAGTTCAATGATTATCTTCCTAGTGGGAACAATTATATCTGCAGTGGCTACGAATTTCCCTATACTTCTTACTGGACGGTTAATTCAAGCAGCTGGTGCCGGAATTATTATGCCTTTGCTTATGAACGTTGTGTTATCCCTTTTTACTCCAGATAAAAGAGGATCTGCTATGGGTATGGTTGGGTTAGCCATCATCTTTGCACCGGCAATTGGTCCAACGCTTACCGGTTATGTTTTAGAAACATTTCCTTGGCAAGCTATGTTTTATGGAATGATTCCATTTGCCGTTATTGTTATTATATGCGGTTTTATTTACTTGAAAAATGTATCAGAACCTGTACGTTCTAAGGTAGACATAATAAGTGTTGTCCTTTCAACCATCGGATTTGGGGCTGTAATGTACGGTTTTAGTCAAGCTGGCAACTATGGATGGTCAAGTACAGAGGTTGTTGTTTCTTTAGTTTCAGGAATCCTAGCCTTGGTGGTGTTTACTTGGCGACAACTAGTATCTAAAAATCCATTATTGGATCTCCGGGCCTTTAAATACAATATGTTTACGTTGACTACTCTTATTAATATAGGGGTTACTATGATGATGTATGCGGATATGATGTTACTTCCTTTATACCTTCAGAACGCCCGCGGTTTTACTGCCTTAGAATCTGGTGTATTAATGTTTCCAGGTGCACTCCTAATGGGGTTATTAAGTCCTGTAGTTGGAAGACTCTTCGATCGATTTGGAGCGAAATGGCTTACTATAATCGGTATAGCTATTATTATTATTTCTACCATTGGTTTTATCAGTTTAACGGATTCAACAAGCTATACTTTTCTCATTGTAATGTCTACAATTCGTCGTATTGGAATGGCGTTGTTCCTTATGCCTGTACAAACTGCTGGCTTAAACCAATTGCCAGCTAATCTTAATGCTCATGGCACAGCTATCTCCAATACAATCAAACAAGTAGCTGGAGCAATAGGTACTGCATTACTTGTAACAGTAATGACAAATAGTACAACAAATCACCTTCAGGACTTAATGTCCAAAGGAGGAGTACAAGGCGAAACACAACAGCATATGGCTATAGAAGCTGCCATTCAGGGAATAAATGATGCATATTTTGTTATTCTCGTTATCGGAATCATGAGTTTATTCCTTTCCTTCTTTATCAAACGTGTTAAGAGTGCTTCTGAAGAAGGAAACACTATAACTATAGAAAAACCAGCAAAAGTTTAAAGTGAATTTAGTGCCAAAATTCTTTTTAGGAATATATTTATAAAGATCCAAAGATGTTTAAAAACAAAATTTATATAAAATAAACAATATGAAAGGGCGATTATTATGGATAATTCAAATCAAAATTTAAAGAAGAAAGCTGTACTAGATATCATTAGTGGTAAAAGTAATGAAGATCCGTTCCCAATATTCTCAGAGTTGCGAGAGATAGGTCCTGTGATTCCTATCTCATCGCCTATAGGGAAAATAGATGGGCAAACTTGGATGGTTACACGTATGAAAGAAGCGATGCAAGTTTTAAAAGATTATGCTCGCTTTACTGTAGATCCAAGTTCTATTGAGGGAAGTAGTATTGACGTTAGGAAATCCGGGTCTGACCCTTCTGCACCTCCTACTTTTCTTAACTCTAAATCAATGCTTTCTGTTGACGAACCTGATCATAAAAGATTACGTAGATTAGTTTCTAAGGTATTTACCCCTAAATATATGGAAAGTTTACGTCCTCAAGTTGAACAAATTGCTAACGATTTACTCGACAAAGTACAAGATAAGGGAGAAATGGATCTTGTAAAAGATTATGCTTATCCTTTACCGATTAATGTTATCTCTAACATGCTTGGAGTGCCTATAGAAGACCATAAACAAATTCAACATTGGTCTTCAGCTATTGCCAATGGGCGAGGCTTAGGAAGACAAGACCCTGGTATCGCAAAACAAATTCGAGCTTTTGGGGAATACATCGTTGAGCTTGTAGCTTATAAACGTCAGCACCCTGATGATGATTTAATTAGCCAATTAGTCGCTATTGAAGAAGAAGGAGATAAACTTGACGAAGCAGAGTTGATTTCAATGATTTCACTATTGATTTTTGCTGGTCATGAGACTACTTCGAACCTGATTGCTACAGGTACTTTAATGCTGCTAGATCACCCAGAGCAACTAAAGAAATTAAAAAATGATTATACTCTTGTTCCAGGAGCAGTAGAAGAATTACTGCGCTTCAACGGACCAGCCACAATTGCCGGACCACGTTTTGCTACAGAAGATATTGAGATAGGAGGACAACACATCAAAAAAGGAGATATGATTATTCCTCTGGTGAAATCAGTTAATCGGGATGAAATGCAGTTTCAAGATCCAGAGAATCTAGACATTACTCGGGAGATTAAGCGTCACCTCGCTTTTGGACACGGTATTCACATGTGTTTGGGAGCACCACTAGCTCGTGTAGAAGGAGACGTTGCATTTTCTACCCTATTAAAACGTATGCCTAACCTAAGTCTCAACATCCCTAGAGAGAACGTCGATTGGCACTTTACATTGAGTTCACAAGGTTTAACGTCGCTCCCAGTCACTTTTTAAGAGATTCATCTTTATGACAGAAAAACAGAAGATATGTCAGTGTAAACATAGTGAACGTATATAGTACATTGGCTCAACTGAATGATAAGCAAGAGCCTATTATATTCTTCTTAGGAGGTCTATCTAATGAAAAAAGATATGAAAGAGAAAGAGTTTTTACCTTTAAATGAGATAAAGGGAGGACTTGACAAAGTAGATGCTTATGATCCTTTCTCTTGGTATGAAGAAATGAGAAAAAATTCTCCTGTTTATTACGATAAAAATACAGGAGTGTGGAATGTATTTCTTTATGAAGACGTCAAAAGAATATTGAGCGAAAAAGAAACTTTTTCAAGTCATTTTAGTAGCTCTAAATTCTCAATAGGTAAATCATTGATTAATCAAGACCCACCTAAACATACCGAAGTCAGATCTATTGTAAATCGTACCTTTACTCCACGAGTGATGAAGGAATGGGAACCGCGCATTCAAGCAATTGCAAATGAACTCCTTCAGCGTATAGATGAGAAAGAGCAAATAGATATTTATAGAGACTTTGCCCATCCTCTTCCGATTATAGTAATTTCTGAACTGTTAGGTGTACCTTCTAAATATATGGATCAATTTAAACATTGGTCTGATGTTTTAGTTAGTTCACCAAAAAGCAGTAATAAGGAAGACATGAAAGAATTTTTAACTACCCGAGAAACAGCAGAAAGAGAATTAGAAGAATTCTTTCAAACGATTATCGCAGAAAAACGAAAAAATTTAAGTAACGATCTTATCTCAATCCTTATACGAGCAGAAGAAGAAACACTTAAAATATCGGAGAAAGAATTGGTTCCTTTCTGTAACCTTTTATTAGTAGCTGGAAACGAAACGACAACTAATCTCCTAACAAACGCCGTCTTTAGCATCTTAGAAAATAAAGGATTTTACAACGAACTGAGAAATGATTTATCTCTTGTTCCTTCGATGGTTGAAGAATCTTTACGCTATCGTTCACCTGCTCAGGTTCTCAGACGTAAAGTGATACAGAATACAGAAATTGGCGGTCAACAGCTACGAAAAGGTGAAACTGTTCTTGTATGGATCGGCTCAGCGAATCGTGATGAAAATAAGTTTAATGATGCATCGATGTTTGATATTCATCGTAAACCCAATCCTCATATCGCTTTTGGGCATGGCATTCACTTTTGTTTAGGAGCGCCTTTGGCACGTATGGAAGCTATTATTGGTATGACAGCATTGATAAAAAAATATTCTTCCATCTCTTTTCCAGAAGGGTTTACAATTGACCCAATTGAGAACAGTGCAGTATACGGACTAAAGAGTTTGTCTGTACATGTAAATTAAATAATACAAAGTGAAAAATGATAAGATTATACTCTTTAGGCTTTTACTAAAAAAGGCAGCCAATCAAACAATTAGCTGCCTTTTTAGTAAAATTGAACAACTAGAATTATGTTTATAATCTTGAATTACTCATTGCATTTGAAATATATCTGATTCTGTAATTCCTGCTTTCTTCAATTCATCTTGTAGGGTCATTCCCTCTTCGATCTTTATTTTCCTTTTAGTACCGTCTCTTAATGTAAAGATCCTCATTTGATACATTTTGTAACCTCTCTCTCTATAATAAAAAGGATTTTTAAGATTTAATTTCTCAAATAACCAATAATGCCACCAAAGACTCCTATTGCAAGCGAAATGGGAACAGCAGCTATTCCCCCATAAGCAACCGCAAACCCTAATCCGTCTGCAAGTGATGGATCAGTTATGTGATTTCCTTGTATAGTAACCCAAATTAGTAAAGCACCAACCATTACAACAAAAGAAATAATAGTAGTCAGTAAAAATGCGCTGAAAGCTTTAATCATAGATTCCCCTTCGTTCTCATTCATATAGAGTATTTTTTCTTCTTATTGTAACAATAATCGGGAAAAGATTCCATTGAATAAAGAACGTTTGTTCGTATATAATAAAGAACAAACGTTCTTTATTGAGGAGTACTTTCAATGAACTATGAGCAGCTACCAAACAGAGTCATTATTTGCATAGACATGAAAAGCTTTTTCGCTTCGGTTTCATCTGTCATACGGGGTTTAAATCCGTTGAAAACAAGGCTTGCTGTTGTAGGAGATATCAAACGGTCGGGATCTGTTGTGTTAGCTGCCACACCTTTATTAAAGAAAGAAGGGATCAAAACAGGAAGTCGCCTTTTTGAAATTCCTAAAAGG
>Ga0207655_1003588_pt1 | contig 11473 bp, 16 predicted proteins | sample KBSM44metaG_FD_184398 | JGI IMG/M metagenome (GOLD analysis project Ga0207655, IMG submission 184398) | Miscanthus rhizosphere microbial communities from Kellogg Biological Station, Michigan, USA - KBS M4-4 metaG (SPAdes) (version 2) | ecosystem: Host-associated > Plants > Roots > Rhizosphere >... | reverse complement strand
GAGCAATGAATAAATTTAAAAAAATGTTACGTATTACAGAACATGATGATGAAAGAGTTCAAGCATTAGAGTATAGATCTTATGCTGAAGCAGGTTTTCTTATTGCTGTATTGTCAGCACTAGATGTGATTATTAGAGGTCTGGTATTAAGCCATCCGTTAAGTGAATGGGGGATGAGTCTGTTCGTTTTAATCATTTACATAATCTACGTTGGAGCTAGACAAATTACAATGAGAATAACTAAAGATGACTTATTAGAGGAAGATGAAAAGAAGAAAAATAGAGCAGAGGAGGTTGCTGCTTTACTTGGTATTGCGCTCTTTGTGATATGGAGAAAGGTTATCTTAAAAGAAAGCTTAATTCCTTCAGGTTTACTAAATTGGATTGAGAATATTGGTGTTTTTATAGTTATTTTCATCGTTACGTATGGGATGACGTATCTATTCAGAAATAAAAAACAGAGTGAAATATAGAAACACTGCTTATGTTTATTTGAGATTAATAATATAAGCAGTAAAAGAAAACCTGCAGTCAAAGAGGTTTTCTTTTTATTTATACGGATAACTGTGATTATGTTAACTATTGATGTGTGTCGTATACATTTCTTATTTATAAAAAACATCTTAATTTATCTATTTTTAATTATTTTTTATTGTTTATCGATAATTTTTTATTGATTATATTAAATTTCAGTGGTAAGTTATTCCTATACATAAATTAGGAGGTTTGTTTGTGAGTAGTAGAAATGGTTATCGTATAATATTTAATATCATGAATTTTTTGTTTTGGGCTCATCTTGTGGTGACAGGTATCGCCTTGATATGTACAACTGGTCTTTTGATTGATCCTTCTATCCTTAAAGAGGCTAAAGAAAGCCCTAATTTTCATTATTCTATCTCTGACGGTGTTCTTGGGATTAATTTAAATAATTATGTTCCTGATGTGCAGATTTTACAGTTTCTTATGGTTTGTGCAGTCGTTGTTATGATTTTTGTAGCAATTATCCTTTGGAATTTTAGAGTTTTATTCAAAAATACATCCAAGGGAGATCTATTTGTTAGTAGCAATACAAAATCTATCTTCTGTATAGGAATTATTTTATTGATTCAATCATTTGCTAGTGGTTTTCCAAAAGTTTATATTGCTACTAAAATAACCCCTTTCGTACATATTGCCGATGGATCTTTTAAAATATCTTACTCAGTAAATGGGATCCTTTTAGTTGCTGCTATATTTATTCTATTTTTAGGTGTGTTTTTCAAAAAGGCAGTTGAGATTGCGCAAGAAAACGAATTGACTATCTAGGAGGTCAATTATGATTAGGGTAAACTTAGATGTCATGATGGCTAAAAGAAAAATATCCCTGAATGAATTAGCAGATCGAGTTGGTATTACAAAAAGTAATCTTTCCATCTTGAAAACTGAAAAAGCTAAGGCAATACGTTTTACTACACTAGAAGCAATTTGTGATGTTTTAGATTGCCAACCAGGTGATATCTTAGAATATGTACCAAATGAGTAAAAAGGCTATAGATTTTTCTATAGCCTTTTTTATTTCCGATAATACCGGTTATGTTAACTAAGAGATTTATTTACTAAAAGCCATTTTTGTATATAATTGGATAAAAGGAGGTTTTTTATGACTTATAATAAGAATAAATTAAAACTAGTAGGGGCTACTTTATCTGGAGCTGGAATTGGAGCTATCTTAGGAATACTAGCTTATACGCACAACTGGCTAGGATAAATACATTAAAGAAAAATTAGCAGCAAGGGATGTGAATGTTTACCTTGAAAGCAAAGAAAAGTGGACCCTCTCACAATATATCTAATTTTTTTGCTAAAGCACTTACTGTTATTTTTATAACTTTAATTGTTATTATTGCTATTTCATTAATGCTAGGAGCATTTGCGTTTGGATTTATTGGTTTATTCAAAATATCTGGGGTACAATACGACTCATTTTTAACCCTATTAATATTCCTATTACTGTTTTTTATTATTGGATTTATAGTTGATTTACTATCAATATTTCTTATTAATACATTTTCTCAACAAATTAAAAATTCTAAAAGAAAATTCCTTGTGAGATTGGTCATTGACTGTAGCTTTTCTTGGTTTGCTATACATACTGCTGATGAATTAATTAGAAGCATTGATATTCCCTTTATAACTGAGCTTATAGCTGTCTTTCTCCTCTTTTTGTTAGAAGTGGTAATGGACATGAATAGCAAAGGAGAAAGTAATAAGAGCTCAATAGTTCCTTGAAGTCTTTGGGGTTCTGGTGAAAAGATTATTTCAAGCTAAAAGAGCACCTTTCATAAATATAGTTATAAGGAAAAAAGGTAATGTATAGTATGTTTTATATTCTATATTTCATAACACTGGCTCCAATTGTTAGTTCAATATTCAAGGGAGAGATGTTAATGAAAAATATATCGAAAAATCATGATGTCCAACGAAAATATAGGGAAAAGCTACAAAACAAACAAGAATTAAACACATATGCCAGAGGTTGGTTCTTGTTTATTTTATTTGCTATACTTCTCGTTGTATGGAGTTATTTTTTTGGCGGAACGTTTATGCCTTATCGAACTATGTAGGAAAATAAACGTTAATATTTTTATAGCATTATAAATTAATCTCATAAAAAGCAGAACATCATATTTGATGAGAAATGAGATTATGGTAACTAGATCTCTATGTTACATTTATAAAAATTCTTTAAAATGAGAATACACATTAATATCTCACCAAACTGGTTTATTTTATCAAAATAGGAAATATAATCTTTACATATCTATCTAGTGTATAGTATTCTATACACACAATGTATAGAATACTATACACTTAACGATTAAAAATGGAATGAGGAGTCCTAATGAAATGAAGATTGTTACCACCAATAATGTAAAGAAATATAGAGAAACCGCAGGATTGACTCAAGCTGAACTAGCTGAAAGGGTAGGAACAAAAAGAATAACAATTGCTTCTCTTGAAAGAGAAAAGTACGAGCCTAGTGTTGGTTTAGCTATGAGACTAGCAAAAACATTTAACTGTACAGTTGAGGACATATTTACAGAGGTGAAGAAAGAATGAACTATCTATACCACTTTTTAATTAAAATAATAATTAGCCTTTTATTAATGGAAGCAACTTTTCACATATGGAAAATGGAAGCCGGAGAGCCAGGGATTTTATCCTGGGCATTACCTTTCATCACAATTTTTTGGGTTGTGTTAACGATAGTTAACGCAATTCAGATTCAAAAAGAAAAAAAGTGGTCAAAGGAAGATGAAGAAGACGAAAGAGATCAAATGATTAGGTACAAAGTGGGCTATATTACATGTTGGTCGAATATTGGCTTTTTGTCGTTACTATTTTTCTTTTTTGGTTCGTTTGGGTTAGAGATATTCAGCCCTGTATACGCATTAATAACAGTTGTTTTCTTGAATATTGTCATTTACTACGGAACGAAGGCCTATCTTACTTATTTTGAATAATGAAACGGAGGAAATTTAAATGGCACACAGCAACGTAGAAATAAATAAACAGGGGAAAAGAAGTATATTAGGTGGAATTTCAGTTGCATTCGCAGTCGTATTAGCAGCATTAGTATTAAATTTTCTAACTGGTTTAATCCCGTTGGATAAGTTACAAGGACTACCGATAGTTATGCCTCTAGTTTTGGCTCCAATTGGAGCGATTATAGGCTTTATTGGATATAGAATAAACAAAGGTAAACTTTCCTTATGGGGGATTATTTTTAATATTGTAATGTTCTTAGTACCAATTTTTTATAATATATTTGGAACTCTAATTTTTGAAGTATAACTAAACATGAAGAAAATACACTTTTTTAATATCATAGCAGGAATAATTATTATTGTTTCAATGAGCTTGGCAATTGCCGGAGGAAGTAACAATATACCTTACTTTTTAATTATATTATTTTTCATCTCTTACCTTATGCAAGTTAGAAATATTGTTAGGATTGTTTGGGTAATGGTTACAGGATTACTAGTTGTTTGGTCTTTAGGAAGTTTACTTCCTCACTTGTTTGCTCCTTAAAACTATATAGAATTAGATTAAGAAGCTTTTTACATAGCTTCTTTTATTACGAAATTATTTCCAATAACTGTGATTATGATAACTGAGTTTTTTTACCTAAACTATTACTTTAATGTTATTTTTAGTAATAGAGGTGAGTGAGATATGAATTTTAAAAAGAGCCAATCTTATATTGATTTGACGGTAAGAAATTGGGATAACACAGAGTTTGGCAGTACATTGAGGGAAATGTGTGAAGCAGCTAGAAAATACGAAAATGATCAAGTGGAAGTCCATCAAGTAGTAAATTTAGGGAAACGTAAGGGAGAATGGCATTACTTAATTATCTTAAATATCAGTCAAAATTTAGATAATTTGGGGGCACTTGTAGAAAGTAATTATAGGTAACTAACCCCCCCTTTTTCCAAATAGGATAAAGGGGACTTGGTTCCTGTAAGGCGTTTTATGTTAACTACCCTAAAGTATAAGAAAAACAAAAAGGCCATCTAATGGTTGCAAATTAGATGGTCTTTTAAAAGTTGTCTTTTGTCTTTTACATTTTAACATGTTTTTAAAAGAGTTTTCAATTGAAGAAAGCTTCCTTTAAAAATAAATAGAAAAAAGCTACTGACTGACTCCACCAACAGTAGCTTTTTTTACCTAAAATAGAATAGGAAAGTTAATGCCTCTCGGCATTGTAAGTAGTTTATCCAAAAAATATTGCGTTAATACGCTTAGACCTTGGATAAATATATGTTATGTGATTTCGAAGAAATTATCTCACCGGAAATGAGTTTCTTCAGAGTATATTGTAACAAAATTCAATAGAAAAAGCACTTAACTTGATTGATATACATACATGTTGAAAATGAAACATTTAGTTGAAAGGACTTATAAACTGTGCTAACTGGGATTTGGGCTGTCCTCCAATTTTACTTTTTAGTATTTTTCCATTTTTAAATAATATAATAGTCGGGAATTTGTCGACTACTTTTTTTTCTTCATTCACATTAACTTCTACGAACTTAATATCTTTTTTGATATTCTGCTCTATAGATTCTAAGTTTGCTCGAGTTGTTTGACACTCTTCGGTCTGCGGATTAGAAAAATAAGCTAAGGTTACGCCTTCCTTGATTAATGAGAAAAAATTATCTTTTGTTCCTTTTAAAATCGTCATTACAATCCTCCAAACCATCATTTTATAGTGAAGACTTTAACTATATTTTATTTGTTGTCTTGCTAATCATGCGCATTATAAGAATTTAAATAGATGTGGTGTTTTCTAAGTGACAGACACCTGGAAAATACGTATAATAAGGGAGAATGTTAACCTTAACCAAGTACATTCATTCAGACTAGGAGAAGACTTTCTTATTTGAGAAAGTCTTTTTCGTTTTAAATTTAAGCAGTAGGCAAACCGCCTAGTATATTGTTGTAAGCGAGAATATTAAAAAGTGGGTTTCTAATAAAACCATAACATGTATCAAAAAGAAAATCATGCTATTTTATTTTTGAAAATGAAATATACATAACAGACTAGATGTGCTAAAGTTGAATTATTCTGAAGATTAATTTTGGCAACTGTTCGAAGAGTTCATGGTGGAACATGTTTCTTTATTTATGGACAGTTGTTTTTTTTATTTACATTCTATCGAATTTTATTTATACTATCCTTACCTTACTGTAACGGAAATTATAGTGGGTGATTCTAACTACAAAAAGAGCCTTCTCATTCGTTGAGAAGGCTCTTTTTATTCTTAAAGTATTATTATAGTAACTAGAACTTCTGAGAAATTTGCTTAAATAGCGACTATGTAATCATTTACATATAGATTGAGTATTTATAAAAAATATTTGTTAATTCCACATTTTATCTAGTTTACAAAATAATATGCTTAATATTATAATCTTTATAATCTAAAAATTTTTACAACGAGGAGAAAAACATGACAGAATTTATTGCACTGCTTAATGATTATTTATGGTCCAAACTAATTGTTATCTTTTTGGTCGCAATTGGGCTTTTCTTAACAATTAGGTTTGGCTTTTTACAAATAAAGTTCTTACCTGAAATGGTGCGTCTATTGGGTGATGGGCGTAAAAATAAAGATAAGAAGAGTGTGTCTTCTTTACAAGCATTCATGATTGGTATGGCTGCTCGTATTGGTACAGGTAATATCGCTGGAGTAGCAACAGCAGTTGCTCTAGGAGGTCCCGGCGCAGTATTTTGGATGTGGGTTATCGCCCTAATTGGTTCAGCTTCAGCTTTTGTAGAAAGTACGTTAGCTCAAGTTTATAAAGTAAAAGATGGAGATGCTTGGCGAGGTGGACCTGCTTATTATATGGAAAAAGGTCTAGGAAAAAGAAAATTAGGTATTGCTTTTAGTATCTTAATTACGCTATCTTTCGGCCTTATCTTTAATGCTGTTCAAGCGAACACGATTGCTGCCTCTATTAACAATGAGTTTGGAATAAACACGACAATGACTGGAATTATCCTTACTGTTATCACAGCTCTTATTATATTTGGTGGTGTTCATTCAGTAGCTAAATTTTCTACCATTCTAGTACCGATTAAAGCAGGCGCTTATATTTTGTTATCGGTATGGATTATGGTTGCAAACTATCACGTACTTCCTAGTGTGTTTAGTGCTATTTTTTCAGAAGGTCTATTCTCATTTAAACAATTGTTTAGTGGAGTAATGGGTGCGGCTGTACTTCAGGGTATCCGTCGAGGATTATTTTCTAATGAAGCAGGAATGGGTTCTGCACCGAATGCAGCAGCAGCAGCTGATGTTACTCATCCAGCAAAACAGGGCTTTATCCAAGCTTTAGGCGTTATCATCGATACATTTGTTATTTGTTCATCTACAGTAATGATTGTGCTCGTTTCTGGTGTATATAAAACTTCTGAGTTAACAGGTATTCCGTTAACGCAAGAATCTTTACGTGTAGGACTTGGTGGATTTGCTGCAACGTTCGTATCTATTTCTGTTTTCTTATTTGCATTGAGTACAATTATGGGGAACTATTACTACGGTGAATCAAATATTAGCTTTATGAAGCATAGTAAGAAAACGATTTTATTCTATCGTTTTGGCGTTATTTTCATGGTCCTATTTGGGGCATTATATAGTGCTGAGTTAGTTTGGTCTCTTGCAGATATCTTTATGGGATTAATGGTTCTCATTAATTTATATGCCATTACTCGCTTATCTAAAGTAGCTAAAGCCGTATTAAAAGATTATATAGCTCAAAAGAAACAAGGGAAAGATCCAGTGTTTCATGCAGATAGTATCTCACATTTACCAGGACGTGAAACGTTAGAGGCTTGGAATGAAGAACAGGAAACTCAAAAACAAGGTGTGAGTTAAATCACTAATAATACTTTCAGTAGTAAATTCATTATACAGAAACTATAAATCAAAAAAAGCTACTTCACTCAGTAGCTTTTTTTGATGTCTATATTTCGGGTAGTCGTTCAATTAAGTAGGTGCTTTTTAATTCGTCTTATTTTTCTGTTTGTTCTGTATGCCACCATAATGAATCTTTTGGATTTTCAACAGCCTCTTTATACTCAGTTTTAGAAGCAACTGTGGGATAAGAACCTTTTAAAGATTTACCTGCAGTATCCTTAAATAGCGTTAACACAACGATTAAACCAATCAAACTAACTGCTAATAAATAGAAGCCAGGGGCCAAATTATTTCCTGTCACATGGACTAACCAAGAAGCGACTAAAGGCGTGGTACCACCAAAAATAGAGACAGATATATTGAATGTCCATGATAATGTACGGTATCTAATGTCCGTATGGAACAACGTAGGTAAAGAACCTGGCATAGTACCCTCGTATACAGATAAAACAATGCCTAGCATTAAGAGCCCTATAAATAAGAAAGGCATACTTCCCATATTAAGAAACTGGAAAGAAATAATTGAAAATACGATTCCTAAGACTAATCCAATTGATATAACTTTTTTATTTCCTAACTTATCTCCTAGCTTACCAAAAGTGATAGCTAAAGGTACCATAATAATCAATACAATTGCTGTAATAGGAGTACTTATAGTATCACTTATACCGAGATTTTCATCTAAATAAGAAGGCATATAACCTAATAGTAAGTAATTAGTTATATTGAAAAACGCTACAAATACGATACACAAAACGATATCCTTCTTACATGTTTTAATGATTTCTAATAAACCTGGTTGTTGTTCTTGATTTTCAGAAAGGTCATTTTCAAAAATTGGTGATTCATCTAAATGACTTCTTAAATATAAACCGAATAATCCTATTGGAATGCTCAAAAAGAAAGGAATTCTCCATCCCCAACTATACATTTGAGACTCAGATAATGTCCAGAAAAGCACTGTAGCTAAAATAGAAGCTAGTATGTAACCTGACAACGTACCAATTTCTAAACCACTACCTGCTCTTATGCGTTTATTATCTGGAGAAGACTCTGCAATATATACCATTGCACCAGCATACTCTCCACCTACAGAAAAACCTTGTAAGATACGGGCTAAGAGTAATAATATAGGAGCCCAAATACCAATTTGGTCATACGTAGGAAGTACGCCTATTATTAAAGTAGATAAAGCCATCATTAAAATAGTAGTCGTTAATACAATTTTCCGACCAAATTTATCACCAATTTTACCAAAAATAATGCCTCCTACTGGTCTAAGTAAAAAGGCAATTGCAAATGTAGCAAAAGTGAATATTAACTTTAATTCATCATTTTGAACTGGACTGAAAAAGTTTTGGCTAATAATAACTGCCAAATAAGAGTATAAAGCAAAATCAAACCATTCCATAGCGTTCCCTACGCCTGTAGCAAAAACACTCTTCTTAACTTGTTGTATATTTACAACGTTAATTTTTTCTTTGTTAAACTTCATTACATCAACTCCAACTGTATGATTCGGTCTCCGGTGTATTTTAAGGAAAATCCAGTCCCGAGCTTCTCCATCATTAATAGTAACATACTTTTTTGCGACATTCAGAGAGGAGGCTTTAAAAGAAAGAGGGATAGTATACAACTTATTTTTTAATATCCCCACAGCATTTACAAGATATCTGGTTAAAATGAATGCTTGTAAATTTAAAACAAGTGGCTAATTAAAACGACTTATCATTTATAATGTTGGCTGATGAGGAGTTGAACGTCATAAAAGTATTTGATATGTTTTGTAGTGGAGAGGCTGCTCCTTGTAAAAAATATAGAGAATCTTTTTATTTTCTTGTTGGTGAACAAAAAACTACTTTATTAACAACAACAAACGAATTCATTTAGTCCCCTACATCAACAGAAATTAAGAAATTTATACAATATAACACGTAAGAAAAAACTTAAAATCTCACTTGAAAAAACGCAGCAAAATCAAATAAGATTTGGCTTCTTTTTTTGTATTTAGTTTTTAGAAAGAGATATAGTGGTAATTATAAAGGAATATATTATTTTTACTGTTACACTAATCCTTTCACTTTCAGATGGAATGAAAGATAAAAAGTGTTATTTGATAAGATTTATTGAAATGAACGGAGAGTATTTAAATGCAGGATGTAAAATTTAATTATCTAACCGAATTATGCTTAAGGTATCAGCAACACGACTTTTACGTTAAAGAAATTCCTCTATCTATTTTGTCAAAAGTAGATAAAAGATTCGAAATTCCACAGAACGAGAAAATTATTGCTATTCTTGACTGTACAATATTAGGCTCTGGAAAAGCAGGCGTTTGTTTTACGGATAAGGGAATAAGATGGCGAAGTATAGGTAATGAAGTAGGTAGCATTGAATGGATTGAATTTAGTGGAATAAACCAGTTCAAGGTTCAAAATGAAGTAGAAATATACTTTGATCAAAAGAAAGTCTTTTTGTTGGGTGGAGGAAGTAATTATCCAATTCCATTATTTATAGAGCTTTTGACAACTTTAAGAGATGTCTTGAAACAGTTTTCGTATGAATTACTTTTGAAGCAGCATAGTATATCTTCTTCCGTAACTTATAATGAGCTGAAAAACATAAGTACATTATTTGAAAAGTATGAAGAAGCATTTGAGCCTAATAACGGCCTCTTAGTAGATAAACATATATCTACAGAGTTAAAAAAGAAAGTAATAAAGTATTTCGATTTCCATGTTAATAAAGGTATTGTTGCTTTTTTACGTACGTTTTCTCTAAAGAAGATAGATGGAATTGTAATTTGTGAGAATGGAATTTATTTAAAAGAAGCATTCATATCCCTTTATTATCCCTGGTATGTATTCCGAAATTTACCCTTATATTTGTTAGAAGATGAGCTAGTTATTGGGAAAGATAATGTTTTTCACCTTACTCATTCTAAAATGAAAGGTTCGGAAGTTTTACTTTTTCTAAAAAAACTGCAGAAGCATGCTAATTCTGTCTATCAAGGCGTTCCTAGTGTAATTGATCTCTATCCTATTAACAGTAAAAGCTAAAATAAGACCATATATTAAAACCCACTTCTAATCAGGTGGGTTTTTCTTTTTTTTGATGTATGTGATGCATATCCTTGGTTAACATAAAACACATTCCGGAACTCAGCCAAGAAAAGCTTAAACGAGAAGAACTCTTGAAATAATAAAAATACCAGCTTTTTATTAATTACTCATTATCAGTAGCTTGTGTGGAAATTTGCCAAGTAACACCGAATTTATCTGTTACTTGTCCATATGATGGGCTCCAAAAAGTTTCTTGAAGTGGCATTCCTACTTGACCGCCTTCTTTTAGTTTTTCGAACACTTCTTTTGATTTTTCTATACTGTCTATGGCGATAGCTACCGTTACTTGTGATCCAATTTGGTATGGTTGACCTGGGAATGTGTCAGAAAGCATCAAATCATTATCACCAATTTTTAAGTGCGCATTCATTACCCGATCTATTGCTTCTATAGGAGTAGGGAATTCTGGATTTCCAGGCATTTCTCCGAATGTTTGAACTCCAATAACTTTTGCATCCAATGCTTTTTCGTAAAATTTAACAGCTTCTTGTCCATTACCGTTCATAACTAAATAAGGATAAATTCCTAAAACCATTGAAAACACCTCTTTTAAAATTTTAGTTAGACTTTACTAATCACAGTTACATGAAAAAAGAACTCATGTTTGATTGAGTCATAACTCTCACTACGTATCTATACAACAAATTCATTGGGTTATCCTGCAGCGTTAGTTGATTAAGAAAAAAAGATACACATACATCTGAAGACATAGATTTCTATGTATACCATATAAAAACCTAGTTACCATAAAGTCCCTTCTAGGAACAAAATAGCCTATACGACTCTATATATTACCTTGTCTAATTCCAATGAGATAGGTATCTATAAATAGTTGTCGAACTAATTAATACTCCCCTTAAAAAAGAGCCAAAGTGAAAAAATATA
>Ga0207655_1003586_pt1 | contig 11479 bp, 14 predicted proteins | sample KBSM44metaG_FD_184398 | JGI IMG/M metagenome (GOLD analysis project Ga0207655, IMG submission 184398) | Miscanthus rhizosphere microbial communities from Kellogg Biological Station, Michigan, USA - KBS M4-4 metaG (SPAdes) (version 2) | ecosystem: Host-associated > Plants > Roots > Rhizosphere >... | reverse complement strand
ACGCGACTGACGACACGCTTGGGCGCTGGTCCTCAACAGGGAACGCTGGCAGACTGCCGTACTTCCAAGCCGTTCGTTTTTTGAGGCTGTATGCCAACGTTTTCGCCGCGACAAGTGTATCTGGCCAGCTGCATTCTGGTGTTTGGTGGCCTGCTGCTGGTATTACCGCTCAAATTGCTGCCCAGCCTGCTGGCAGGCCTGCTGGTCTATGAACTGGTCGACATGCTCACCCCGCAACTGCAGCGCCTGATTGCTGGCGAGCGCGCCCGCTGGCTGGCGGTGGCGTTGCTGGGCACGCTGGTGGTGACGGTGCTGTCGCTGCTGTTTGCCGGCGCGATCAGCTTCGTGCTGCATGAGGCGGAAAATCCCGGTGCTTCTCTGGACAAGTTCATGACCCTGGTCGACCGTGCGCGGGGGCAACTGCCGCCATTCATCGACGGCTACCTGCCCGCCAGTGCCACCGAGTTCCAGGCTTCCCTCAGCGCCTGGCTGACCAAGCACATCGGCGAGCTGCAGATGCTCGGCAAGGGCGCGGCGCACATGTTCGTGACCCTGCTGATCGGCATGGTCCTGGGCGCGATTATCGCGTTGCAACGCATTCCTGACATCTCCAAGCGCAAGCCGCTGGCCGCCGCGCTGTTCGAACGCTTGCACCTGCTCAGCCAGGCATTTCGCAATATCGTTTTTGCCCAGATCAAAATCTCGGCGCTGAACACGATATTCACCTCGGTGTTCCTGGCGGTGATCCTGCCGTTGTGTGGCGTGCACCTGCCGCTGACCAAGACGCTGATCGTGCTGACTTTCCTGCTGGGCCTGTTGCCAGTGGTGGGCAACCTGATGTCGAACACGCTGATCTTCATCGTCGGCATGTCGCTGTCGATCTGGGTGGCGTTCGCGGCGCTGGGTTATTTGATCGTGATCCACAAGGTCGAGTATTTCCTCAACGCCCGGATCGTCGGCGGGCAGATCAGTGCCAAGTCGTGGGAGTTGCTGCTGGCGATGCTGATCTTCGAAGCGGCCTTTGGCCTGCCGGGGGTGGTGGCAGGGCCGATCTTCTATGCGTATCTCAAGAGCGAGCTGCGCAGGGCGGAGCTGGTCTGACCGGCTGATAGCCAATCCTGTAGGAGCGCGCTTGCCCGCGACCGCGGTGTGTCAGCCCAGAGATCATTGCTGAGACACCGCCGTCGCGGGCAAGCGCGCTCCTACAGGGTGAAGAGAGATTAGCCGTAACGCTTCTTGGCCTCGATCGCCAAACCTGCGCCGATGCTGCCAAAAATGTTGCCTTCCACGTGCCGTGCCTTGGGCAGCATGGCCGCGACGCTGTTGCGCAGGGCCGGGATGCCGCTGGAGCCGCCGGTGAAGAACACCGTGTCGACGTCGGTCACGCCCACGCCAGCGTCGCCCAGCAATTGCGTCACGCTTTCACGGACACGTTCGAGCAGCGATTCAATCGACGACTCGAACAGTGCGCGGGTCAGGTCGACGCTCAGGCCCGACTCGACGCGATCCATCGGCACCACGCGGTTTTGCGCGTGGGTCAGCTGGATCTTGGTTTCTTCCACTTCCATCGCCAGCCAGTGCCCGGCGCGCTGTTCGATCAGCTTGAACAGGCGGTCAATCCCTAAGGTGTCTTCGATGTCGTAGCGCATGCTGCCCAGCGCCAGTTGCGACTTCTGCGAATACACCGAGTTGATGGTGTGCCAGGTCGCCAGGTTCATGTGGGTGCTGGTGGGCATGAAGGCGCCGCTCTTCATCCGGCTACCGTAGCCGAACAGCGGCATCACGCCTTGCAGGCTCAGTTGCTTGTCGAAGTCGGTCCCGCCGATGTGCACGCCTCATCGACCAGCCGGCGCTCGGGTGACAGGCGCACCAGCGAGAAGTCCGAAGTACCACCGCCGATGTCGACGATGAGCACCAGTTCCTCGCGGTCCAGGGTCGACTCGTAGTCGAATGCCGCCGCGATGGGCTCGAACTGGAAGGACACGTCCTTGAAGCCGATCTTGCGCGCAACCTCGGCCAGGGTGTCTTCGGCTTCCTGGTCGGCAGCGGCGTCGTCATCGACGAAATGCACCGGGCGGCCCAGCACCACTTGCTCGAACGACTGGCCGGCGGCGGCTTCGGCGCGCTTTTTCAGCTCGCCGATGAACAGCCCCAGCAAATCCTTGAACGGCATGGCCGTGCCCAGCACGCTGGTGTCGTGCTTGATCAGCTTGGAGCCCAGCAAGCTCTTGAGCGAGCGCATCAGGCGGCCTTCGTAGCCTTCAAGGTACTCGTGCAGCGCCAGGCGACCGTAGACAGGCCGACGTTCTTCGATGTTGAAGAAGACCACCGACGGCAGGGTGATCTTGTCGTCCTCCAGCGCGATCAGCGTTTCCGCTCCGGGGCGCAGCCAGCCGACCGTGGAGTTGGAGGTGCCGAAGTCGATGCCTAGGGCACGGGCTGGGGATGGGGTACTCATGTTCTGTACGTTCCGGTCAAAAAAACGGCCGCGCAGTGTATGCGAGAGTGCGCCGGATGCGTAGCGCGAAACGTCGGTTTATGCGGCTATTTCTTGTCCCCGGCCTTGAACTTGGGCCCTGCACCCCCAATCTTGCAGGCAACTCTCAATGCATTCGGCCTGTTTGAACACCCGTTTCAAGCTTGCGAGGCCGTGTGCCGATAACCTTGCAACATTCAGCGCAGCCAACGTTCTCATCTTTAACGCAGACCGAGATGTGCTGGATTCTCCGGAATGGGTGACCGTTACATGGACTTCAAAGACTATTACAAGATTCTTGGCGTGGAGCCGACGGCGGACGAGAAGACGATCAAGACCGCCTATCGCAAGCTCGCGCGCAAGTATCACCCGGACGTCAGCAAAGAAGCTGGCGCCGAGGACAAGTTCAAAGAGGCCTCCGAGGCCTATGAAGCGCTGAGCGATCCTGAAAAGCGCGCCGAGTACGACGACATTCGCAAGTACGGCCAGCAGGGCCGCTTCCAGCCGCCTCCGGGCTGGCAGGGGCGCGGCGGCGCGGGCCAGGGCTTTGGCGGTGGCGCGGGTGGCTTCGAGGGCGGGGATTTCTCCGATTTCTTCAGCTCGATCTTTGGCAATCGTGGCGGACCACAGGGTGGCCGTCCGCGCAGCTCTGGCCGTCGAGGGCAGGACGTGGAACTGGAACTGGCGATTTTCCTGGAGGAAACCCTCTCCACCGAATCCAAGAAGATCAGCTTCAAGGTGCCGCAGCATGCCGCCAACGGGCAGCGCATGGCTGACATCACCAAGAACCTGAACGTGAAGATTCCGGCGGGCGTCACCGACGGCGAACGAATTCGCCTCAAGGGCCAGGGCGCGCCAGGTGTCGCCGGGGGGGAAAACGGCGATCTGTTCCTGACCATTCGTCTGGCGCCGCACCCCAACTTCGACGTCGAAGGGCATGACCTGATTATCACTGTGCCGCTGGCCCCATGGGAGGCTGCGCTGGGAACCAAGGTCGCGATGCCGACCCTGACCGGCAAGATCAACCTGACCATTCGTCCGGACAGCCAGAGCGGGCAGCGATTGCGGGTCAAAGGTAATGGTCTGTTGAACAAGAAGGGCGAGCGTGGCGATCTGTTCGCGCAACTCAAGATCGTCATGCCCAAGGCCACCGATGATGCCACCAAAGCACTTTGGGAGAAGCTGGCCGAGAAGGCGGCGTTCGATCCGAGGGCTCAATGGAGTAACTGACAATGCGCAACACCCTGGTCGTAGACATGCAGGAGTTCTGTCAGGTAGTCGACATGCCGGTCGCCTATGTCATGGAAATCGTCGAGCACGGCATAGTCGAACCCCAGGGTACGCGACCGGATGAGTGGGTGTTCGACACCTATTCGCTGTCGGTCGCCAAACGGGCGGTCAAGCTGCACCATGAGTTGGAGCTTGAATGGGACGGCGTCGCCCTGGCGCTGAACCTGCTGGATGAGCTTGAGCAGGTGCGGGCCGAGAACCGCATGCTCAAGCAGCGTCTGGGGCGGTTTTTGCTGGATTGAGTGTTCCTGGCTCATCTGCCCCGTAGCAGCTCGGCTTGCCGGCGGGAGCGGTGTAACAGCAAAGGGTGCACTGCCTGACACGCCGCTCCCGCCGGCAAGCCGTGCTGCTACGGGTGCGTGGTGAGGCTTTTAGCCCTTCTTCGGCAATACCACGGTGAACGTGGTGCCATCGCCGACGTTCGACGTCACCGTGATACTGCCACCGTGGGCATTGACCACTTCCTTGACGATGAACAATCCCAACCCCAGGCTGGTGGAGGGGTTGTGATTGCCCACTTCCTCATTCAATGAACGCACCAGCGGGTCGAAAATACTGCCAATGGCTTCCTGGGCAATGGGTTCGCCGTCGTTGTGCACCGACAGGCTGATGTGATGCTCGCTGCCCATCAGCGACACGTTGATCCTGTGGGTCGAGGCGCCGTGTTGCAGGGCGTTGCCGATGAGGTTTTGCAGCAGTTGGTCGATCCGTGCCCGGTCCCATTCGCCCTGGGTGTCACCGGTGGAGGTGAACACCGGATCGCAATCGGGCTGCCCGGCGCTGGCGGCGTCGATGGCATCCCGGCAGGCGATGGTCATTTCCATGGGCTTGCGTTCGATTGGCAAGGTGCTGCCCAAGCGGCTGCGCACAAATTCCAGCAAGTCGTTGACCATGGTCGCCATGTGCCGGCTGCTGCTCTTGATGCGTTTGACGTAGGCCATATCGGCCTCACTGATGCCCGCCTTGCGCATCAGTATTTCCGAAGACATGCCAATCGCCTGCAATGGCGCGCGCAGGTCGTGGCCAAGGATCGCCAGGAAGATGTCCCGCGAGCGGTTCACCCGTTCGGCATAGGCAGCGGTGGATTCGGCCAGGGCCTCGTCGATGGCTTCGTTGAAGCGAATCATGTCGGTAAAATGGCCGATCTGCGGCGAATCCAGGCTTTCCACCCAGAACCGGATGACCGTTGCGCGCAGGTGGCGAAACTCGGAGGTCATCTGCACCAGGTCGAACCCGACCGTGTGACGCAATTCGCCATGGCTGGCCGCCGCCTCGTCCAGTGCGGGCGTCTTGCCGACATCCTCGCCCTGGGCCTTGGCGATCTGTTCGGCCTTGGTCTGCGCGGTGTTCATGTCTCGCGCCGCAGCCAGCAGGATGGATTTGGCGTGATCGCGCAATTCCACGCTGTTCAGCGTGTCAGCGGCAGGGGTGAGGGTCGCGGCGAACTTTTCCCATTCATCGACGATGCGGTCCACGTTCTGCACGATGAAGTCGGATAGACGCATGGAAGACAACCTTGCTGGCGTGGCGCTGGATGAGGTGGGGCCATCTTAGCGCCATGTTGTGGCAGGTAGAACAGCGGATTTTCACAGCCACCCCACGGCCTTGTAGGAGCGCGCTTGCCCGCGAGGCGGCGTGTCAGGCGACAACGATGTCACAGGCAAACCGCAATCGCGGGCAAGCGCGCTCCTACAGGCGTTAGAACAGGAAATACCGCTGCGCCATCGGCAGCACCTCGGCAGGTTCGCACCACAACAGCACGCCATCGGCCTTGACCTGGTAGGTCTGCGGATCGACGTCGATCTTCGGCAGGTAGTCATTGTGGATAAGATCGGCCTTGGTCACGCTGCGGCAACCCTTGACCACGCCAATCTGCTTTTTCAAACCCAGTTGCTCCGGCACGCCGGCATCGAACGCCGCCTGGCTGATAAACGTCAGGCTGCTGGCGTGCAGCGAGCTGCCGTAGCTGGCGAACATCGGGCGGTAGTGCACCGGTTGGGGCGTCGGGATCGAGGCGTTGGCGTCGCCCATCAGGCTTGCGGCGATGGAGCCGCCCTTGAGGATCAGCGTCGGCTTGACCCCGAAGAACGCCGGGCGCCACAGCACCAGGTCCGCCCATTTGCCGACTTCGATGGAGCCCACTTCATGGCTGATGCCGTGGGTGATGGCCGGGTTGATGGTGTATTTGGCGATGTAGCGCTTGGCGCGGAAGTTGTCGTTGCCTTCGCCGTCGCCCGGCAGCGGGCCGCGCTGGCGTTTCATCTTGTCGGCGGTCTGCCAGGTGCGCAGGATGACCTCGCCGACGCGGCCCATGGCCTGGCTGTCGGAGCTGAGCATGGAGAACGCGCCCAGGTCATGCAGGATGTCTTCGGCGGCGATGGTTTCGCGGCGGATGCGGCTCTCGGCGAAGGCCACGTCTTCGGCGATGCTCGGGTCCAGGTGATGGCAGACCATCAGCATGTCCAGGTGTTCGTCGATGGTGTTGCGGGTGAACGGCCGGGTCGGGTTGGTCGAACTCGGCAGCACGTTGGGGAAACCGCAGGCCTTGATGATGTCGGGCGCGTGGCCGCCACCGGCACCCTCGGTGTGGTAAGTGTGAATGGTGCGGTTCTTGAACGCTCCCAGGGTGGTTTCGACGAAACCGGACTCGTTGAGGGTGTCGGTGTGGATCGCCACCTGCACGTCGTACTGGTCGGCGACGCTCAGGCAATTGTCGATGGCCGCAGGCGTGGTGCCCCAGTCTTCGTGCAGCTTGAGGCCGATGGCTCCAGCTTTCACCTGCTCGATCAACGGTTCAGGCACGCTTACGTTGCCCTTGCCAGTGAAGCCGATGTTCATCGGGAAGGCTTCGGCAGCCTGCAGCATGCGCATCATGTGCCATTTGCCGGGGGTGACGGTGGTGGCGTTGGTGCCCGTCGCAGGGCCGGTGCCGCCGCCGATCATGGTGGTCACGCCGCTCATCAGCGCTTCTTCGATCTGCTGCGGGCAGATGAAGTGGATATGGGTGTCGACACCGCCTGCGGTGAGGATCATGCCTTCACCGGCGATGATCTCGGTGGCCGCGCCGATGGCGATGGTCACATCGGGCTGGATATCCGGGTTGCCGGCCTTGCCGATGGCGGCGATGCGGCCGTTCTTCAGGCCCACGTCGGCCTTGACGATGCCCCAGTGGTCGATGATGAGCGCGTTGGTAATCAGCGTGTCGACGACGTCGTCGGCGTTCAACTGGCCCTGGCCCATGCCGTCGCGGATGACCTTGCCGCCGCCGAACTTCACTTCCTCGCCGTAAACGGTGAAGTCCTTCTCGACCTCGACCCACAGCTCGGTGTCGGCCAGACGCACACGGTCGCCAACGGTGGGGCCGAACATGTCGGCGTAGGCTTGTCTGGAAATCTTCATGACGCTTCCTTGAATTCAAAGAGAGATCACGGGTGTTGCAGCTTCCGTAGGAGCGCGCTTGCCCGCGATTTGCGATGGTCCTGTGACATGGTTATCGCTGACCCGACGCTGTCGCGGGCAAGCGCGCTCCTACAGGGGCGCCGGAAACTAGAGGTCGCCCATCACCCGCCCGGCAAACCCGAACACCCGGCGATGCCCGGCCAGGTCAACCAGCTCGACTTCCCGCGATTGCCCCGGTTCAAAGCGCACGGCGGTGCCCGCCGGGATGTTCAGGCGCATGCCGCGGCTGGTGGCGCGGTCGAAGGTCAGGGCGTCGTTGGTTTCGAAAAAATGGAAATGCGAGCCGACCTGAATGGGCCGGTCACCGCTGTTGGCGACGCTCAGGGTGACGGTGCGGCGGCCGACATTGAGTTCGATCTCGCCGGGCTGGATCTGGTATTCACCAGGAATCATGCGCTCTTCCTCGACAGTAATTTGTAATAGATGGCGGTGGCCCGGTATTGGCCGTCGGGGTTACAGGCGTAGTCCGGCAGCTTGCCGCACAGCACGTACCCCAAGGCGCGATAGAAATCTTCAGCCGGGGAGCCGGCCAGGGTGTCCAGGAACAGCAGCCCGCGCTGATGCTGGTGCGCGGCCTGTTCGACGGCGTGCATCAGTTGCGTGGCCAGGCCATGGCGGCGGGCGTGCTGCATCACCAGGAGCTTCTGCACCTCTGCGCGATTGAGCCCGTTGGCCTTCTGGCACAGCGCAAGCTGCACCGTGGCCAGCACCTGCTCGTCCTGCACCACGACCCACAGCAACACGTTGCCGTTCTCGACCTCGGTCTTGACGCCGCTCCACCATTGATAGGCTTCGTCGGCATTGATGTCGGCCATGAAGCCCACCGACGCGCCATGCTCGACGGCATCGAGCAACACGCTCACCAGGCCCTGGTGGTAGTGCGCAAAGCTTTCACGGGTCACGCGTCGCAGTTGAGCAGCATTCATGGCGGACATTCCTTTCAGAGAGGGAAGATCAGGCTTTGGCCGGGGCTTGCGAAGGTGGTGCCGAAGCGCCCGGCGACAGGTCAAGTTGCATGAAGGTCAGGTCCAGCCAGCGGCCGAACTTGGTGCCGACCTGCGGCATCTGCCCGGTGGTGACGAAGCCTTCGCGTTGATGCAGGTAGATCGATGCGGCGTTCCCGCTTTCGATGGCCGCGACCATCATGTGCTTGTCGCAGGCCCGGGCGCGTTCGATCAGCGCCTTCATCAGCAGGGGGCCCAGGCCGTTGCCGCGCTGGTCGGCGCGCACGTACACCGAATGCTCCACCGTGTGGCGGAAGCCTTCGAAGGGGCGCCAGTCGCCAAACGAGGAGTAGCCCAGCACCTGATCGGCGTCATCGACCACCACCAGGATCGGATAGGCCTGGGTTTGGCGGGCCGCGAACCACGTCTGGCGGTTGGCAAGGTCCACCGGTTGTTCGTTCCAGATCGCCGTGGTGTTGAGTACGGCGTCGTTGTAGATGTCCAGCACGGCAGGCATGTCAGTCAGCAGTGCGTCACGAATCGTATAAGTCATGTTCGTTTTCACTTGTTCAAAAAGCAGTTTCAGGCGATGGGCTGGTGCACGGTGACCAGCTTGGTGCCGTCGGGAAAGGTCGCCTCGACCTGGATCTCCGGGATCATTTCCGGCACGCCTTCCATCACCTGTTCGCGGCTCAGCAGGGTGGTGCCGTAGTGCATCAGTTCGGCGACGGTCTGGCCATCGCGCGCGCCTTCCAGGAGGGCGGCGGAGATGAAGGCCATGGCTTCCGGGTAATTGAGTTTCAAACCCCGTGCCAACCGCCGCTCGGCCACCAGGCCTGCGGTGAAGATCAGCATCTTGTCTTTTTCGCGTGGCGTCAGATCCATGTGTTTTTCCGTTTCAAAACCAGATAAGTGAAGACACCCCAACCCTGTAGGAGCGCGCTTGCCCGCGATGGCGCAATACCTGTGCCATGGATATCGACTGGCACAACGCATCGCGGGCAAGCGCGCTCCTACAACGGTTTGGCGGCGATCAGGTACTCCAGATTCTTGGAGCGACTGCCTCGCGACCGAGAAGGGCCGGGCGCAGCAGCTTCCACAATTCAATCAGCCAGGCTCGCGCATGCAGCGCTTCGTCGGCCAGGCAGCGGGCGACGATCAGCCCCGGCAACTGGCTCAGGTCGCCACGTACCGGCGAATGCTCAGCCCGTTCACGGCACCGCTCCAGCAGTTCTGCGTCAATTTCTCCGGTCACGATCAGCGTCGCGAACACCGGTTTGCCGTCCAGTCGCCCCGTACCGGCGAATGTTCAGCCAGTTCACGGCAACGCTCCAGCAGTTCTGCGTCAATTTCTCCGGTCACGATCAGCGTCGCGAACACCGGTTTGCCATCCAGCCCGACCGGCGAATCCAGCAGCCCATCGCCCCCGATAATGCGCTGGCGCTCATGCCACAACAGCCTGCCGTCACGGCGAATGTCCAGGTGCGCCTGAAAGTGGCCCTGATCGAAACGCTCGCCACTGGCGGGCCGGCCGAGGGCTACCACGTCCCAGTAGAACAGCCGGGCATCGCCTTCCAGCTCGATGCGTGTTGTCAGTTCGGCCTTGGCCTGGCTGAAGACAATCGTCTCCTGCGGCAGCCATTCCAGGGTTGCGCCTGCCGCGACCTTCAGCTCAAGTTGCTGATACGCAGGTCCCGCCGCGCGATACCACTTGGCCGCGCCGGGGCTGGTCAGTTGCGCCCAGGCATCGGGACCGACGCTGGCGCTGATGTCCAGACGGTCGCCCCCGGCAATACCGCCGGGCGGGTGCACGATGATGTGCTGGCACACCTCAGGCCCTTCGGCATACAGGTGTTTTTGCACCCGCAGCGGCCCCTTGTGGCGGCGCTCGACCGGCCGCGTGCTGTCGCCGAAACGGCCATAGCCCAGCGCCAGCTCGGCGTGCCAGCTGGGGGTGAACAGGGCGGTGTGGGCAGGAAGATTCATAGTCTCGATTATCGTTTTTCCAAGGCGTGTACCTTAGCCGATCGGCGCGTCAAATGGTCACCAGACCACGCACGCCTTCGGCTTCCATGTGCTCGCCACGGCCCTGCTGAATGATCTCGCCACGGGACATGACGATGTACTGGTCGGCCAGCTCGGCGGCAAAATCGTAGAACTGCTCGACCAGCAGAATCGCCATGTCGCCACGCTCTGCCAGCTTCTTGATGACGGCGCCGATTTCCTTGATGACCGACGGCTGAATGCCTTCGGTAGGTTCATCGAGAATCAGCAGGCGAGGGCGGCTGGCCAGTGCTCGGCCAATCGCCAGCTGTTGCTGCTGACCGCCGGAGAGGTCGCCGCCACGGCGATGCTTCATCTGCAGCAGCACCGGGAACAGCTCGTAGATGAACGCGGGCACCTCCTTGGCTTCGGAGCCAGGGAAGCGGGACAGGCCCATCAGCAGGTTTTCTTCCACGGTCAGCCGCCCGAAAATCTCCCGTCCCTGTGGCACGTAGGCGATCCCCGATTGCACGCGCTGGTGAGGCTTGAAACCGGTGATCGGCTTGCCTTCCCACTGCACCGCACCTTCCTTGGCGGGCAGCAGGCCCATCAGCACCTTGAGCAAGGTGGTCTTGCCCACGCCGTTGCGACCCAGCAGGCAGGTGACTTCGCCGATTTTCACATCGAAAGACAGGCCGCGCAGGATGTGGCTGCCGCCGTAGAATTGATGAAGCTTTTCAACCTGGAGCATGGCTAATTACCCAGAAACTTGATTGGACCTGTAGGAGCGCGCTTGCCCGCGATTGCGCAATACCTGTGCCATGGATATCGACTGGCACAACGCATCGCGGGCAAGCGCGCTCCTACAGCGACTGTCATCTGCCGAGATACACCTCGATCACCCGCTCATCGGCCTGCACTTCTTCCAGCGACCCTTCGGCCAGCACGCTGCCCTGGTGCAGCACGGTCACGTGGTCGGCGATGGTGCCGACGAAGCCCATGTCGTGCTCGACCACCATCAGCGAGTGCTTGCCCGCCAGGCTCTTGAACAGTTCGGCGGTGAATTCGGTTTCGGCGTCGGTCATGCCTGCCACCGGCTCGTCGAGGAGCAGCAATTGCGGGTCCTGGACCAGCAACATGCCGATCTCCAGAAACTGCTTCTGGCCGTGGGACAACAATCCCGCAGGGCGCGAGCGCGAGGTGCCCAGGCGGATCGTTTCCAGCACTTCGTCGATGCGGTCGCGCTGTTCGCCATTGAGCCGGGCCCGCAGGCTGGCCCACACCGATTTGTCGGTCTTCTGCGCCAGCTCCAGGTTCTCGAACACGC
>Ga0207655_1003580_pt1 | contig 11489 bp, 9 predicted proteins | sample KBSM44metaG_FD_184398 | JGI IMG/M metagenome (GOLD analysis project Ga0207655, IMG submission 184398) | Miscanthus rhizosphere microbial communities from Kellogg Biological Station, Michigan, USA - KBS M4-4 metaG (SPAdes) (version 2) | ecosystem: Host-associated > Plants > Roots > Rhizosphere >... | reverse complement strand
CGCAGCACTTCGTCGACCAGACCGTCCTCGATCAGGGGTTCAATGCGTTTTGGAGTCTTCATCAGCTTTTATTGTGGGTCCTTTATTACCAAACACGCGAATGTCACTCGTTATACGGCAATCCTCGCATCACGGGGAGGGGTTGCCGACCTGTGAACCTGTGGATGCACACACTGTGCCGGATCAAATACGTCAATCCATCGCCCTTGTATCGACCGCTGCGAATCATAGCCGAGCCCACCGAACTTGTTGTCGCAAGGACTTGAGGGCATTTGCGACAGAATCTGACATCCCGCCGCACACAGCTCGTAAGAATTTTCTCTTCCGGCCTCAATTTCCCTCTCGTGCGGCCGAATTCCTCTGTGACAGAGGAATTTGTCCGACAATCGTTCCCAAAAAAATGTCGATGTCGCATCCAAGGAAACGGGTGAGAAATAGGTTTTTCGGCTGCCAATAACCGCGAGTCATCTGCACTGCGTGGGCCTACAAGAAAATCTGGAGCGCGGATGAACATCAAACAGAAGTTGACCTGGGCGTTTGCAATCATCGCCTGCTTGCCCGTGGTGCTGGTCGCCACGCTGGTGGTACTGAACCTGCGCAGCGATGCCCGGGACGATTTTGTCGACAGCAGCGGGCGCGAGATCCGTCAGGTCAGCAATGCCATGCAGCTTTTTTTCGACGGCATCAGCCAGAACGTCGATTACCTGGCGGCGCAACCATTGGTCAAAAACGCCGACGGCAGCGTGCGCAGCCGCATGAGCGCCAACGCTTCCGACACCTCGGATGGCGAGATCGACAAACAACTGTTTGCACTGTTCGAGGGGCTGGCCAAAGCCCACCCTGCCTACTCCTACGTTTCTTATGGATTGAACAGCGGCGGCTATGCCTTCTGGCCGGGCGATCCGAAGATGGCCAACTACGACCCGCGCACCCGCCCGTGGTACAAGACCGCCATGGCCAACCCGGGCAAGACCCTGCGCACCGAAGCCTACTACTGGGCCGGCGATGACGCGGTACTGGTCAGCACCGTGCGCGCGGTCGCCAACCAGTTGGGCGCCCAGGGTGGCGTGGTCAACATTGACGTGTCGCTCAAGCAACTGACCGAGATCGTCAAACAGATCAAGCTCGGTGAAAGCGGTTACCTGATGCTGATGGAAAACACCGGTACGGTGCTGGTCGATCCGAAGCAACCGGAGCACAACTTCAAGCGACTCGACAGCCTCGGCGACGGCTACGCGCAACTGGCCAAGGCCGGCAAAGGCCTGGTTGACATCGAGCTCAACGGCGAGCGCTACATGGCCAATGTCTGGCCATCGGAGCAACTGGGCTGGACCTTCATCGGCCTGATCAAACAGAACGAAGTGATGAGCTCGGCGACCCGCCTGACCTGGCTGATCGCAATCATAGCCGCGGTGCTGGCGGTGTTCTTCGCCGTGGTCGGCGCCAGTTTCGCCAGCCTGATCGTGCGGCCGATCCGCAGCGTGGCCAATGGTCTGGAAGGCATCGCCCAGGGCGAAGGCGACCTGACCAAGAACCTCGACATCCGTGGCAGCGACGAAACCGCGCAACTGGCCAACTGGTTCAACCAGTTCCTCACCGCGATTCGCAGCCTGATCCAGCACATCGGCGGCGCGGCCGGGAAAATCCTTGCCACTTCGCAGAGCTCGACCCGGGTCTCCGGCGACATGGCTGAAGCCGCCGGCCGTCAGCGCGAAGCGGTGGACATGGTGTCGACTGCGTTTCACGAAATGGTCGCCACCGCCAACGAAGTCGCCCGCTCGTGCAGCCAGGCGGCGGAGTCGGCCGACAGCGGTCAGCGCCAGGCCCGCGAAGGTCAGCAACAGATCGATGCGGCGGTGCACAGCGTCGATCAACTGAGCCAGGAGCTGGAACAGTCGGCACAGTCGATGCAGCAACTGGAGCGTGACAGCAATGACATCCAGTCGATCCTCGGCACCATTCGTTCCATTGCCGAACAGACCAACCTGCTGGCGCTCAACGCCGCCATCGAGGCGGCGCGGGCCGGTGAGCAGGGGCGTGGTTTTGCGGTGGTGGCCGACGAGGTTCGCGCACTGGCCAAACGCACGGCGGATTCGACGGCGGAAATCGACGGCCTGCTGGGCAACCTCGCCAAACGCACCAGCGCGGTGACCCAGCAGATGCGGGCCAGCCTTGATGTGTCACAGCAATCGGTGGCACGCATTGGCGAGGCGCGGGAAAGCTTTGGGCAGATTCGGGAATCGGTGGATGTGATTCGTGACATGAACACGCAGATCGCGACGGCGGCGGAAGAGCAGCATCAGGTGGCCGAGGACATCAATCGGCACATCAGCCAGATTCATGGTGATGCGCAACTGGTGGCCGAGCTGGCCAATTCGGCGCGGCTGGATTCGCAGAGTCTGGCGGGTTTGTCGAATGAGCTGGATGGGTTGGTGCGCAGGTTCCGGACTTGAGATTGGGGGGGCCCTGAAAAGCCCCCTCACCCCAGCCCTCTCCCGGGGGGAGAGGGAGCCGACCGAGTTGTCTTGCGTCATACATCGACCTGAAAAAAAGTGTCGATTATGGATTCACAGCCAATCTCTCACGTCGGTGAACCTCTCCAATATCCCCCAATCAGTCCCCTCTCCCTCCGGGAGAGGGTTAGGGTGAGGGCAAGCTTTTGCTCCTCTAGCGCTCGATGATCGCCGTCACACCCTGGCCACCAGCCGCACAAATCGAAATCAACCCCCGCCCCTGCCCCGCCGCATCCAGCAACTTCGCCAGGTTCGCCACGATCCGCCCGCCCGTCGCGGCAAACGGATGCCCCGCCGCCAGCGAGCTGCCCTTGACGTTCAAGCGGCTGCGGTCAATCGACCCCAACGGCGCATCCAGCCCCAGTCGGGTCTTGCAGTACTCCGGATCCTCCCAGGCCTTCAACGTGCACAACACCTGCGCGGCAAATGCTTCGTGGATTTCGTAGTAGTCGAAGTCCTGCAAGGTCAGCCCATTGCGCGCCAGCAAACGCGGCACCGCATACACCGGCGCCATCAACAGCCCTTCGGCGCCGTTGACGAAATCCACCGCCGCCGCTTCGCCGTCACGCAAGTAAGCGAGGATCGGCAAGCCGCGTTCCTTCGCCCACTCTTCGCTGCCCAGCAACACCACCGAGGCGCCATCGGTCAGTGGCGTGGAGTTGCCGGCGGTCAGCGTGCCCTTGGCGCTTTTCTCGAAGGCCGGCTTCAGGGTCGCGAGTTTTTCCAGGGTCAGGTCCGGGCGCAGGTTGTTGTCGCGGGTCAGGCCGAGGAATGGGGTCATCAGGTCGTTGTGCCAGCCTTCGCTGTAGGACGCGGCGAGTTTGTGGTGGCTTTCGAGTGCCAGTTGATCCTGTTCTTCGCGAGGAATGTTCCAGGTCTGCGCCATCAGCTCGCAGTGCTGGCCCATCGACAGGCCGGTGCGCGGTTCGCCGTTGCGCGGGAATTCGGGGATCAGGTGTTTCGGGCGCAATTGCAGAAAAGTCTTGAGCTTGTCGCCGGTGGTCTTGGCGCGGTTGGCTTGCAGAAGGATCTTGCGCAGGCCTTCGCTGACGCTGATCGGCGCGTCCGACGTGGTGTCGACGCCGCCGGCAATGCCGCAGTCGATCTGGCCGAGGGCGATCTTGTTCGCCACCAGCAACGCCGCCTCCAGGCCGGTGCCGCACGCCTGCTGTATGTCATAGGCCGGCGTGGCCGGCGACAGGCGCGAGCCGAGCACGCATTCGCGGGTCAGGTTCATATCCCGTGACAATTTCAGCACCGCCCCCGCGACCACTTCGCCCATGCGCTGGCCGTGCAGATTGTAGCGTTCGATCAGACCTTCGAGGGCGGCGGTGAGCATCACCTGATTGCTCGCGGTGGCGTATGGGCCGTTGGAACGGGCGAACGGAATACGGTTGCCACCTATGATCGCGACGCGGCGCAGCTGACTCATGAAAAACTCCTTGTGAAATATCCAGTCTGAAAATCGGGCACTGAAAACCCTGCCGGGCCCCAAAAACACCGGGGGCAAACTACTCTGCTGTTCTAGCGTAGGCCTTATTGCGTGGATCGAACGATTGATTGCCCTTCGCAGTCCACACTTTGAACCCCATCTTCTGGAGAGCGTTCCATGTCTGACCGCTATATCGACTTCGCCAACTCGTCCATCGGCCATCGTCTGGTCGGGGCCCTGGGCCTGCCGTCGCCGGTGCGGCTGGAACGCTGGCAGGCCGGGCGCCTGCGGCCGGTGGACGGTGCGCTGCTGATCGGCGGCGGGCCGCTGGCCGAAAGGGTCAGCGCCTTCGCCAATCGCCTGACTGACGCGATTTACCGTTACGGCGACCAGCCGGCAACTGCCACCCAATGGATTCCCGGCCATGGCCCGAAACTCAAGGCCGTGGTGTTCGATGCCAGCGATCTGCAGCACACCGACCAGCTCAAGCATCTGCGCGAGTTCTTCCAGCCGCTGATGAAGAACCTCGACAGCAGCGCGCACCTGGTGATTCTCGGCCGTGCCCCGGAAACCCTGCGTGAACCGTTTGCCGCCAGTGCCCAGCGAGCGCTTGAAGGCTTCTCTCGCTCGCTGGCCAAGGAGTTGCGCAGCGGCGGCACGCTGCAACTGATCTACGTCGGCGAAGGAGCCGAGGATCAGCTCGAAGGGCCGCTGCGGTTTTTCCTTTCGCCGAAAAGTGCGTTCGTCTCCGGGCAGGTGATCAGGCTGACAGCCTGCGCCACCCAGGTCACAGACTGGACGCGCCCATTGGCCGGGCGCAAAGCGCTGGTCACCGGCGCGGCGCGGGGCATCGGTGCCTCCATCGCCGAAACCCTGGCGCGGGACGGCGCCGAGGTGATTCTGCTCGACGTGCCGCCCGCGAAAACCGATCTGGAAGCCCTGGCCGCCCGCCTCGGCGGGCGCGCCATCACCCTCGATATCTGCGCCGAAGACGCCGCCGCGCAGTTGATCGAACAGTTGCCGGACGGCCTCGACATTCTGGTGCACAACGCCGGCATCACCCGCGACAAGACCCTGGCCAACATGACGCCCGAGTTCTGGGACGCGGTGCTGGCGGTCAATCTCAACGCCCCGCAAGTACTGACCAAGGCCCTGCTCGACAGCGGCACCCTGCGCGACAACGCACGCGTGATTTTGCTGGCCTCGATCAGCGGCATCGCCGGCAATCGCGGGCAGACCAATTATGCGGCGAGCAAGGCCGGATTGATCGGCCTCGCCCAAGCCTGGGCGCCGACGCTGCTGGAGCGCGGCATCAGCATCAACGCCGTGGCGCCGGGATTCATCGAGACCCAGATGACTGCGCACATTCCGTTCGGCCTGCGTGAAGCCGGCCGGCGCATGAGTTCGCTGGGCCAGGGCGGCCTGCCGCAAGACGTCGCCGAAGCCGTGGCCTGGCTGGCACAACCGGGCACCGGCGCGTTCACCGGGCAGGCGCTGCGGGTCTGTGGACAAAGTGTTCTGGGGGCTTAGGCATGAGCATCGAATGGCATACGTTGCACCAGGAACCTAGCCTGCCAGGACTGTATGTCCGGGCGGCGACCCGGCGCAAAATCACCGGCACCACCTTGCCCGACAGCGGCTTGCGCTGCGCCGTCGAGGTGGATGGCAAACGTCTGGCGGCCTATCGCAAGGTCTGCGGTTTTGCCGATGACGGCCTGCTGCCGCCGACTTATCCACACGTCCTGGCGTTTGCGTTGCAGATGCAATTGCTCACGGCCAAAGACTTTCCATTCCCGCTGCTGGGGCTGATTCATCTGAGCAACCGTATTCGCGTGCTGCGGCCGATGGGCGGGATCGGTCGGGCGCAGGTCAGCGTTCGGGTCCACAACCTGCAACCGCATCCGAAAGGCGCGACGTTCGAGCTGCTGACCACCCTCGACGATCAGCTTGGCCCACTCTGGGAGACCGAAAGCCAGATGCTCTGCCGAGGCGTGAGGCTGGAGGGCGAAGCGCTCGAACAGACGTGGGAACCCACGCTGCCACTGATGCAGGTGGCGCAGTGGAAAGCCCCGGCGGACATTGGCCGGCAGTACGCTAAAGTCTCCGGCGACTACAACCCGATCCACCTGAGTGCCGCCAGTGCCAGGCTGTTCGGCTTCCCCACCGCCATCGCCCACGGCTTGTGGAACAAGGCCCGTACGCTGGCTGCACTGGCAGATCATCTGCCACGGGCCAACCTGGAAATTGCTGTGTACTTTCGCAAGCCGGTGCGCCTGCCGAGCGAAGTATCGCTGTTCGCCAGCGCTGCGGGATCCAGCGGTGAATTACGTCTGATCGGTGCCGGGGATCTGGAACATATGGTCGGCCACTGGCAACCGATTGCCTGAGTCGACCCACCGCGCCAGTCGCTACCCCGCTCCTGGCGGGGTGCGATCCGCCCCGCGAAACATGTTTAATTGTGTGTATATAACTTAAGTTTTTTCCCCCGCCATCCACTTCCTTGCCAAACACCCGGCCTTGATTCTCAAGGCTTTTTTTGCGCGCTTATATCCTCGGCATTAGTCGCTAAGCTGCAGATTCACCCCTCTATATAAAGGAATTAATACCAACTCGAGAATGGCATGAATCCAACCTTGCGATTGATATGAGCACAACGGGCGAAGGCATTGCCGACAACAGAATCGGTGAGCCATCGAAGACAACGAACGTTGTGACAGGTGCAAGGGATTACCCTCATGAAAACTCAAGTGTGGTGCAAATCGGCAACAGCGCTGGCATTGATTCTCTCTCTTGGACTGGCAGGCTGCAGCAGCGGCGGTGGCGGTCATCACAGCAGTTCCGGCAGTTCGTCACCGGACAGCTCCACCGCAGGCACTGGCGGAACAGGCGGAACATCAGGCACCGGTACCGGCACTGCCGGCACTGATAACGGAACGGGAACGGGAACAGGTACCGGAACTGGAACTGGAACTGGAACTGGAACCGGAACCGGGGCGGGCAATGGCGGCACTGCGGGCACCGGTGGGACCGGCGGGACCGGCACAACGAATCCGACCAATCCCACGGACCCGACCAACCCGACGAATCCAACCGATCCGACCAATCCCACCAACCCGAGTACTCCTTCACCCCTGGTCACCTCGACCCTGGTGCAAGACGTTGGCAACACCGTCGCAGGCGTCGGCAGCGGCGTCGGCCAGGTCGGTGACTCGCTCAGTGGCGTACCTGTGGTCGGCGGGGTTGTGCAAAGCGCTGCCAAAACCGCCGGCAACGTCGTGACCACACTGGGTGACGGCGTAGCCAACGGAATCGGCAAACTGGGTACGACCGATAATGGCCTGGGCGTGACAGCGTCGGCCGTCGGCGGCGTGGTGCAGGATGTCGGCAACGGTGTGTCCGACCTGAGCGGCCAACTGGCGAATGCCACAGGCAGCGTTCCGGTAGTCGGCGGCGTGGTCACCAAGGTCGCGCCGCTGCTCGGTGGTGTCGGGGAAAAAGTCACCATGATCGGCGACACCCTCAGCACAGCGACCACCACCGGCCCCCTCGGTTCGCTGACCAAAAACGTCGGCAACAACCTGGTGCCGGTGATCGCCATGGTTGAAAGCACCACCGACAGAATCGGCAGCACCACGGGCCTGGGTGTGCCGTTGAACGGGATCGTTCAGAAAGTCGGCAGCACCGTCAACGGCGTGGGCAACAACGTCACCGCGACCGGCAATGGCAATGCCTTGACCAACACCGTCGGCGGTGCACTGAGCAACGTCGGCACCACGGTTGGCAAGGTCGGCGGTGTAGTCGACAACGGCACCGGATCGGGAACCGGCGCCGGTAGCGGCCTGGGCAACAATGGCCTGCTGCAGACTGTCGGCGGCGCGGTGGCCAATGTCGGCACCGGGCTGACGGCCGGCAACGGCGCACTCAGCGCACCCGGTGGCGTACTCGCATCGACTGGCAACACCGTGGCGTCGCTCAACACCGTGCTCGGCGGTTCGGGCACACCGATCACCGCACCCACCACACCACTGGCAACCCTGGGCAACAACGTCGGCAGCGGGATCGCTCCCGTCACCACCGCCGTCACCGGTCTGACCCAGAACGTCGGCAGTACCACCGGGCTCGGCGCTCCGGTCGCCAGCGTCACCAGTCAGGTGGGCGGCGCGGTCGGCAATCTGGGCAGCACCCTTGCGAGCACCAACAGTAACCCGGTCGTGACCGCTGTCGGCAACACCGTCACCACCGTGGGCAACACCGTCACCGCCGTCGGCGGACTGGTCAACGGCGGCACTGCGACCGGCGGCACTGGCACAGGCGTGGGCGCAGGCCTGGGCGGTGTTCTCGGTGGCCTGACCGGCGCCCTGGGCGGCAACAAACCCTGAATTGCACCTGGCCGATTCGACGGCCTAACCTACAGCGCCTACGCTTGGTTGAGGGCGGAAGATTCCCACGAGTCTTCCGCTTTTTTCTCAGGAAAACCCTGCCTGGTGCTGCGGTTTGAACATGGAGTGTCCTATGCGCGTAATGGCATCCCTGCTGTTCCTCAGTCTCAGTTCCTCTGCCCTCGCCGACACCCTGCCCAGCTTTCTCAACAGCAATGAAACCATTCGCAATTTGCCGGTGCCGAATCTGCCGGCCGATGCTTACCGGCCGAACGCTGCGCCGCTGCAAGTCCCGGAGCCCGGTGCCGCAGCGACCGAACCGCTGAAGATGGGCACGAAGATCAAACTGAAAACCGTGCAGATCGAAGGGGGCACGCTCTACCCGCTCAACGAACTGGCGGAAGTCTTCAAACCCCTGATCGGTCACGAACCCAGCCTTGCCGATCTGATCGAAGCCACCCGCACCATCACCCGGCGCTACCAGAACGACGGCTACCTGTTGTCCTATGCCTTCTTGCCGCAACAGACTTTCGATGGCGGAGTGGCGCGGGTGGTGCTGGTAGAAGGCTACGTGCGGGACGTTGAGGTTCAGGGCGATATCGGCCGGGTCAAAGGCCTGATCGATAGACTGGCAGCGAAAATCCAGGCCGAGCGCCCGCTGACCCGCAAGACCTTCGAACGCTATACCACGCTGATGACCCGCATCCCTGGCGTCACGCTCCAGGCCCAGGTGCCGCCACCCGGTACCACCGACGGCGCGACCACGCTGCTCGCCCAGGCCAGCCGCAAACCGTTCACCAGCACCCTGAGCACCACCGAAGACAATCGCAACGGTACTCAGGCCTTGTTGGGCGTAAGCAGCAACTCCCAGACGTCGATGGGCGAACAATTGACCCTCAGCGGATTGTTTCCGCCCGGGAAGGACCACGAGCATTACTACCGTCTGGACTACAGCCAGTTCCTCGATGACGAAGGCACGCAACTGAGCCTGTCGGCTTCACGCTATCGCGCCGACCCCGGCACCAACGTGCGGCTGAACAACGGACTGGAACTCAAGCCCCACCGAGAGAACGACCGTTACTCGATCGGTTTCAGCCTGCCGCTGATTGCCGCCTCGAATGAACTGCTGACGGCCGGAGCCCGTCTGTATGCGGTCAATGACAAGACCCGCTACAACGTCATCGGCTACCCGCTGAGTGTTGAAGAACGCACCGATGTCCGCGCCCTCGCCTTCGAAAGCGACTGGCGCAAGGCCGACGCCCGGCAACTGCGGATTCTCAGCGGTGGTGTGTATCAGGGGTTGGACAGCATGGGGGCGCACACCAACAACAGCGCCATCGATCTCAACTTCCTGCGCCTGCGGCTTTCCGGGGTGCAGAGCGACAAGTTCTTCGACAACTGGCAAGGCGTGCTTTCGGGTGCACTGTACTGGAGCGACGACACCCTGCCCGACAGCGAGCGCGCGGTGTTCGGCGGGCAGAATTTCGGCCGCGGCTACCCGGACGATCAGGCATCCGGCGACAAGGGCTGGGGCGTGGCCTACGAGATCAACTACAGTTTCAACCGCGACGGCAACTGGGTGCGCATCCTGCAGCCCTATGTCGTGCTCGACCGCTCCCGCAGCTGGTTCAATCAATTGCCGGTGCAGGCCAACAGCTTGTCCTCGGCGGCCGTGGGTCTGAGGTTCGGCGATGCCAAGTACTACAACATCGCTCTGGAAGCGGCCAAACCGATGTCGGATGAAGCGCTGGACACGTTCAATCGCCGGCCACGCTACAGCGTCAGTTTCAGTTATCAGCTGTAGTCGGCCGGCTTCGCATTCACCCAGGGCTTGGGAAACAGGTTGTCGAGGGTTTCCAGCAACCGCACGTGATATATCGGCTTGCGAAACAGGTCCAGCACCTGCAACCGCAGCATGTCGCTGACATCCTCCATGTCCGCATGCCCCGAGGTCACGATCACCGGCAAATGCTGGCGCGAAGTGTGTTCGCGCAGCCGCTTGATCAGCGACATGCCGCTCTCCTCCGGCATGCGCAGGTCGGTGATCACCAGGGCGATATCGGGATGACGGGTCAGATGATGCAGGGCGAGTTTCACCGACGTCGCGGTATGACAGACGAAGCCCTCGCCCTCCAGCAACTCCGCCAACTCCAGCAACGCATCCTCTTCATCGTCAACCAGAAGCAACTGTTGGCGGGGCAGCGAGGAAGCAGTCATGGGGCAATCCCTGAAAAACTGAAGGTGGAATCGAGTGTAGTGCGAGATTCGCCACCCATCGAGTCAGGGTAACTGCGTCGGCGCAGTCTGTGCCGTGCCACCCAGGGCCACGAGGATGTTGTTGAAGATCGCCAGCACCTTGGCGCCTACCGGCGTCACGAACACCACCACCACAATGGCGACCATTGCCACCACAATTGCATACTCGATGGCCGACGCGGCTTCGGTGCTTGCCAGGAACGAGCGGGCACGCAACATCAGGTATTCGAAGAACATGGACATTCTCCTTCATGCCCGGGGTCTTCCGGGCACCGGAAAGCCAATGATCAGGGCAATGCCTGTGCGCTTTCTCTCAGCGCCAGACAGGCATCGACAGAGGGAAGGGAAATTCGGTCAAGGTATGCCGGGTTTGGTCGGGGCCGTGCCACCCAGCGAGGTCAGTATCGCGCTGAAAATGTTGAAGACCTTGGTGCCCATTGGCGTCACGAACACCACGACCACCACCGCTACCATCGCCACCACGATCGCGTACTCGATAGCCGAAGCCCCTTCGTCACTTTTGAAAAACAGTCGTGCCCTGGCCAGCAGATAATCGAGAATCATACGTCCACTCCTTTGCGCTCCTGGCGCCGATGTCGCTACAGCGGCAAAGCTTCCACCGTGCCATCTGAGCATTGTCAACAAAGCCCCCGTCAACAACTGTAAGAACGGATTAATCACAAAGGATTAATTGCATCGTCGCTCCCCTCATTTCGACTGCTAATTGGCCAACCCCCATACTTTCGTAGGTTATTTGCCCGCCAGTAATGGCGTTTTGGCTTGTTTCAGCTAGCGTGGAAATAGCGAAATAGTTGGATGTTCATAGCTGCCTGATTGCGATGTTCCCTTGGTAGGAAGTGCGGGCTGGTAGTGCAGCAGGAAAGGGAGAGCCGTCATGAACAGTCGTGT
>Ga0207655_1003579_pt1 | contig 11494 bp, 11 predicted proteins | sample KBSM44metaG_FD_184398 | JGI IMG/M metagenome (GOLD analysis project Ga0207655, IMG submission 184398) | Miscanthus rhizosphere microbial communities from Kellogg Biological Station, Michigan, USA - KBS M4-4 metaG (SPAdes) (version 2) | ecosystem: Host-associated > Plants > Roots > Rhizosphere >... | reverse complement strand
GGCCTTATATGCCACTTTCAATGTGGCTGCTTAAATCTTCGTATGGCAACTTTAAAAAGTTTATATTACTGAATATTATAGTTGATGGAATCTTTGCTTTTTACTTTATTGATGTTCTTAAAAGGTTAAAAATTGTAGGTCTAAACCGATTAAATCATTTTCAATTTTTTATCTACCTTCATTACAAAGCATATTTGTTATATGGAGTGCAGTATTTATTTGAAAAGTTGAAAAAATGGAGTTGATTTAAAAAATTAAGTGGATAGGAACCTTTTTTAAATTTCGCGGATTTAGACATCCCCTTATTATTCAAGCAATTGAACATGAATTTGATGTCCAAATTGTTGAGATCAAATTGACAAACGGAGATACTGTATCAGTCATGATTGATTAGTGATTTACTTATGTTATATTTCAATCTTTAATGTAATTTAAAGTTAAATATATAGAAGAGAGCTGTTTTGAAGAATCAGCTCTCTCTTTTTTATGTTCCCATAAATCATTTATATAGAGATTATTCCAAATAATACAGCCACAATCGTCATAACTAACGCTGTTCTAATGGCATACTTGGCAGCAAAGCGAATATGGTCACCTATATCAATGCCAAGGAGTCCTACTAAGACATAAATAGAACCTTGAAGTAGACTTAATAGATGCAAGGGTTGCCCTAGTATTATTTTAATTATCAGAATTTTTTAATATTTATATTGAATCCTATAATTTTGCGTGTTATAATCTAAATTACAAATGGTATATACCATTATATTTTTTATACCTAATGGTATATACCATTAGGTAGCTAAATTGAAAATTAAGAGGAGAGATTGCTAAATGTTAAAGTTTAATCCACAGAACTACTTAAAAGTAACAAATGGAGCAGTTTTATTAAGAGCAGAAATAGAAAAGAAAATGGATGAAGTTTCAAAAAAAGAATTTAAAAATTTATTCCTTATTGGATCAGGTGGTTCTATCGCTATTATGTATCCATTTGAATACATATGGAATTCTACTTCATCTATTCCTGCTTATGCTGAAATTGCTTCTGAGTTTATGCTACAAAGCCATAAGCAATTTGATAAAAATTCAATTGTTATTCTCTCTTCTCTATCCGGTACAACAGAAGAGACTGTAGAAGCAGCACAATATTGTAAGGAAAGAGGGGCAACTACTATTGGGTTAGTGGGAGAAATGGATACTCCATTAGCAAACATCGTAGATTATCCAATAGCTAACTACGCAGAAAACGACTACGCTGCTGATTCAATAAATCTTCAAATGTATATGATTATCTTTAGACTAATGCACAATAATGGAGAATTCAGGAAATACGAACAATTTGTATCAGAGTTAGAGAAAATGCCTGAAAATTTAATTTCAGTAAAAGAACAGACAGAAGAAAAAGCTAAAGAATTCGCAGACAAATATAAAGATGAAGATTATCATATGTTAATTGGATCAGGAACGGCATGGGGAAGAACTTATGCATATAGTATGTGCGTACTGGAAGAGATGCAATGGATTCGTACAAAGTCTGTACATGCAGCAGAATTTTTCCATGGAACAATTGAGCTGGTTGAAAGAGACACCAGTATTATCTTACTTAAAGGAGAAGACGCTACGAGACCTTTAGCTGAGAGAGTAGAGCGTTTTGCTGAGAAATATACTGACAAGCTTACTATCTTTGATACTCAAGATTATACGCTTGAAGGAATTAGTCCAGAATTCCGTCAATATTTCCCTCCACTAGTCTTAGGAAGTCTACTTCAACGAGTAAGTGTTCATCTAGAAAATAAGCGCAATCATTCCTTAGATAAAAGAAGGTATTACCGTACTGTAGCTTACTAAGAAGTAGTTAAACTTGAGGGGAATATGGGAAGTAAGTGTTCTCCTCAAGGAAGTTTCTTAAACTACTGGCTTTATTAATAAAAAATCTATTAATTACTACATACGTCAATACTTTTCTGGGAATTTAAGGTTTTTAACGTATGAATATATGTGTCTGATGAAGAAAGTTTTTGGAAAAGTATTGATCATAAAATAATTTCCCTTTAACATCCATTTTCATTAGACCTGAATAATATTGAAGTTAGAGTTAATGAAGAGTTAACAGAGGATACTCTATGAGAGAGAGTGAAAGGATGTTTTAGTGTGGCTCGTAAGTATCAAATTACTTATGAACTAGCAGGAATTACAGTAGGTTGTTTTCTATTTGCTTTTGGAACCAATTGTTTGCTAACACCTTCAAGTTTACTAGCTGGCGGGTTAGGTGGAATTTGTGCAATTTTTTATCATCTATTTGAATGGAAAATGGGGATGCAGTATTTTGTTTACAATATTCCATTACTGTTCTTAGGATACATTCATATTGGTAAAAAGTTTATTATTTACACTGTATTTTCAGTAATAGTATCCTCTCTTTTTTTTGAATGGATTCCTGTCCGCTTAATATGGACTAAAGATATATTATTGTGTTGTATTTATGGAGCAATCATTTCAGGAAGTGGAGCTGCTATTATTCTTAGGCTAGGCGGATCAGTAGGGGGGCTTGATATACTTTCTCGTGTTATCGCTAAGTATACAAACATTTCTATAGGAAAATTCGGCTTAATTTTTAGCGCCGCTATTGTAGCCATTTCAGCGCTTATTTTCGATGTTCAGTCGGCTATGTATACCATCCTATCATTTTTTGTAGGAACTAAAACATATGATGCCATTCTAAACATTGCAGAGAAAAGTGCCGTCATGATTATTACAAACGAGGGGGAAGAAATCTCTTCCTTACTGGCAAAAAAATTAGATAGAGAAGTTACCTCGTGGAAGGATATCGATATATACAAGGAAAAGAAAAAAACGGTGTTGCTATGTTTGATTATCGAATTAGAGTGGATGGAAGTAACGCATGCAGTAAAAGGTATCGACCCCGAGGCCTTTATTTTATCATTACCAACTAAGAAAACGTTTGGGAAATTTAAATTGAAGTGGTAGTCTAAATAAATTCCATTTGGTATATACCATTTTATTTTTTCTATGATATGATAATCCTATCTTTATAATTTTAGGAATTTTCATTATTGTCTAATATCTATAAGAGGGGTTGTAAGCGATTAACAAGTAAGAACATCTTTAATATAGGGGGAAGTTTGTAATGAAAAAAATTCTAATAGCATGTGTGACTCTTATTTTACTTATGGGGATAGTGGGGTGTGGAAAAAATACATCAACTAGTGGAGAAGCTTCAAAAAACGGTAAGGAAATTAAAGTAATAACTACAGCTGGGGGATATCCATTTAATGCTACAAACCCAAAAACCAATAAAATTGAAGGTTTTATTATTGATATTATTAACGAAATAGCAAAGAGATCGGGTGTGAAAACTCAAATATCAACTGGGGAATGGAATTCGCTTATTCCTTCTTTACAATCAGGTAAGGCAGATGTTATTGCTGACGCTATGTATATTACTGATGAAAGAAAAAAACAAATTAACTTTACAGATCCCGTGTTCGGTTTTGGTGAAGGCCTTATTGTACCAGAACGTGACAAAACGACAAAATCATTGAAGGACTTAAAAGGAAAAGTTATTGGGGTTCAAATGGGGACGTCATTTAAAGACATGCTAGAAAAAGAAAATAAAGATTTAAATATAAAAGTGAAAACTTACCAAACACTATCCGATTTACTAAAAGATATTCAAACAAACCGGATAGATGCAGCTTTAGCAGACGCTCCTACCTTTAGTTATTTTAAAACTAAAAATCCTAATATGAAGTATCGAATTGTTGAGGGGTATGTTCCTTCTCTTACAGGAGAAGTTGGAATAGGCGTATCTAAAGATCGCTCTGAACTAGTAGAAAAATTTAACAAAGCAATTCAAGAAATGAAAGCTGATGGCACTCTGAAAGATATTTATAAAAAATGGGGTGTGGATTGGGATTTTAATTAATGAAGAGGGAGGGGACCAACAATGAATGATTTTTTATCGAATGCGAGAGAATTTGCACCAAGGTTTCTTGAAGGTACCGTTATTACAGTTGAATTAACTATAATATCATTAATTCTCTCTCTTATTATTGGTTTAGCGGTGGCGCTTGGTAAAATAACGCCGAATAAATTTATAAATAAAGTATGTGGTATTTATATCAGCATAGTAAGAGGAACACCTCTCTTAGTGCAAATGATGTATGTTTACTTTGTTTTTCCTGATTTAGGTCTTTCGTTAAGTGCTTTTCAGGCAGCTATTGTTGCTCTTTCTATTAATGAGAGTGCTTACTTAGCTGAAACATTCCGAGCAGGCATTAAATCCATTCCTAAAGGACAAATGGAAGCAGCAAAGGCTATTGGAATGAATTACTCTCTTTCAATGCGTAGGATTATTCTCCCTCAAGCAATTAAAAATGTCATTCCTGCGATCGGAAATTCAGCTATTGTATTAATCAAAAACTCTTCATTAGCAGCAGTTATTACAGTGACAGAGTTAATGCATGAAGGAAATTTATTAGCTTCATCCACGTATCAAAATATACAGATATTCACGATGATCGGGATTATTTATTGGGCTCTACATTATCCACTTGCCATTCTTGTAGATTATTTAGAAAAGCGAGGTAATAAAAATAATGTTACAACTAGCCAATATTAAAAAATCTTTTAATGAAAAAAAAGTGATTAAAGGAATTGATTTATCAGTACGAAAAGGTGAAGTAGTCGTTATCGTTGGACCAAGTGGTAGTGGGAAAAGTACTCTTCTGAGAATGATGAATGCCCTTGAGTATCCTACCGAAGGAGATATCAGGCTAGAAGGAGAGTCAATTCTCTATAAAGATATAAATGGAAAGCATACTTCACGAAATGACAAGGAATTAAGCAAATTTCGAGCTGAAATTGGAATGGTATTTCAAGGTTTCCACTTATTTGCCCACAAAACTGTTCTTGAAAATATTATTGAAGGTCCTATTCACGTAAGGAAAATAAAAAAAGAGCAAGCAATCCAGGAAGCAGAATATTTGTTAAAGAAAGTCGGTTTGTCAGATAAACGCAATCAGTATCCTCATTCTCTTTCGGGGGGACAGCAACAGCGAATTGCTATTGCAAGAGCATTGGCTATGAAACCAAAGATGTTGCTTTTTGATGAACCAACTTCTGCCTTAGATCCTGAATTAGTCGGTGAAGTTCTTATAGTAATGAAAGAGTTAGCACTAGAAGGAATGACAATGGCTGTAGTTACCCATGAAATGGGCTTTGCTCGTGAAGTAGGTGACCGTGTCATATTCATTGATCAGGGAGTAATTGTTCAAGATGCACCACCAGAAAAGTTTTTTCATACTACCAATGGTAATGAACGTATCAGAAAGTTTTTAAGTACATTATCAAGGAATGCTGTTTGAAACTGAAAGTATATTTGAAAATAAAAAGGATCTTTAAATTGATTATAGGGTTAAAGAAAGTAATATAACTTTAAATTAAATAATAGATCCTTCACTTTTATTTAAATAACTTACTTATCAAATGAAATATAAATACAGAGGTGAAGGGAAATGAAGGTAATAGGAATAGGAGACAACGTAGTTGATTATTATCAAGACCGTGACGAAATTTATCCAGGAGGAAACGCTCTGAACATAGCTGTTTTATGTAAAAGATATGGAGTTGAGAAAAGCTCTTATATTGGAGTGATTGGAAACGATCTGGCGGCTGATCATATTGTAAATAGTTTAGTGGCTGAAGATGTTGATATTTCTAGAATCAGGAAAGCATATGGACCAAATGGAGAATCTGTAATCTCCCTTAACCAAGATAACGATCGTACCTTTGTTGGATCAAATAATGGAGGCGTACAAGCCCTAATAAAATTAAATTTCGATGAAACTGACCTTAACTATATTTCAAATCATGATCTTATGCATACAAGCTTATACAGTCACATAGAACAAGATTTACCTATGCTCTCGGATAAAATAGCTATTTCTTTTGACTTTTCTTTCCGACATGAAGAAGCATACCTTAAAAAGGTTTGCCCATATGTTGATTATGGCTTTTTCTCAGGAAGCGAATTAAACGAAACAGAGTGTATTGAGTTAATGCATTACGTAAAAAGCTTAGGAACAAAAGTTATTGGAATTACAAGAGGAGAAAAGGGCGCCTTATTTTTAGTAGATGAACAAGTTTACAAACAACCTATCGTTGAAGCAAAAGTAATAGACACTCTAGGAGCAGGCGATTCCTTTATCTCAATGTTTTTGACCCATTATCATCAACATGGCAATGTAAATGAAGCACTGAACCAATCAGCAATAGCAGCAGCAAAAAACTGTGAAAGTTACGGAGCATTTGGGTATGCATTAAGCAAAAAGACAAATCTCTCTAAAAAGTTGGTATGATCTTTTAGAGTACCTTTAAATTATTAGGGGGCGGGCCCTTTTAGCATTTGAGTCCGTCTCCTATTTTATTTTATACTTACACCGGATAACAATCATATAAAAGGTTATCATTCGTGGAAATATTATAGTGTTTTTTATTTTAAAGGCTATTAACTGAAATTATAGAATCCTTATCTGACGAATTTGAGTAATTGTAGCTTTATACCAAGGTTGTAAACTTTTACTTATATATATATTATCTATTAATAACAGGTGTAAATTGAAAATATAAAGAATGGGGTAGACAATGGAAAAAGAAATTGATGGAATTCCTTATTATCAAAAGTTGAAAACAATGTTTATAGAGGAAATTAAAAATGGAAACCTTAAGTACGGCGATAAGATTCCTTCAGAAAGGGAGTTAGCTGATAAATTCGGAGTGAGTAGAATGACAGCTCGTCACGCGCTTTCTACATTGGAAAGAGAGGGGTTTGTAGAGCGAAGAGTAGGCGTAGGTACATTTATATCTAACCGTAAAATTCAATGGAACTTTATAACTGTAAATAGTTTCACGAAAGGGATGGAAGACAAAGGATTAAAACCTAATACTGAGACAATCTTTGCAAAAATTGAAAAAGCAGATGAGTTTCTAGCAAATAAATTAAATATTTCTAATGGAGAAGAAGTTTTTTCTTTAAAGAGATTAAGAATTATTGACGATATTCCGGTTGCTATAGAATTAAGTCAAATACCATACAAACTCTGTTTACAAATAGAAGAGTATATATCAAACAAAATATCCTTGTACCAGGTATTAGATGAATTCTATGGATTAAAATTGGCTAAACAAAAACAGTATATGCGAATATCTTTATCTGATTCGGTTGAAAGTAAATTACTTAGAATCGGAAATGAAACTCCGTGCCTTTCAATTGAAGGCACCACGTATGATTCTTTAGAAAGGCCTGTTGAATATTATCAAACATTAGCAAGAGGAGATCTTATTGAGTTCTACTCGGAACCTACTAATCCTCAGTGAAAATAAGCTCTACTTATTTTTTATCTCTATATAATACTTATTTTATAATTAATTAAAATCACCTCGCCCTATACATAAGGTAAGGTGATTTTGGTTTTTACTTCTCTGATGGAGATATGTTTGCAGGCCATAGCATCATTGTAGAAGGAAATATAAACGGGACTTTTACTAAGGCTCAGATTGCAGGATGAATAGATTGATTAAATGATAGTGGAAAAACAATTATGTAGTTTAAGAGAAGGGTAAAATCCTTCTCTTTTTTATTTGATTTTGTGTGTGGGTTGAAGAATAATATTAACATTCAAATTCATTTATTTAATTTATTAGTTAAAATTATTTAATTTTATTGTTTTTAAAATTAATTATTTGTTATATAATCAAATTAACTAAAAGAAGGAGATTTGATTATGGCTTATAAAGTAATTACAAATTGTCCTGTCTGCAGTGAAACGTTAAAAATTACAAAGCTGCAGTGCACCCATTGTCACACGACGATTGAAAATGAGTTTGAATTATCTAAGCTGGCATCTTTATCGAGTGATCAGCTTCATTTTGTAGAAGTATTTTTAACATGCAGAGGAAATATCAAAGAAGTGGAAAAGGAACTGGGCGTTTCGTATCCAACCGTTCGAGGTAAGCTTACTGACATCATTACATCTCTTGGATATGTAGAGAAGAAGAAAAATGAAGTAGATGAGAAAAAAGTTGTGTCTATGTTAGAAAATGGTGAAATTACAGCAGAAGAAGCCATCAAGCTCTTAAAAGAAGAATAGGAGGATTGTCTATGAAAGAGGAAATTACAAAAGTGTTAACAATGGTTCAAGAAGGCAAAATTGATGCAGAAAAGGGATCAGAACTGATACAAGTATTAAAAGAAAAAGAAGAAACAGGCAATAAGCTTTTGAAGAAACCGAATGCGTATCTAGATAAAACGTTAAAAATTCGAGTTGTGTCAACTGAAAATGATAATGTGAAGGTTAATTTGCCGATAAAGCTTGTCAAGTTGGTATTAATGGCGGGACACAGCATCGCAGCAAGTATTCCTCAATCAGAAAAATATGTAAAAGATATAGACATAAACCTTATTGTTGAAGCAATCGAAAACGAGTTAGATGGTCAAATTGTTGATATTAAATCGGCAAACGGCGATACCGTTTCAGTCATCATTGAGTAATGGTTCGCTTATGATTCATGTAAAAGTGAAAACAAAAGATGTTCGATTTAGCATTCCAGTTCCATATGCTCTTTTAAACATTGCTATTAGCGTTGCTTTTTCGAAATTTATCCAGAAGCATGCGGTTAAATGGACAAAAGAACATTTTAAAAGAAAAGGGCTGAATTTCACTTTTCCGATAATAGATAAAAGCATGCTAAAGCCTATTGTTAAGGAACTGAAGAAACATAAGGGAATGGTACTAGTAGATGTCAAAGCTACTGACGGTACGGAGGTAAGAGTTAAACTATAATTTAGTGTAAAGTGCAATTGGCTTTAAAGAACTGAATTGAGAATGGCTCCGAGTGTCTGAGCTTATTTAATAAAAGGTCTTAAAATATTTAAAAGTAGAAAAAAACTTCCGTTAGTTATATACACGAGTACTATCTAACAGTTGGGTATTCTCTATGTGTCCAAATAGAAGGAGCAAACTCTGGCGATACGGGGTTGCTTCTTTTATTTATGTATACGCTTCTGTTTATAGGCTTTGAGATAAGTTTTGATACAAAAAAGGGCCTCAATTTAGCTTAGAATCATTAAGTATAGTTGTGTTTCAAAAACCATTTCACTTTTAATAAGAATAACAAAGTCCACCCATTATATTTTTCACTTCCACGCTCATATCCATATAAAATCATGAATATGTTTTTAATACGTCGTTAAGCGTTTCAGCTAACTACAAAAAAATATAAAAATTTATGTTGACAGGGGAACCATATGATTTTATAATTATCCTTAATTCAAGATATTTTAATTCGAGATTTTAAAATGATGAAAAAATAGGAGGAATAAAAAATGGTGAGCATTGGTTTATTGTTGATACGTTTAGTCATTGGATTATCTTTTATGGCACATGGAACTCAGAAATTATTTGGCTGGTTTGGCGGCCACGGATTAAAAGGAACGGGCGGCTGGTTTGAATCGATCGGAATGAAGCCAGGTGTTAGAATGGCGTTAATGGCTGGATTATCCGAGCTAGTAGGAGGAGCTTTATTTGCTGCAGGACTTCTTACACCGCTTGGAGCGCTTTTGATTGCCGGAACAATGGTCATGGCAATTGTGAAAGTACACGGTCCGAATGGATACTGGGCAACACAAAGTGGGTATGAATATAACCTTACGCTTTTAGTTGTAGCAATCGGTGTAGCAATTGCAGGACCAGGTTATTATGCACTAGATACGTTTATTTTCTAAAAGAGAAAATGGGTTGAATAAGAAAGACGCTTTTATTTTTTGACTAGTATCTCGAATTCGAGATATTTATGATAAATAGTTGTAATTGTAAGAGGGATCACGAAACATATGACGAAAAATGTATCGAAGGAGATGGTAGTAATGATTAAAAAAACAGCGGGTATTCATCATATCACGGCGATTGTAGGTCATCCTCAAGAAAATGTTGATTTCTATGCGGGCGTGTTAGGATTACGCTTGGTCAAACAAACGGTAAACTTTGATGATCCAGGAACGTATCATCTTTACTTTGGGAATGAAGGGGGAAAACCTGGAACGATTATTACATTCTTCCCGTGGGCAAATGCACGACAAGGAAAAATAGGTGACGGGCAAGTTGGCGTAACTTCCTATGTGGTTCCAAAAGGTGCGATGGACTTTTGGGAACAGAGATTAGCAAAGTTTGGGGTTCCAGCTACAAAGATGGAGCGATTCGGAGAACAGTATTTAGAGTTTGACGACCCTCATGGTTTGCATCTAGAGATTGTGGAAAGAGAAGAAGGAGAAAACAATACGTGGCAAGCTGGTGAAATTAAACCTGATGTTGCCATTAAAGGATTCGGAGGCGCTACGTTATTATCTGTTAAGCCTCATGAAACAGCTCAGTTATTAGAAAACGTAATGGGTCTACAAAAAGTAGGGCAAGAAGGAGATTTTATACGTTTTCAATCATCAGCTGACATTGGAAATGTGATTGATTTAAAATTAACAACCATTGGACGCGGGCAAATGGGCGTTGGAACGGTTCACCATATTGCATGGCGAGCAAAAGATGATGAAGATCAATTAGAATGGCAGAAATACGTAGCCGACAGCGGATACGGAGTAACGGCTGTTCGAGATCGAAATTACTTTAATGCGATTTATTTTAAGGAGCACGGAGAAATTCTATTTGAAATTGCAACAGATCCTCCAGGCTTTGCTCATGATGAGTCACTTGAAACAATGGGAGAAAAACTCATGCTGCCTGAACAGTACGAAACCCATCGAGATCAAATTGAAAGAGCTTTGATTCCTTTTGAAGTGAGAGAATTAGACTAAATTTTACTAAAAGAATTCTTTTAGTAATAGTAAAACGCTAGTTCAATCCCGAATTAGGTATAAAGAAGGAATTAATTTATCTATATATAAAACTAATATCTATATTTGAAACACCGTGGTAATATGAAATTAATTCCAAGTAAGGAGGTGAATAGATGACGAAAACTATTGGTCTTATTTGTGGAAGCTTACGAAAGAATTCGTATAACCGAATGATTGCTGAGTCATTGACTACATTAGATGACTCAGCTCAATATCGCTGGATTGAAATAAGCAGCCTGCCTTTTTTTAATGAAGATTTAGAAGCTGACGGATCACCAGAATCTGTCGCATCCTTTAGAGCTGCGATTCAAGATGTTGACGGCGTTATTATAGTTAGTCCAGAGTACAATTCAGGAATTCCCGGAGTGTTAAAAAATGCCTTGGACTGGGCATCAAGACCTCGGACCTCTTCTGTTTTAAACAGAAAACCAGTTGGCCTAATTGGAGCAACTCCAGGAGGCTTCGGTACGGCTTTTGCTCAAATGCAAACGAGAGAAGTACTGGAAGCTATGCAAGTCAACGTTTTACCATTTCAAAAAATGCTGATTTCGCAAGTTCATGAAAAAA
>Ga0207655_1003577_pt1 | contig 11496 bp, 11 predicted proteins | sample KBSM44metaG_FD_184398 | JGI IMG/M metagenome (GOLD analysis project Ga0207655, IMG submission 184398) | Miscanthus rhizosphere microbial communities from Kellogg Biological Station, Michigan, USA - KBS M4-4 metaG (SPAdes) (version 2) | ecosystem: Host-associated > Plants > Roots > Rhizosphere >... | reverse complement strand
GGGCAGACCCTCAACGGGACGCCAGTGGATGCGCGGGCCTGCCACGTTGGTCAACGTTGCCGCCAGGACCAATTCAGCGGCATCTTCTTCCAAGCGCCAGCCCAACTCCTGGATGAACTGGCTGCCCCCAGGGACCGGACCGGCAACGATCACCGCGTTGGCGCCCGTCTGACGCACAGTGTGGGCAATGCCGTAAATCGATGACAGGACAGGAACGCGCTCGTTGTCTACCACCAGGACGGCGCCACGCCGAGCCCCTGGAAGGCATGCCCCCAGGATGTTGTACGCGGCACCGGACTTCCGGTTGATTTGCTTGATGACGTATCTGACGTCCTGTGGCTCCCCCACCACAATGGCACGGGAGAGGCAGCGGCCGCGAGACTTTTCGCGCGTCAGCCATCGGCGGAACATCCAGCGGCTCCCTGTCAGGGCTACCAAGCCCACCGGCAGGGACACCAGGACGAATGAGCTTGCGGACTCCAGCCGGAAAACGACTGCCACGAGCCCCAGGAAACCGAAAACGCGCAGGCTTGCGGACAGGACACGCTTGTATTCTTCGGGCCCAACCCCGAGTACTTTCGGATCCCTTGTCCGGTAGACCTCCAGCGCGCCCAGCCAGGCAATGCCAAGTATGAAACCGAGCATGAGGTGCCGCTCATGTCCCGTGCCGCCTGCCGCAACGGCCAGACCGTCAGTGTTCAGGAGGAAACCCGACGTGACTGCTGCCGCTACCAGGCAGCTGTCTGCCAATCGAAGACTGTTGGTGAGCGCCTTGGTCCAACCGGACCGGTTGTACCGCTCAGACCGGCGGGACGGGTTGGACAGGGAAGACGCGCTGCGGGAGTTGCGGTGGGTGACTGGCGGCTTGAGGTCCAGGGTGACATCTGCCCTCAACGCCGCCAGTCCCGCCTTTTCAGCCCGTTGTGCAGCAACGGACCTGTCAATCCAGGGAGACACCGGCGGATTGACATCGACAACAGCCGGTTTCGCTGTGAACGCCGCGCCCAAGGAAAAGTCGTGCGCACCTTGTGGTGCTGCCACCTTGCCCGAACGCAAGACTGGAACTTTTACCATGTCAGCCTTCTTCGCAGACCTGCCGTTGCCTACATCCCAGTGAAGCGGCGGCTGTCAGGAGGCGCACCAGTAGTCGGTACTCAAGTTTGCGCAGGTTTACCCATGGCTCCTACGTGCGAGTACCTAGCCGGATGAGGCAGGACTACGTGCTTTAAACCTCACGGAACCACCGAAAACCGCTACATTTCGGGCAGGAAACAGGACAAAGAGGTCGCGAAACGACACAAAAAACCGGCCACCGTCGGTGGCCGGTTAGTTGCCGCTTATTGAAGGTTGCTAGTCCTCCAGGCTTTCGAGGTCTTCGTCAAGGATCTCGTCATCGTCCTCTTCCTCGTCATCAAACACTTGCAGCGGAGTAACCTCGGAATATGCCTCGTACAAGGCGTCTTCGTAAACCTCGAAGGCATCTGCGACGGCGAAGAACGCCGCCTCGACGTTGGGATCACCCTCGCCCCGACGGGCGGAAGCGGCGGCCAAATGCTCTTCCAGGGCAGCAGTCAATGACTGAAGCGCGACACGCGGATCGATGCTCATGACTTCACGTTAGCCCGAAAAGGACGAAAATGGAGAGGGATGAAGGAACAATTTCGAGGCAGCTCCGAAGAGCGCCAACGTGACTATGCACGTCAGTACGAGTACCTCGTACTGACGGTAGGACCTGACGATTCACTGCCCGAAGCCCGGCGTCGGCTCGCAGAGCACTCGGAGTACGGGAAGTGGGAGTTGGAACGCAGCCGTCTATACCTCGGCGGCGGCAGACGTTTCTGGCTGCGCCGCAAAGTCTATTCCGTGCAGCGCACAGTTTAGTCAGCTGGTTTCCTCAGCTGTCCGGTTTCCTCAGCTGTCCAAGGGTCCCAACCAAGCGTTTGCCACCGTGCTATGCGCGGATTCGTCATTGGACGGATGGAAAATTCCAGCGAGAACGTCCCGGTAGAGGCGTTCCAGTTCCGAACCGCGGAAGTAACTGGATCCTCCCGTGACCCTGATCGCCAGATCCACCACGTGGCGGGCATTTTCTGTGGCCCGCGACTTGAGTCCAACAAGCTTGGGGAACCACTGGGCTCCATGGTCCACCAGGTTGTCGACGTCGCGCGCTACTGCCGACAACTGGGGATAGATGCCGTCCATGGCCAGGGCTGCGTCGGCAACTTTCCAACGGATGTCCGGGTCCTGGGCGAAACTGCGTCCTCCGTGCTTCGCCGAGACCCGTCGCTTGACGCTTTCAATGCCCAGCATGAATGCGCGCTCCGCCAATCCCGTGTAGACGGCTGCCAACAAGGTCTCAAAGCAGGCAAAGATCGCGAAAATCAGTAAGTCCTGGTTAGGCCCGACAGGCAGTTTACGGAAGATCCGCTCCGAAGGAACCGCCGCTCCCTGCAGCAGTGTGGTGTTCGAGGCACTGGCCCGCATGCCCAGGGTGTCCCAATCGTCAAGGGTTTCGTGCCCGGGTTCATCACGATGGATGAAACCGAAAACCAGCTCGCCCTCTCCATTCCTGGCCTTAGCGTCCTTGCCGAACGTTCCCAGACGGGTCCAGCCACGGGAGAGGCTCGTGAAGATCTTCCGTCCGGTGAATCGATAACCTCCATCGGGCAAGGGCTCTGCAACGGTCGTGGAATCGAACAGCATTGAATCGTTGCCCGCTTCCGAAATTCCGAAAGCGAACACTTCCCCCTTGCCGGCTTCCTTCAGCACGAAGTCCAGCGAGTCCTCTCCCCTGGCAGCCATTACGTGCGCGACGCCGGTCCAGACCAAGTGCATGTTGACTGCCAACGCTGTGGCAGGCGCTGCCGTGGCGAGGCGCTGCTGCAACGCAGCTACCGCTTCCAGACCCAGTCCCATCCCGCCGTCGGCAACTGGCACGAACAGTTTCAGGTAACCGGCGGCTGCCAGCTCTTCAAGGTCTTCATGGAAGAAGAGATTGTTGTGGTCATAACCGGCAGCCCGCCCCCGCAGCCGTTCCAACAGCGCATCCGGAAGGATTTCCTCTGGAGTCATCGCCCACCGTCTTTCTTGAAGATTGCGTTTAGTAGTTGCTCAGCAGCCTGTTCAGGACGCGCGCGCCGAACTGCAGGGACTCTGCCGGCACTCGCTCGTCCACTCCGTGGAACATGCCCGTGAAGTCAAGCTCGTCCGGCAGCATCAGAGGAGCGAAGCCATACCCGGTGATACCAATCTTGCTCAAGGATTTGTTGTCCGTGCCTCCGGAGAGGGTGTAGGGAAGCACCTTGGCTCCCGGGTCCTCTGAGTGCAAGGCGTCGATCATGGAGTCCACCAGGTTGCCGGCAAACGGCACCTCCAGCGAGACATCCTTGTTGACGTAACTGATCTCAATGCCGTCCCCAGCGAGTTCCTTGATGGTCTCGAACACCAGTTCCTGCTGGCCGGGCAGCGTGCGGCAATCCACGAATGCCTCGGCCGATTCCGGGATGACATTGTGCTTGTAGCCCGAGCGGAGAAGGGTGGGGTTGGAGGTATTTTGCAGCGTTGCCCCCACAAAGCGGGCGACCGTGCCAAGCTCCTTGAGCAGGATGTCCGGGTTGTCGGCATCGAACTCGACTCCGGTGAGTTCAGTCACGCCGTCCAGGAACTGCCTGGTGGTGGGAGTCAGCTCCACAGGCCACTTGTATTCGCCGATTCTGGTGACGGCCGCCGCGAGCCGGGTGATCGCGTTGTCCGTATTGATTTGCGAGCCGTGGCCAGCCCGTCCATGGGCCACCAGCCGCAACCAGGACAAGCCCTTTTCGGCAGTTTGAAGCAGGTAGGTCCGCTGGCCGCCGATAGTCGCGGAGAAGCCGCCCACTTCGGAGATAGCCTCCGTGGCGCCATCGAACAATTCGCGCCGGTGCTCCACGGCATACCGGGCGCCATAAGTGCCGCCGGCCTCCTCGTCTGCGAAGAAGGCGAAAATGATGTCCCGCTTGGGCCTGCGACCAGTCCTGGCGAAGTCCCGCATCACTGACAGGATCATGGCATCCATGTCCTTCATGTCCACGGCACCGCGACCCCAGATCAGTCCGTCCTTCAACTCACCACTGAAGGGGTCAACGCTCCACTGATCCTTCAGGGCCGGTACAACGTCCAGGTGTCCGTGGACCACCAGCGCGTCAGCTGAGGGGTCCTCCCCCGCCATGCGCGTGACCACGTTGGCGCGTCCCGGTGCTGACTCGAAAATCTCGGCCTCGAGACCCACTTCCGTGATCAGGCCGGCCGTGTACTCTGCAGCAGCACGTTCGCCTGGTCCAGTGTCGTCGCCGAAGTTGGAGGAGTCGATCCGGATGAGCTCCTGGCAGATCCGGACAACTTCGTCTTCGGGGCGGATGACAGACATGGAAATTCTCCTTGCGTTGGCTGGGCTGCAGGTGCCGGCGACGCGCACTGCGGACCCCGCAGCTCTACCGTCCCGTGTTCCACCAGCCTACTCACCGGAAGCGCCGTCGGTTGAGCAATTCCGGGCGCCGCCACGCGTTGAAAGCCAGCAGCCCGTCCTGACCAGCATCGATTTTTTAGTTGCTTCAAACCGTGTTAGAGTTTTTCTCGCTGCTTCGGAGGAAAATGAAGCACCGGAAGGTGCAGAATGGCTTCTCTGAACACCACCTGCGCGGGTGGCGGAATGGCAGACGCGCTAGCTTGAGGTGCTAGTCCTCGAAAGGGGGTGGGGGTTCAAGTCCCCCTCCGCGCACAAAGAAGGCCCCGGGAAACCGGGGTTTTTTTGTGCCCTCAACCATGCCTGGGCCCATTTCCAACCACGGGCCCCGTTTCAGTCCTGGGTGGCGTGTACTAAGCCAACGGCCAGCCCCTCCATGACTCCTGGGCTACCCGTTTGATCTGTCCGGCTGGAAACCATTCCACATGATAGTCCCGCCTGTCATCCATCCACTCCACAAGGCCGTAGGTACGTGTGTACTTGATCGCCCGTCCATAGACTTCACCTACGCGGACAAGCGGTTGGGCACCCTGCTCCAGCTCCATAATTTTGCCATCGTCAGGTTTGGGGTGCTTTGCCTCAGCCTCGGTCTGCAACATCATGCGGGCGAAAGCCTTGGAGTCTTGCTTGGGTCTCATGGACTAAGAATAGAACATATATTCGAATATGGCTGAGGGTCTGCACAAAGGCATCACTTGTCAGTTGCCCTGGCGGGCTGCCTTTTCCACCGCTGCCAGCATGCTTTCGAAGGTCGCCGTCAGCATTCTGTCAATCAGAGGGCCGGTCAGGCGGCCGACGGGCCCACCCCTGGGCACATAACGGTAGTCAAAGGCCATCGCTGTTCCATCGCCATCTGGCTGGAGGACGAGCCTGGACTTCGCTTGTTTGAAGGGCACCAGTGCCGACGGCTCGTTCTTCGTTGCGAGGGCGCGGCCTTCCTCCCACTCGGTGACAGTTTCGATCATCGAGCCGACAGGCGACAGGTGCACCTGACGGCGGGCGCCCAGCCCTTGGGTCTTGTTACCGACGGCTTGTGATGCCCTTAGTCCGTCCCAGACGTCGGCGAGGTTCCCGAAATCCGCTAACACAGCCCAGAGGGATGCACTGGATGCGGCCGCTTGTCGCCGTACGGTCAGGTGGCGTTCCCTCATGATCATCACTCCCGGCTGATGGAATTTACGTGGCTCATGGTTTGACGGACAGGCCGTGCCCCTGAACGTGCCGCTCTTGAGGAGCACGTCGAACTGCAAGAACGTGGTCGGCCGCGTCCAGGGTCAACCGGGGAAGCTTGGCAAGTCGTCTCCACAGGAGGTAGATCCGAATATCCACTCCCTTGCGTTCGAACCGCGACATGAAGACGTCCCTGCAGGATGAATAGCACAGCCGAAGGGATTCCCGAAGGCCACCAAATTGCCCCGACCTCACCAGCAGAAGACCCACATGACCAACGAGCACGGGCACCAGAAACAGAGCTGGTGTGTGGCACCACTTGAAGCGAAGTTCGCTACGCCAACGCAATTGGCGCCTACGCAGAGGTTGACGGTCAGGGTTCGGGCAGTGCTCCACCGGATCCGAGGTTCCGTGCCTGACTACGAGGCCGGAAGCCAACAGGCGAATCGATACATCCGATTCCTCACAGTAGAACCTATAGGATTCACGCAAACCGCCACAGGCCAGTACGGCGTCCCGGCGCAGTGCATGTGCCGCGCCGATAAAGCTCCGTGCCAGCTGAACAGTATCCCCGGATTGGTCGCCCTGCATCAGGGCGCCGTTCTCGGCAAAGGGGACCGCAACTGCGGCAATTGCAGGCGAGGAAAAGTCGGCCACGGTTTGCCGAGCCGTGGAGGCGGACGTGAAGTACGCGTCATCATCGAGGATGAGGACGAACGGAGTGGATGCTGCCCGGATGCAGATGTTCCGGGCAGCGATCAAACCGACATTCTCCTGACCCGTAATAAGCTCAACGGCGGGAAACTGCTCTCGGACCACCTCTGAAGTGCCGTCCGAGGATGCGTCGTCATAGACGATGATGGGAATTGCGGGTTCCTGGGCGAGGGCGCTGGAGAGCAGCCTCTTCAGATCATCAACTCGGTTGTAGGTCGAGACGCACAAACTGATCTGGTTCATGTGGCAAGACTCTCCTCCTGCGGGCGGTCCGTCTGAAGAGAATATCCCTCCCCTAAGAATTTATGGAGAGCCTTATGACAATGGAGCCACGCTGCCCCTGAAATGACGCCGGCCGCTGCGCGGGTTCCACGCCACGTAGTCCGAACGCTGCCAGGCCCCGGTTTCCGCCTGGAGGGTGGAGATGTCCAGCGCCACCCTGGCCGGCAGAAACACCGGCGCTTCAAACGTCACGTCCCAGCTGAAGGCGTCAGACTTAACCGCTCCGACGTCTGCCAACGCTCGGGAGGCAAGGTACATGCCGTGGGCAATGGATCCCCTCAGACCCAATGCCTTGGCCGATAGGACGCTCAAATGGATGGGATTGAAATCGCCCGAGACGGCGGCATAACTGCGTCCGATGTCCAGGTCCAGTTTCCACAGGGCCGTGGGGTCCGGCGGGGAAAAGTTGCCACCATCCCCGGAGCCGCTTGAGTTTCCCGGCTTGTCGATACCAGGCAGGAAGACCCCTTTCGCAAGGTATGTGGAAATTCCCCGCCACAAGAGCACGCCTGAGGAGCTGGAGCGGACTTCGGCGATGACATCGACTTGCGTACCCGCCCGGTGACCCGAAAGGTTCTCCGACCAAGACCGGATGTCCAGGGCTTCTGTGAACTGGATGGGAACCCACTGCTCCACATGGTTCCTGAGGTGGATCATCCCGAGCAAAGGCAACGGAAAATCATCCCGGTTCATCACACTCATGGACACCGGAAAGGCCAGCGCGTGGACGAATCCTGCCGGCAGGATGTCGCTGGCGGTCTCCCCCAGAAGGTGCTGGTAGGCGGTCAGGTTGGCGACGTCCGCCTGGACTCCCTTGACCTCGTGGCTAACCGCGGGCAATGTTGCCTGCCCCGCCGATGACCCCAGCACGCGCCGGCGGGCGGCAGTTGCCGCGGCATTCATGTAGAGCTTGGACAGCGATGGCAGCTCCCCAAGGATGACCGGCTGCGGTTTGCTCATGCTCCCACCAATTGCTGTCCGCACACGCGAAGGACTTCGCCCGAGATTCCTCCCGCGGCATCGCTCGCCAGGAAAGCGATGGCTTCCGCCACGTCCTGAGGCTGGCCACCCTGCCTGAGGGAATTGACCCTTCGCGCAGCTTCCCGGATGGCGAACGGCATCCGGGCCGTCATCTCTGTTTCAATAAACCCCGGTGCTACGGCGTTGATCGTCCCCCCGAAGGACTCCATGAGCGGCGCCGTTGAGCGCACCATTCCGATGACGCCACCCTTGGACGCGGCATAGTTGGTCTGGCCTCTATTACCGGCAATCCCGCTGGTGGATGCCACCGATACGATGCGCGGCTTGTCCTTGAAGTGCTCCGATGCCAGGAGGGTCTCGTTGATCCTCAATTGCGCGGCGATGTTGACGGCGATGACAGACTGCCAGCGGCCCTCATCCATGTTGGCCAGGAGCCGGTCGCGGGTGATGCCGGCGTTGTGGACTACGACGTCGAGCCTGCCATGGCGTTCCACTGCGTGGTCGATGATCCGGTGACCGGCGTCGTCCCGGGTGATGTCGAGCTGGAGGGCGGTCCCATGGACCTCGTTGGCCACTGCCGCCAAATGATCCCCCGCTGCAGGGACATCCACCAGCACAACCTTTGCGCCATCACGGTGGAGCGTCCTGGCGATCGCGGCACCAATGCCCCGCGCTGCACCAGTGACCACGGCAACTTTTCCGGCAAGGGGTTTGTCGGCGTCGAAGGGCAGGCTACCGGAGGAAGAACTGATCGTCAGGAACTGGCCATCCACGTAGGCGGAGCGGCCGGAAAGGAAGAATCGGAGGGCTCCCAGCGCGGACGGGCTGGTGGTGGCTAAATCTGCGTCGAGAAGAATGCCATTTGCGGTTGCTCCGGCACGCAATTCCTTGGCCAGTGAACGCAGGAGGCCATCGATGCCCTGCCGGGCCGCGGCGGAAGCGGGCGCGGGTGCCGACTTGACCGTCCTGGAGACGGTAATGACGCGTCCGTTGGGCGCGAGGTCCCGCATAGAGGCGCCAATTGCCAGCACAGGCTTGTGCAAGTCCTCTGGGTGCTGAACGGCGTCGAGGACAAGAACGATTGCCCCGAGCTTTTCCTTGGGCAAGGCGTGGCGACGGATGTCCAGGCCCCAGCCAAGAAGCGTGGTGGCGAGGTCATCCGCGCCGCGGCTGTCACCGTTGACCAGCACCGGCCCAGTGATGAGCGGCGCGCCTGGCTGGTGTCGACGCAGTTCAACAGGCTGCGGCAGGCCGAGCCTTTTGGCGACGTCCTTGCCCAGTCCCTGGCTGACGAGTTTGGTGTACTTGTCTGTCATCAGGCTCCCCTAGGCTGCTTCCAGAATGGCAACTACGCCCTGCCCGCCGGCAGCGCACACGGAAATCAGGCCACGTGCCGGCCTTCCATCCACGGCGCCTTTTTCATGGAGCATCTTTGCCAGCGAGGCCACGATCCTGCCACCGGTTGCAGCAAATGGGTGCCCGGCAGCGAGCGAAGAACCGTTGATGTTGAGCTTGGTACGGTCCACCTTTCCCAAGGCGCCGTCCAGCCCCAACCGCGTTCGTCCGAAGTCCTCGTCTTCCCAGGCAGCCAGGGTGCTGAGGACGGTCCCGGCGAACGCCTCATGGATTTCGAAGAAGTCGAAGTCCTCCAGAGTCAGCCCATGGCGGGCGAGGAGGCGCGGTACGGCGAAGACCGGCGCCATCAGAAGTCCGTCCTTGCCGTGGACGAAGTCGACGGCGGCCGCCTCACCGTCCAGGACGGTGGCGAGCTTGGGCAGGCCGCGGCTGTCCGCCCACTCTTCGGTGGCAAGCAGGACCGTTGCGGCGCCATCGGTCAGCGGCGTCGAATTGCCGGCGGTCATTGTGGCCTCGGATCCCAGGTTCTTGCCAAAGACAGGCTTCAGCGTGGAGAGCTTCTCCAACGTGGTGTCCGCGCGAAGATTCGAGTCCCGGTTCAGGCCCCGGTAGGGAGTGATGAGGTCATCGAAGAAGCCTCGTTCGTAGGCAGCGGCGAGGTTGCGGTGGCTGTTGAAGGCCAGCTCGTCCTGTGCCTCCCGGCTGATGTTCCACTGTGCCGTGGTAAGGGCTTGGTGTTCGCCCATGGAGAGGCCGGTACGTGGTTCTCCGGTGTTGGGAGCATCGGGGGCCAGATCCTTTGGCCGGATACGGGCCAGGACCTTCAGCTTCTGGACGGAGGTCTTGGCGCGGTTGAGGTCCAGCAGGATCTCCCGCAGCCCCTCGCTGACGGCAATCGGGGCATCGGACGCGGAGTCAACACCGCCGGCGATCGCGGATTCGATCTGGCCAAGCTTGATCTTGTTCGCAAGCCCAAGCACGGTTTCCAGTCCCGTTGCACATGCCTGTTGAAGGTCGTATGCGGGTGTCTCTGGAGATAACGCCGAACCGAGTACAGCCTCCCGGGTGAGGTTGAAGTCCCGTGAATGCTTCAGCACGGCTCCAGCCGCTACTTCGCCGATCCGCTCATCCTGCAACCCGAAGCGCGCGATCAGCCCATCCAATGCAGCAGTAAGCATGTCCTGGTTGGAGGACTTCACGTAGGCGCCGCCCGTCCGGGCAAAGGGGATCCGGTTGCCTCCGACGATGACGGCAGAACGCGTCCCTTGAATGCCTTTGTCTTGCTCGGCGCTCCGCTCTGCGCTTGCGAAGCCGTTTGTACCTGTGTTCGTGCCCGCGGGTGCGTCTGCTGCAGCCATGCTTGACTCCTTCGATGAATACCAGTTACTGATACCCAGCGTACCTGATACGCTGGGTATCGTGAACCGTCGTCGTACAGATTTTCCACACGAACCTGCCTCTTCCGGGGCTGGTGCTGTTGATACCGCCGTCGAGTCCGGCAACGCCGTCCCGGACACTGCGGTAGATGGGCGCGCCGCCAGGTGGCAGAGCCATCGCGAGGAGCGTCGGCGCGAGCTCATCAAGGCAGCGCGCAGGGCTGTGCACGCCTTGGGCAGTGAGGCGTCCATGGAAGACATCGCCGGTGCCGCGGGCACCTCAAAGTCCGTGTACTACCGCTATTTCGGCGATAAGGCCGGCCTTCAACAGGCCATGGGAGAAGTGGTGTTGGGACAAATGCAACGCCGCATGAAAGAAGCGGCCCAATTGGCGCAGACGCCACGTGAAGGGCTCTACGCCATGGTTTCGGCCTACCTGCAAATGGCGGAATCGAGTCCCAACGTTTATGCGTTCATCACCCGGTTGACGCCCGGGGAAGCTTCCTCGCAGGATGCCATTGCGGCGTCGGGCGCTCTGGGAAACTTCTTCGAACAAATCACCGACATGATCGCCACACCCATGCGGCAGTATCTCGGTGCAGAGAAAGAGGCGTTGATCGAGTACTGGCCCACTGCAGCCATCGGGCTCGTTCGGAACGCCGGCGAAATGTGGCTGGGAAGCCCTGCCTCCGACAGCAAGCCGAACCAGGCAACCATGGCCGGGCACATTACGGACTGGCTATGCCTGGGCATCGCTCCTGAACTCAAAGCAGCCAACTGACATGAGCAATGATCCATCAGTTGTAAGAACCAAAGAAGGAATCAACATGACTGAAGTAGTGGACCGGGCGCCATCAGCCCATCAATCGTCCGGCCGCGAGGACGCGGCCATGCGCACCAGTGGATCCGGCAGCACTGGATCCGGCAAGCAGGGTGCGGATCCGATGGTGGATGTCGCGGCGCTGGGTGAGCAGCTCTTGGGCAAGTGGGCCCACATCCGGCACCAAGCCCGCGAAGTAGCGGGTCATCCCGATGTCCAGAAGATCGAAGGCCTGCACCACACGGAACACCGGGCCCGCGTGTTTGAACAGTTGAAGTTCCTTGTAGAAAACAATG
>Ga0207655_1003575_pt1 | contig 11504 bp, 10 predicted proteins | sample KBSM44metaG_FD_184398 | JGI IMG/M metagenome (GOLD analysis project Ga0207655, IMG submission 184398) | Miscanthus rhizosphere microbial communities from Kellogg Biological Station, Michigan, USA - KBS M4-4 metaG (SPAdes) (version 2) | ecosystem: Host-associated > Plants > Roots > Rhizosphere >... | reverse complement strand
GATTCGACCCCATGGTGCCTTCGACAGGAATCGAACCTGTATCTGAGTCTTAGGAGGACCCCGTTCTATCCATTGAACTACGAAGACGGATGGAGGCGCAGGAAGCTGGAAGCCCGCTGCGCGCCGCGATTTTATAGGGTTCCCGATGACGGGATGCGCTGGCCCTGCCAGCGCGGGCTTACCCCGATACGAAATCTCAGAAAAGTTGACCGCGATCAAGCCGGCGTGAATCGGTGGCGCGCACCATCGTGCCCGTTGCATCTCTGCTCAGATCCAAGAACAAAAAAGAGCGAAACACTACACAGGAGACAGCCTGATGAAGAAGTTCGCTTCGCACGTTCTGGGTCGCACGACAGCCGCTGCCGCGGCGGTCCTGGCGCTGGCAACCGCCGCGCCTGCCCTCGCATGGGAACCCACCAAGCCGGTGGAGTTCGTGATTCCCGCCGGCACCGGCGGCGGCGCCGATCAGATGGGGCGGCTGCTGCAGGGCATCGTCATCAAGTACAAGCTGATGAAGGAGCCGCTGATCGTCGTCAACAAGTCGGGCGGCGCGGGCGCCGAGGGCTTCCTGGCGGTGAAGGAAGCCAAGGGCGATCCGCACAAGATCGTCATCTCGCTGTCGAACCTGTTCACCACGCCGATGGCCACCGGCGTGCCCTTCAACTGGAAGGACATGACGCCGGTCGCGATGCTGGCGCTCGACCAGTTCGTGCTCTGGACCAACGCGGCCGAGCCCTACAAGAACGCCGGCGAGTACGTCACGGCGGTGAAGGCCGCGGGGCCGAGCAAGTTCAAGATGGCCGGTACCGGCTCGAAGCAGGAAGACCAGATCATCACGGTCGCTCTCGAGAAGGCCACCGGCACCAAGTTCATCTACGTGCCGTTCAAGGGCGGCGGCGAGGTGGCGGTGCAGCTGGTGGGCGGCCATGTGAACTCGACGGTGAACAACCCGATCGAGGCGGTGGCGCAATGGCGCGCGGGCAAGCTGCGCGCGCTGTGCGTGTTCGACGACGAGCGCATGCCCTTCAAGGCCAAGGTCACCGACACGCAGTCGTGGAACGACATCCCCACCTGCAAGGAGGCGGGCGTGCCCACCAGGTACACGATGCTGCGCGGCATCTTCATGCCGCCCGGCGTCACGCCCGACCAGCTCGCCTTCTACAAGGACCTGCTGACCAAGGTGGCCGCCACGCCCGACTGGAAGGAGTACATGGAGAAGGGCGCCTTCAACCCGACCTTCATGACCGGCGACGCCTTCGCGAAGTGGCTCACCGAGGCCGAGGCCACGCACCGCACGCTGATGTCCGAGGCGGGCTTCCTCGCGAGCGCCAAGTAGGCCGCACCGGCTGCGAGCGCTGCCGACCGAGGCCGGCTGACCGGCGGACCGCGGGCGTGCCGCATCCGTCGCTTTCTTCTCTCACACAATCACGATGGGGGCTCCATGGAGCACGACGAAACATCCGAGGGCGCGGCGCGTCCGGGCATCTCCACGCACCTGGTCGAAGCGGCGGTCGCATTGCTGCTGCTGGCGATCGGCCTGGTGGTGGTCTTCGAGGCGCGCAAGCTCGGCGCGGGCTGGACCAGCGACGGTCCCGGCGCGGGCTACTTTCCGTTCTTCATCGGCGTGATCATCACGATCTCCGGCGCCGGCATCCTCTACCAGTCGCTGCTCGGCAGGAACCGCAGCACCGTGGTCTTCGTCGACCCGGTGCAGCTCAAGCGCGTGCTGTCGGTGCTGGTGCCGGCCACGGTCTACGTGCTGGCGATCTCCGTTCTCGGCATCTACGTGGCGTCGGCGATGTATATCGCGCTGTTCATGGTGGTGCTCGGCAAGTACGCATGGACCAAGAGCGTGCTTGCCGCGCTGGCCGTCAACACGCTGTTCTTCTGCATGTTCGAGGTCTGGTTCAAGGTGCCGCTCTTCAAGGGCGCGCTCGATCCGCTTCGGTTCCTCGGCTACTGAACCCGTTCAAGGAGCACAAGCGAAATGGAAGAAATCGGCGCCCTGATGCAGGGCTTCTCGGTGATCCTCACGCCGATGAACATCGGCCTGATGTTCGTCGGCATCATCCTCGGCGTGTTGATCGGCGTGCTGCCCGGGCTCGGCGGCGCCAACGGCGTGGCGATCCTGCTGCCGCTCACCTTCACGATGTCGCCGACCTCGGCGATCATCATGCTGTCGTGCATCTACTGGGGTGCGCTGTTCGGCGGTGCCATCACCTCGATCCTGTTCAACATACCGGGCGAGCCGTGGTCGGTGGCCACCACCTTCGACGGCTATCCGATGGCGCAGAGCGGGCAGGCCGGCGCCGCGCTGACGACGGCCTTCACCTCGTCGTTCGTGGGCGCCTTTCTCGCGGTGGTGATGATCACCTTCCTCGCGCCGCTGGTCGCGAAGTTCGCGCTCAAGTTCGGCTCGCCGGAGTTCTTCGCGGTGTACCTGCTGACCTTCTGCAGCTTCGTCGGCATGGGCAAGGGCTCGCCCTTCAAGATCCTCGCGTCGATGGCGCTGGGCTTCGCGCTCGCCAGCGTGGGCATGGACACCGTCACCGGCCAGCTGCGCCTGACCTTCGGCCAGCCCGAGCTGATGCGCGGCTTCGACTTTTTGATCGCGGTGATCGGCCTGTTCGGCATCGGCGAGATCCTGCTGTCGATGGAAGAGGGCCTGAAGTTCTCGGGCAAGAGCGCCAAGATCGATCCGAAGGTCGTGTGGCAGACGTGGAAGCAGTTGCCCAAATACTGGGTGACCTCCATCCGCAGCTCGCTCATCGGCATCTGGATGGGCATCACGCCTGGCGGCGCGACGCCGGCCTCGTTCATGAGCTACGGCCTCGCGAAGAAGATGTCGAAGAAGGGCGCCAGGTTCGGCACCGGCGAGATGGAAGGCGTGGTCGCGCCCGAGACCGCTGCACACGCGGCCGGCACCAGCGCGCTGCTGCCGATGCTGGCACTCGGCATTCCCGGTTCGCCGACCGCAGCGGTGCTGCTGGGCGGCCTGCTGATCTGGGGCCTGCAGCCGGGGCCGCTGCTGTTCGTGGAGCAGAAGGACTTCGTCTGGGGCCTGATCGCCAGCATGTACCTCGGCAACATCGTCGGCCTGATCGTGGTGCTGAGCACCGTGCCGCTGTTCGCGTCGATCCTGCGCATTCCGTTCTCGATCATCGCGCCGGTGATCATCGTGATCTGCGCCATCGGCGCCTACACCGTGCACAACGCGATGCTCGACATCTGGTTCATGCTCGGCTTCGGCGTGGTGGGCTACCTCTTCAAGAAGCTCGACTTTCCGCTGGCGCCGCTGGTGCTTGCACTGGTGCTCGGCGACAAGGCCGAGGACTCGTTCCGCCAGGCCATGCTGGTCTCGCAGGGCGACGTGATGGTGATGTTCTCGAACCCGCTGGTCGGCGGCATCACGACGCTGGCGCTGGTGCTGCTGTTCTGGCCGCTGATCTCGAAGGCGCTGGCCGTGATCAGGAAGCCGAAGAAGCCCGACGAGTTTGCGGTCGAGCGGCCGGTGGACTGACCAGCAACTTGCCTGTGATCGCGCTGACCCGGGTTGTTCGGGGCGCGCTCACACCGATGGGGTACCTTGCGCAGCGAAATAAAGGAGGAGGCCGCAGGCCGGGGGGCATTCGCGCAGGGGAGTGCCCGGTGTCATTCGCACGCACCCGGACAACCGAGAGAGCTAAATCTTCCCGCGCTTGCGAAGCCGACTAAGGGTTTCCGCCGAGAGATTCAGATAAGAAGCCAGCTCCTTGCTCGGAATCCGGTCTTCCAGTTCAGGGTGCTTGCGCATGAACCGGTGCACACGCCCGGCGGCGTCCAGAAGATGCAGCGTGATCGTGTGCGCCATGATCTCGCTCATGCCGCGCATCACGAGGAACTCGAACAGTTCCTTCGTTTCCGCATGCCGGTTCAGGAACGCGATCCATTCCTTCAGCGGCAGGCTCGCGACCCGCGCCTTCGTCACGCACACGATGCCGTAGGGCGTGGGCGTGCCCAGCCGCAGCGCGGCGTAGCTCGTCTCCATGTCGTTCTCGTCGGCGAAGCGCAGGATCATTTCCTTGCCCTCCGGGTTGCTCACCACCCGCTTGAGGATGCCGTCGAGGATGAAGTACTGCTCCATCTCGCGCACCCCCTGGTGCAGCAGGAACTCGCCCTTGTTGCCGTCCACGATGACCAGGTGGGCTTCCAGTTCGGCGCGGTCGGCTTCGCTCAGGTCCTTGAGCAGGATGTTCTGCCGGAGCTGGGCGCGAATGATGTTCTTCTCCGGATGGTTTTCCAACAACGTCATGGTCACCGTCTTGCTCGATTTCGCTGCCGGCGCCGGTCATCGGGGCCGTCGCCGTTTTCGGGAAAGTTGACCGAGGTCAACGGCCGAAAGCTTGGGCCCGAATCATAGTCGCGGCTCGGGCCTTGGCCATTCACCCATGCAGAAGGAGAGACATGTCTTCAGTCAGAACAGAGAAAGAGGCAGCCACCACGCTGGAAGATGCCCTCAAGCCCACGAAAAGCCGCGATGCTGACGGCGAAGCGGTGGTCCGCGCCTTCAAGGGTGGCGCGACCGAAGACAGCGCGCCGGCGGCCGAGACCATCGACGGCTTCCACCTGGTCATCGATGCGCTCAAGCTCAACGACATCGACACCATCTTCGGCCTGCCCGGCATCCCGATCACGGACCTCACGCGCATGGCACAGGCCGAAGGCCTGCGCGTCATCTCCTTCCGCCACGAGCAGCACGCCGGCAATGCCGCCGCCGCCGCCGGCTTCCTCACGCAGAAGCCCGGCATCTGCCTGACCGTGTCGGCCCCCGGCTTCCTCAACGGCCTGACCGCGCTGGCCAACGCCACCACCAACTGCTTCCCGATGATCCTCATCAGCGGCTCCAGCGAGCGCGAGATCGTCGACCTGCAGCAGGGCGACTACGAGGAGATGGACCAGCTGGCCATCGCCAAGCCGCTGTGCAAGGCGGCCTTCCGCGTGCTGCATGCCGAGGACATCGGCGTGGGCATTGCGCGCGCCATCCGCGCGGCGCTGTCGGGCCGCCCTGGCGGCGTGTACCTCGACCTGCCGGCCAAGCTGTTCGCGCAGACGATGGACGCCGCAGCCGGCAAGAAGTCGCTGATCAAGGTGGTCGACCCCGCACCGCGCCAGATCCCCGCGCCCGACGCCGTGAAGCGCGCGCTCGACCTGCTCAAGGGCGCCAAGCGGCCGCTGATCCTGCTCGGCAAGGGCGCCGCCTACGCGCAGGCCGATGCCGACATCCGTGCGCTGGTCGAGAAGACGGGTATTCCCTATCTGCCGATGTCGATGGCCAAGGGCCTGCTGCCCGACACCCACGTGCAGTCGGCCGCGGCAGCGCGCTCCTACGTGCTGCAGGAAGCCGACGTGGTGCTGCTGGTCGGCGCGCGCCTCAACTGGCTGCTCTCGCACGGCAAGGGCAAGACCTGGGCGCAGGACAAGGGCGCCAAGAAGTTCATCCAGATCGACATCGCGCCGACCGAGATCGACAGCAACGTCGCCATCGAGGCGCCGGTGATCGGCGACATCGGCTCCTGCGTGGCCGCGCTGCTGGCCGGCATCGATGCCAAGTGGGCCAAGCCCCCGGTCGAGTGGACCGGCGCCATCGCCGAGCGCAAGGACAAGAACCTCTCGAAGATGGCCGCGACGCTGGCTGCGCGGCCCTCGCCGATGAACTTCCAGAGCGCGCTCAGCGTGATCCGCGACCAGGTGAAGGCGCGGCCCGATGCCATCGTGGTCAACGAGGGCGCCAACACGCTGGACTTCGCGCGCAGCATCGTCGACATGTACGAGCCGCGCAAGCGCCTCGACGTGGGCACCTGGGGGATCATGGGCATCGGCATGGGCTTCTCCGTGGCCGCGGCGGTGGTCACCGGCAAGCCGGTGATCGCCATCGAGGGCGACAGCGCCTTCGGCTTCAGCGGCATGGAGGTGGAAACCATCTGCCGCTACAACCTGCCGGTGTGCGTCGTCGTCTTCAACAACAACGGCGTCTACCGCGGCACCGACGTGAACCCCAGCGGCACGCCCGACGTGGCGCCCACCGTGTTCGTGAAGAACGCGCGCTACGACAAGCTGATGGAAGCCTTTGGCGGCGTGGGCGTGCACGCCACCACCGCCGACGAGCTGCAGAAGGCCCTGGCCGAGGCCGTCGCCTCCGGCCGGCCGACCCTGATCAACGCCGTCATCGACGAAACCGCGGGCACGGAAAGCGGGCGCATCACGAGCCTGAACCCCAGCACGGCGAAGAAGAAGTAACTCAATTCCATCCAAGGAGATACCCCAAATGAGCAGCATCAAACCCCTCAACGGCATCAAGATCATCGACTTCACGCACGTGCAGGCCGGTCCTGCCTGCACGCAGATGCTGGCCTGGTTCGGCGCCGACGTGATCAAGGTCGAGCGCCCGGGCGCCGGCGACGTCACCCGCAGCCAGCTGCGCGACATTCCGAACGTCGACGCGCTGTACTTCACCATGCTCAACAGCAACAAGCGCTCGATCACGCTGGACACGAAGAAGCCCGAGGGCAAGATCGTGCTGGAAAAGCTGATCCGCGAATCCGACGTGCTGGTGGAAAACTTCGGCCCCGGCGCGCTGGACCGCATGGGCTTCACCTGGGAACGCCTGCAGGAGCTGAACCCGAAGATGATCGTCGCCTCGGTCAAGGGCTTCAGCGAAGGCCACCACTACGAGGACCTGAAGGTGTACGAGAACGTGGCGCAGTGCGCCGGCGGCTCCGCCTCCACCACCGGCTGGTGGAAGGGCGAGAACTCGGTGCCGACGATCTCGGCGGCCGCTCTGGGCGACTCCAACACCGGCATGCACCTGGCCATCGGCATCCTGACCGCCATCATCGGCCGCCAGCAGACCGGCAAGGGCCAGAAGGTGGCCTGCTCGATGCAGGATGCCGTGCTCAACCTGTGCCGCGTGAAGATGCGCGACCAGCAGCGCCTGGACAGCGTGGGCTACCTCGAGGAATACCCGCAGTACCCGCACGAGATGGGCGCATTCGCCGACAAGGTCGTGCCGCGCGGCGGCAATGCCGGCGGCGGCGGCCAGCCCGGCTGGATCCTGAAGTGCAAGGGCTGGCAGACCGACCCCAACGCCTACATCTACTTCACGGTGCAGGGCCACGCCTGGGAGCCGATCTGCGAGGCGCTGGGCAAGCCCGAATGGAAGACCGACCCCGACTACATGACGGCCAAGGCCCGCCAGCCGCACATCGAGCAGATCTTCGCCACCATCGAGGACTTCATCAAGGACAAGACCAAGTTCGAGGCCGTGGACATCTTCCGCAAGTACGACATTCCCTGCGCCCCGGTGCTGTCGATGAAGGAACTGCTGCATGACGAGTCGCTGCGCAAGAGCGGCTCGATCGTCGAAGTTCCGCACAAGGAGCGCGGCAGCTACTGGACCATCGGCAGCCCGATCAAGTTCTCGGACCTCAAGCCCGAAGTCACCGCCTCGCCCTTGCTGGGCGAGCACACCGACCAGGTGCTGGCGGAGCTGGGCTACACCCAGCAGCAGATCGACAACCTGAAGGAATCAAAAGCCGTGTAGTTGGCTCACCCCCAGGCTTGCCCACTTCGTGTGGCAGCGCCCACCCCCTTCGAGGGGGCGACACCTGCGGCCCGGCGGAGCCGGTTCCGCGGTGTCTCTGGAAGGGAGGCGGCATCGCAGAGGTCTGGGGTCTGATCGAAATGAAGCGCCAGGGGTAAACATGCAAGCGAACATCGATTTCAAGCAGCTCGTCGAAGGCGCTGGCGATGCCATCATGGTGTGCGACGCACAGGGCGCGATCACGCTGTGGAACCGTGCTGCCGAGCGCATCTTCGGGTTTACCGAGGCCGAGGCGCTCGGCCAGTCGCTCGACCTGATCATTCCCCAGCGGCAGCGCCAGCGGCACTGGGACGGCTACCACAAGACGATGGACACCGGCATCACCAAGTACGGCGCCGACCTGCTGCGCGTGCCGGCGCTGCACAAGGACGGGCACACGCTGTCGATCGCCTTCACGGTGTCGATGCTGTTCTCCGCCGATCACGAGGTCACGGGGATCGTCGCCATCGTGCGGGATGAATCCGTCCGCTTTGCGGAGGAGCGCAAATTGCGCGCCCGTCTGGTAGAAGTCGAAGCCGCGATGGTCAAAGAAGGAGACAGTCAATGAGCAAGGCACTCGAAGGCGTTCGGATCCTCGACTTCACCCACGTGCAGTCGGGCCCCACCTGCACCCAGCTGCTGGCGTGGTTCGGCGCCGACGTGATCAAGGTCGAGCGGGCAGGCGAAGGCGATGCCACGCGCGGCCAGCTGCGCGACATTCCCGGCGCGGACAGCTTGTACTTCACGATGCTGAACCACAACAAGCGCTCGATCACGCTGGACACCAAGAACCCCAAGGGCAAGGAGGTTCTCGACAGCCTGATCAAGACCTGCGACGTGCTGGTCGAGAACTTCGCGCCCGGCGCGCTCGACCGCATGGGCATCACCTGGGCCCACATCCAGAAGATCAACCCGCGCATGATCGTCGCTTCGGTCAAGGGCTTCGGGCCCGGCAAGTACGAGCACTGCAAGGTCTATGAGAACGTGGCCCAGTGCGCCGGCGGCGCAGCCTCGACCACCGGCTTCGAAGACGGCCCGCCGCTGGTGACCGGCGCGCAGATCGGCGACAGCGGCACTGGCCTGCACCTCGCGCTCGGCATCCTTGCCGCACTGTTCCAGCGCAACTCTTCCGGCCGCGGCCAGCAGGTGCTCGCACCGATGCAGGACGCCGTGCTCAACCTGTGCCGCGTGAAGATGCGCGACCAGCAGCGGCTGGAGCGCACCGGCACCATGCACGAATACCCGCAGTACCCCGACGGCAAGTTCGGCGACGCCGTGCCGCGCGCGGGCAATGCCTCGGGCGGCGGCCAGCCGGGCTCGATCCTCAAGTGCAAGGGCTGGGAGACCGACCCCAACGCATACATCTACTTCATCACGCAGGCGGCCGTGTGGCCTGCGGTGTGCAAGGTGATCGGCGAGGAGGGCTGGATCACCGACGAGGCCTACGCCACGCCGGCCGCGCGCCTGCTGCACCTGAAGCCGATCTTCGCGCGCATCGAGAAGTGGACCATGACCAAGGACAAGTTCGAGGCCATGGAGATCCTCAACGAGTACGACATTCCCTGCGGGCCGATCCTCTCGATGAAGGAAATCGCCGAGGACGAGTCCCTGCGCGAGACCGGCACCATCGTCGAGGTCGACCACCCGGTGCGCGGCAAGTACCTGACGGTGGGCAACCCCATCAAGATGTCCGACAGCCCGACGGTGGTGACGCGCTCGCCGCTGCTCGGCGAACACACCGAAGAAGTGCTGCGGCAGCTCGGCTACGGCGCGGACGACCTGGCGACCCTGCGGGCCGAACGCGTGATCTGAGGCGCGGCGCAGGCCCGCCAACCTGATTTGCGAGAGCGCCGCCTGCGGGGGCGCGGAAGGCCCGTGGGCGCGTGTATTCCTGGCCTCAATCTATAACTCTTGATGAATGATTTCTATAAATTAGTTTAATTTTTATTTATTCATCACCGGTCCTACATTTGAATCCGCCGAGTCCGGCATCAATTCAAGGAGAAGGTCATGGAAAAGCATTTGCCCGTTCAAGACTGGCGCGACGAAATCGAGCGCAATGCCTATAACGCAGCATTTTTCGAATTGGGACTGCGCTGGCATTGGGACGGCGAAACCTACGACCGCCTGATGGACCTGAGCCAGAACGCCAGCGAGCGGATCGGCCATTACCTGAAGACCCATCAGCCGCACCTCCTGAGGGCGTACGACGCCGAATTCCTGGCGGTGGCCATCGAGCAGAAGAAGGAAATCCACAGAAAGCGGGAAATGGCTTCGTCGAGTTATTTCAATTGGGCTGAAAGCCACGGCGTCGAGCTTGGTGCCTGAAATAAATCAATTCAATCCAGCAGTCGATCCCGGCCATGAACATCCACGAATACCAGGGTAAAGACGTCCTGCGCCACTACGGCGTGGCAACGCCCCGCGGATTCGTCTGCCGCTCGCCCGACGAGGCGGCGGATGCGGCTACCCGGCTCGGTGGCCGGGCCTGGGTGGTCAAGGCGCAGATTCATGCGGGCGGCCGGGGCAAGGGCGGCGGCGTGAAGCCCGCATGGTCCGTCGCCGAAGTGCGGCGGCATGCGGACCAGATGCTCGGCATGACGCTGAAGACCCACCAGACCGGGCCCGAAGGCCGCGTGGTGAAGCAGCTGCTGGTCGAGGAGAGCGTCGAGATCGACAAGGAGCTGTACCTCGGCTTCGTGGTCGACCGCAATTCGCAGCGCGTGGCATTGATGGCCTCGAGCGAAGGCGGCATGGACATCGAGGAGGTGGCCGCGCGCACGCCCGGGAAGATCCACAAGCTCTTCATCGATCCGGACGCCGGCCTGCGCATTGCCGAGGCCGACGGCATCGCGCGCCGCATCGGCATCGACGAGCGTTCGGTGGTGCAGGCGCGCGTGTTCATGCAGAACCTCTACCAGGCCTTCGATGCCAGCGACGCGTCGCTGGCCGAGATCAACCCGCTGGTGCTGACCCGCGACGGCCGCGTGATGGCGCTCGACGCGAAGTTCGACTTCGACGCCAACGCCCTGTTCCGCCAGCCCGGGATCGCCGCGATGCGCGACTTCGACGAGGAAGACCCGGTGGAGGTCGAAGCCTCGAAGTTCGACCTCTCGTACATCGCGCTCGACGGCGACATCGGCTGCCTCGTCAATGGCGCCGGCCTCGCGATGGCGACGATGGACGCGATCAAGCTCTACGGCGGAATGCCCGCCAATTTTCTCGACGTGGGCGGTGGTGCGACAGCCGAAAAGGTGACCGAAGCCTTCAAGCTGATGTTGCGCAACCCGAAGCTCAAGGCCGTGCTGGTCAACATCTTCGGCGGCATCATGAAATGCGATGTCATTGCGCACGGCGTGGTTGCCGCAGCGCGCGAAACCGGGCTCACCGTGCCGCTGATCGTGCGCATGAAGGGCACCAACGAGGACCTGGGCCGGACCATCCTCGCGCAATCGGGCCTGTCGATCATCAACACCGACGACATGGCCGAGGCGGCGCAGCGGGCCATCGGGGCTGCTCGGAACTGGGAGCGCTAGGAAATGAGCTCCTGTCTCTTGATGCGATGCATTTCGGGGTGCGATCACGCCGACGGGGTGCCTTGCTCCGCGAATGTCCCCCGCCCTTCGGGCTCCTCCTTTATTTCGCTGCGCAAGGCACCCCATCGACGTGATCGTTGTTCAGGGCAGTCGTTGATCGGCGAGCACCGGCAGCATGTCCTCGTGCGCAGGGCGTCGGGTGACTCACGCAGCGAAATAAAGGAGGAGGCCGCAGGCCGGGGGACATTCGCGGAGGGAGTTACCCGATGGCCTGCGCACGCACCCCGAAACAGGAACGCAGGCAAACGCACGATGGAACCCCTGAAATGTCCATCCTAATCAACAAGCAC
>Ga0207655_1003574_pt1 | contig 11506 bp, 10 predicted proteins | sample KBSM44metaG_FD_184398 | JGI IMG/M metagenome (GOLD analysis project Ga0207655, IMG submission 184398) | Miscanthus rhizosphere microbial communities from Kellogg Biological Station, Michigan, USA - KBS M4-4 metaG (SPAdes) (version 2) | ecosystem: Host-associated > Plants > Roots > Rhizosphere >... | reverse complement strand
TGGCCTTCTTTTCTTACAGGAGAAAAATTAGCAAAGCCAATTACTTTGTTTTCAGACTCAGCAACAAAAATAATTGAACGTTCTAATCGTTTTTTCATCATTTCCTGATTGTAAGCAGCTTTTAAAAAGTCTTCTTGAATCTTAGGTGGGATAATTCCTTTATATGTGTTATTCCAACTGATTTTGGCTACTTGCTGTACTTGACCTATATCTGTATCTTGCATACTACGGATAAAGAACATAGTTACTATCAACCTCTCTTTCACTAGATTCCATTATTTTCAAATATTATAACACTTTATGGAATTAGCTACCGATAATGTTGATTACGTTAACTAACTTTGTATACGATACTCATATCTAATTTTATCTAAAACAGTAAATAAACGGTGATATAATTATTAAGACAAACTTTATTAGGAGAATTTAATTTGAAAACCTATGTAACCACAGTAATTTCCAGTTTAATTGTTATTTTAATAATCTTTACTATTGCAGATTTGTTTGATATAGAATGGCTTCAAGGAAGTACTATTCGTATTCTCCTTATCTTTCCTGTTACTTTTGTTATTAGTTGGATAATTTCTTATATCCAACAAAAAAGACGTCTTAATTGAACGTCTTTTTTTGATTCCGGTAAGGTACATTATGTTAAGTTGCTTTTTTTTATAAAAAACAAAAGGTATGTCTTGTCCTTAGTTAAAGTTAATGCATTATTGTTAGTTATCATGTTAATTGTAGCTGTTATTGGTCCAGTATTTAGAGAAACAACCACCTGAAAATAGGTAGTTGTTTCTCTTTTTTATTCCGTATACTTTTTTCCCCAATTACACATAATTTTTGTTATAGGTAGAAGAGATAGTCCTTTATCACTCAAAAAATACTCCACTTTTGGGGGGATTTGAGAATATTCTTTACGTACAATGAGATTTTCTTTTTCAAGTTCTTTCAATTGTTTGCTTAACATGTTATGTGTAATACCATTAATTGTTCTTTTTAATTCTCCGTACCTCATGACTTTTCTATATCCCAAATGAAAAATAATTAACATTTTCCATTTTCCACTCATAATAGACAAAGTGTAATTAAAAGACTTAGCCTCTGGAAAATCTTTTATTTCTTTGTTCATCACATTACTCTCCTTTTTGATAGTAACTCACAAAAAGATGCGTACTATTATTTTGTTATACATTACATTATAGTCAGTAATAGATCAACTGAACATATATAAAGGAGTTTTAAAATGGATAACAAACAAAAACTAATTTTAGTTACAGGTGCAACAGGGCTACAAGGTGGAGCAGTTGCTCGTGCATTATTAAAAAAGGGAAATCATAAAGTTCGTATTTTAGCTAGAAATATTAATTCTGTCTCCGTCCAAACTCTTATACATGAGGGTGCTGAAGCTGTTGAAGGTAACTTTGATGATGTAACTTCTCTAGAGAACGCAATGCAAGGTGCAGATGCTGTATTTTCAATGACAAATCCTGACACCACAGGCAAAGGCACTGAACAAAAGCAAGGAAATGCGTTAATACAATCTGCATTTAAAAAAGGTGTTAAGCAATTTGTTCATACCTCAGTTGCTCGTGCAGGAACACATGCTGATTTTCCTGGATGGGAATCTGGTTATTGGCAGAAGTCCTATTGGATAGGTAAATGGGAAGTAGAGGAAAATATCCGTACAGCAGGATTTTCATCTTGGACCATATTAAAGCCAGCATTCATGATGGATAATTTTGCTCAACCTAAATCTACTTTCATGTTTCCTCATTTACAACAAGGAGAATTAAAAACGGCCATGTTAGCAGAGACAAGTTTAGATTTAATTGCTGCTGATGATATAGCAGCTTTTGCTGTTGCTGCATTTGACGATCCTGAAAAATTTAATAAAAAAAATATTGATTTGGCTTCAGAGAGTTTGACAATGAGAGAAGTAGCAAAAATACTTGCAAGTGTTACAGAAGAAAGTATTACATCTGTTTCACTTAGTCCTCAAGAAGCTGAAGAACAAGGTATCTTCCATGGTCTAGTAAGAGCTCAAGAATGGAATAATAAAGTTGGATACACAGTAAATATTAATTCATTGAAACCTTATAACATTAAATTAACTTCTTTTAATGAGTGGGCTAAGAAATATAAAAATGACATTAAGGTAAATAGAGTGTAAGAAGCTTAATAATATATAACTCTTTAGCTGATGCCGAGAACACATTTTATGGTAACTAATTTACAGTATAGGAACAACGAAAAAGGCCATCTAATGGTTGCAAATTAGATGGCCTTTTAAAATAAATAGAATAGGAAAGTTAATGCCTCTCAGCATTGTAAGTAGTTTATCTAAAAGATATTGCGTTAATACGCTTAGACCTGGGATAAATACATGTTAAAATCAAAGCATTTAGTTGAAAGGACTTATAAACTGTGTTAGTTGTGATTTGGGCTGTGCTCCAATTTTACTTTTCAGTATTTTTCCGTTTTTAAACAAAATTATCGTCGGGGATATGTCGACTGGAAATTTGTCGACTACCTTTTTTTCTTCATTCACATTAATTTCTACGAACTTAATATCTTTTTTACTATTCTTCTCTATAGATTCTAAGTTTTCTCGAGTTGTCTGGCACTCTTCGGTCTGCGGATTAGAAAAATAAGCTAAGGTTACGCCTTCCTTGATTAATGAGAAAAAATTATCTTTTGTTCCTTTTAAAATGGTCATTACAATCCTCCAAACCATCATTTTATGGTGAAGACTTTAACTATATTTCATTTGTTGTCTTGCTAATCATTCGCATTATAAGAACTTAAATAGATGTGGTGTTTCCTAAGTGACATACACCTGGAAAATACGTATAATAAGGGAGAATGTTAACCTTAACTAAGTGCATTCATTCAGACTAGGAGAAGACTTTCTTATTTGAGAAAGTCTTTTTCGTTTTAAATTTAAGCAGTAGATAAACCACCTAGTATATTGTTGTAAGCGAGAATATTGAAAAGTGGGCTTCTAATAAAACCATAACATGTATTAAAAAGAAAATCATGCTATTTCATTTTTGAAAATGAAATATACATAACAGGCTATATGTATTAAAGTTGCATTATTCATGGAGAGTTGTTTTTTTATTTACATTCTATCGAATTTTATTTATACTACCCTTACCTTACTGTAACGGAAATTATAGTGGGTGATTCTAACTACAAAAAGAACCTTCTCATTTGTTGAGAAGGTTCTTTTTATTTTTGAAGTATCATCACAATTAATTCTTATAAGCCGTTTTATGTTAACTGAACGTGTGTAAGACGTATAGTTATAAAATAGAAAAAGCCTATCTCTTTACAGCCAGAAGAGGTAGATTTTTTCTGTTACGTAATTGGGTTTCATGAGTGATCCCTCATCGCATCTTGAATAGTTTCCTCCACTTAGTAAACTTTGTTCCTGCAATACAAAAGAAGAATCATATAAATTAAAACCTAGAATAAAATGTTTAATTTATTAAATGAAACCGGCGCCCTGCGTTCCTTTATGTATATTCTCGTATAGGTAGTCTAATATCTAATGTGTTTTTAAAAGCCGTTCTAGGTAAACTGGCTATTTCCCCTTCAGTTTTTCAACATTCTCGTTTAATTGAATTAGTACTTGCCTGAGTATAGTAAGCTCTGTATCACTGATATCGGTTAATAGTTCCTTTGCAAAATGCTCTTTTTCCTTTTGTGAAGATTGAATTAATTCTCTTCCGTAATCCGTTAACTGAATTAATATTATACGTTTATCTCCACTCTTTTTTCTTCGCGATACAATCTTATTGTCCTCTAGCTGTTTGAGATGTCTAGCAACAGCAGCCTTATCAATGGTCACCTTTTTTTGCAATTCACCTTGACTAATTTCAGTTTCTTGATAGATCAATGCTAATATTTCAAAACGAGATTGGCTAATGCTGATGTATGAATCAAATGTGGTATTTATAGCGTTGTTTACACGGTACATTTGGTATAACAACTTAGACTCCTCTGACCAATCTTTACTCAAAATCATCACTACTTTCTTATGTTTATTTATTGCTCACAGATTGAAATTTATTGATAGTAATATACAGACTGAACTCTTTTTTTTATAAACAATTCTGCCTAGAGACACAATAACTTTGTATAATAGGAGTTTTTCTAAGTTAATTACACTATAACTTATATTTTAATTTTTGAAAGTAGTCTCCTCTTCATTTCTGTAGGTTTTAAAGCCATTTTTCACCCTTCTATCATCGAAACCTAAAAGCCCTCTCTGAACTGAAGAGAGGGCTTTTATATAATAAAATTAGTAAATTAACATTTATAAATCAATCTTCTTGTTTAACTTAGTATACTGCCAGAGTACCATCGTAATTAATAACCTGACCATTATGATTCTCGTCATCAAGAACAAAGTTAACAATTAACTCTGCAGCTTGAGCAGATGTTTTCACAAAATCTCCTGTCATACGTCCATTCAAATCTGTTGAAACTGCCCCGGGCATCACTGCGAAGATTTCTACAGGTATATTTTCCTTCTCAAAACTCATTCCCCAAGACTTTGTCATGACATTCAAAGGAGCCTTCGAGGTTGCATAGGCGAATGCATTGAAATAAGGTAAAGGCTCAATAGGTATACTGATATTTTGAATAGTGCCTTTGTTGGCAGTCAATAGAGGAAGCAAACCTTTTGACAGAGCAAAAGGACCGATAAAGTTCACCTGATGAGTTGCCTGTAAGTCTTCAACAGAAAACTCCCATCCAGCTTGATGCATATCGCCCGGAATACCAGCATTGTTAACCAACAGCGATAATTCTGGATAATTATTTTTAATCGTCGTCACGGCACAGTCAATACTATTTAAGTCAGCTACGTCTAATGAGACTAAATGCGCATCGCCAAATGCTCGGAGGGAAGATACTGCAATTTCTCCTCGCTCCTGATCGCGCGCTCCAACTAAAACACGAAATCCCTCTTCTAATAAATGTTTCGAGATCTCATATCCAATACCTTTATTTGCACCAGTTACTAATGCTGTTTTTGTCATCTGGTATTCCCCTTTTCTTACGGGCAATTTACATTTCATTGGTCCGTAATATTTATTTTTTAGTTTTGGTTCATTTAAACGCATTACATCAGGGCACTATAGTATCTGAACAGGTCTTCAAATCTTAATGCGTTTTACTTCCATCGATTTCAAATCATAGTTAGCCCATTTTCCCCTTAATGCCTTCCTTACTCATCTTTCTACAACAGCCAAACTTTTTAAATTCATCTTCTAAAAAAACAGACTGTTGATATATCAACAGTCTATGGCGAATTCTCTTTTATAGCAAGCTTTTTTCATTAACAGTGTAAGAAAATATAGTTCCGTACGCTTCATAAGCTTAATTTTTATAGTTAGGGCATACTTATTCTTCTGTAGATCTGACTTGCTGAAAATGTTGGATAATATACTGCTTAAAGTTTTCAACAACTGGGGATAGGAATTTCCCTTCAACCCATGAAACCCCCACAGTACGTTGAAAACTTGATGAACAAATACGTATTTTTGAGAGATTAGTTTGATCAAGCCCTTTAAGGTCAGGAAGGATAGAAACTCCTAAACCAGCTGCAACGAACCCTGCAATAGTGGCAGCTTCTTCACCTTCAAATACGATAGTAGGATTGATATTTTCCTGTTCAAAAATTGCGTCGATTGTTACCCTAAGAGCATAGCCTTCTCTCATTAAAATAAGATCTTCTTCGGAAATCTCCTCTAGCGTAACATGTTTTCTTTTAGCTAATCTATGTCCCTTAGGAACAAACAAAAACAGCTCTTCATCCCATAAAGCAGCCCATTTTACAGGAGGTTCTGGAGGGAAAGAGGCCAATAAACAAAGATCTAACTCACCAGATGTAAGGTTCTCCTGAAGCCAGTTAGAATGGTTTTGATGTAGTTGAAAATGAACGTTAGGGTATTGCTTCTTAAATCCAGCAATTAAACTAGGCACTATCGTGATTCCTAAAGTATGTAGAAATCCAAGTGAAATTTCCCCTTGATCTGGTTTTAAAAGTGAATTAATCTCTTCCTTTCCTTCTTCATAGTCTTTCATAATAGAATCCACTTTCTTGAGAAAAATTTCTCCATATTTATTTAACTTAATAGAGCGTTTTTGCCTATCAAAAAGAGGGACTCCTAAATGGCTTTCTAGTCGCACAATAGATCGTGAAAGAGCAGGTTGACTAATCGATAAAATCTCAGCAGCCTTTGTTACGTGCTGAACGCGTGCAAGAGTTTGAAAATACTCAAGTTGTTCCCATTCCATTAAAATCTCCACTCCTTCAGTAAGTTCATTACATGTAAACATTGAAAAAATGTTTATTATGCATTATACATTATAAAACATCAATGCTAGTATTACTTTGTCAGTAAAAATTTAAACTAATTTCTTATAAATATCTAATAAAAGTTCATCCATTTAAAAGGAGAAGGTAAGATGGAATATAGATTAGAAAAAGATACCCTAGGAGAAATCAAGGTTCCAGCAGATAAGTTTTGGGGAGCGCAGACCCAACGTAGTAAAGAAAACTTCAAGATAGGCACTGAAAAGATACCAGAACGTATGATAAAGGCCTTTGCCATACTCAAACGTAGTGCAGCGAAAGCGAATCATCGCCTTGGAAATTTAGAAAGTGAAAAAGCTGCAGCAATTGTAACAATTTGTGACGAGTTAATCAAAGGTGCATACAGCGATAATTTTCCCCTTGTTGTGTGGCAGACAGGAAGTGGAACGCAAAGTAACATGAACATGAATGAAGTGATAGCGAATTTGGCTACAGCTTTATCAAAAGAGACAGGAGCCAAAACTACTATTCATCCAAACGATGACGTTAATCGTAGTCAAAGTTCAAACGACACATTTCCTACAGCTATGCATGTAGCAAGTGTTTTAGCTGTTTATGAACAATTGCTTCCTGCACTTAATCAACTTAGAAGCACATTAGACAAAAAAGCCAAGCAATACCAAGACATTATAAAGATTGGACGTACTCATCTTCAAGATGCAACACCACTAACTATGGGGCAAGAAATCAGTGGTTGGGTTCATATGCTTGATCGCTCAAAAGAAATGATTATAGAAGCAACAGAAAAGATGCGTGCTCTAGCAATTGGAGGTACTGCTGTAGGAACTGGAATTAACGCTCACCCTCAATTTGGAGAGGTCGTATCAGAAGAGATAACACGTTTTACTGGACAGTTATTTGAAAGCTCATCGAATAAATTTCATGCATTAACTAGCCATGATGAGGTGGTCTATGCACATGGAGCTTTGAAAGCTCTCGCAGCAGATTTAATGAAAATTGCTAATGATGTTCGATGGTTATCTAGTGGTCCACGTTGTGGTATTGGAGAAATAACTATTCCAGCAAATGAACCCGGTAGCTCAATTATGCCAGGTAAAGTAAACCCTACCCAAAGTGAAGCGATGACAATGGTGGCAGCGCAAGTAATGGGAAATGATGCAACAATTGGTTTTGCAGCAAGTCAAGGAAACTTTGAGCTCAATGTATTTAAACCTGTTATTATTTATAATTTTCTTCAATCGGTAAGACTTCTTGCTGATTCAATGCAAGCGTTCCATGATAAATGTGCTGTAGGGATTGAACCAAATATCGAAAACATTCAACAGAATGTAGAAAACTCTCTCATGCTTGTAACAGCGTTAAATCCTCATATTGGTTATGAAAATGCAGCGAAAATAGCAAAATATGCTCATCAGGAAGGATTAACATTAAAAGAATCAGCACTCAAGCTGAACTTGTTAACAGAAGAACAGTTTGATGATATTGTAAGACCTGAAAACATGATTAACCCTTCTATATGATGTTAAAAAAGCAAAGAATCTCGAGACAGGTTCTTTGCTTTTTTTGAAATAAAAATTAAGCTACTATTCTCCCGTGAGTAATATCTTAGAAAGCGAAAAGATTAAATAAAGTTTCCCTCAATAAAAGAATGCTTTGAATGATAATCATAAGATAATTTCAAGAAAACAGAAACATTTGCATTCTAGAGATTAATTTTACATTAGAAAAATATTTTGACTAAAGGTAAGCTGTTGATTGTCTAATAACTAATTCAGGAGATAGAAGTAAGCGTTCTTTATAAAGCTTAGATTCCTCCATTTCCTGAAGTAATAAATCGACTACTTTTGAACCCATTTCCTTTATAGGTTGTGAAACCGTAGTAAGCATAGGAGAAGTGGTAGTAGACAGCACAGTATTATCAAAACCTATGATTGATAAATCTTGGGGAAGATTTAGATTTATTTCTTTGGCAGCTTGTATAACGCCAGCTGCTAATAAATCATTACAAGCAAAGATAGCAGTAGGTTTGTCATCCAATGAAAGAAGCTGTTTAGCACTTTCGTATCCTTTTTGAATAGTAGCTTCTGTTTTTATTATGTATTCATCTCTGATAGGAAGTTTTGCTTCTTGAATTGTATCCTTGTATGCTGCTAAACGTGGTGTATTACTTCGCACGTCTTCTGAAATAATCCCTATTTTCTTATGTCCTAAAGATAATAAATATGAAGTAGCTAAGTATCCACCTTTATAATCATCAACTGTTACTGTATTCATAGACAGGCTAGGTATTTCTGAAGCTATTAAGACACTAGGTACTCCCTTATTTATCATCTCTTCAAGTAAATGCGTACTTCTGAAAGCTGATGCTACTACTACGCCATCTACTCGTTGACTAGTCAACAAAGATAGGTATACTTTTTCCTTTTTCACATCATTATCCGTATTACACATCATCACGTTTAATCCTAATTCATGACTGCGATCTTCAATACTCCTTGCAATTTCAGAGTAAAACGGATTGGATATATCCGGAACAAGCAAGCCAATCAATTTTGTGCGCTTTCCTCTTAAAGAAGCCGCAGCTGCATCTGGCTTGTAATTAAGTTTCTCCATTGCTACTAGTACTTTCTTTTTTGTCTTTTCGCTAATCTTTCCTGTATGATTGACGACTTTTGAAACCGTTGCTATGGAAACACCTGCTTCTTGAGCCACACTGCGAATAGTTATTTTCATAAAATCCCTCCTTTCACTGAGGTATTTAGTTTATAAATAGGTATGTATCACGAAAGGTTAATTTTATTTATTATAGCATATAAATTATACCCTTTAATAAATAGACAGCTTTGCCTAAAGCAACGCTGTCTGCCATTATCCGTCCGTCATTTATAATTTTTATACATATTAAAGAGTGATCCTTAAGAAATTATCTTGCCTGTTTGCTCTCTAATTCTTGATCATCATAGGAACGAAAATAGTATTCCAGTTCTTCAAGTGATTTTCCTTTCGTTTCTGGTAAATACCTATTCACGAATGCGATTGCTATTAATCCTAACACACCAAATACCAAAAAGGTGGTAGATAAGCCTATAGTGCTAAGCAACACAGGAAATGACAAACTGATTAAGAAATTAACAATCCACATCCAAAATACACTGAAACCCATACCAAGACCACGCATTCTTAATGGAAATATTTCCGCCAGTGTTAACCATGTTACAGGTCCTATGGCCCCTTGCATGAAAGCTAAAAACACAACCGTTAAAGAGAGAACGATGTAAGGAAGTGCCGCGGAACCATTGAGAATAAAAGAGAAAAAACCAATGAGAAAAAGAGACGTGGTAGTACCACATAAGCCAATAATCAACATCGGGCGTCTTCTCACTCTACCAAGTAACCAGATTCCAACCAGCATCGCAACTACCGAAATAACACCATTTGCAATGTTTCCAATTAACGCTGCTTTGGTTCCCCATCCTGTATTCTTAAGTATTTCTGTTCCATAGTACATAATAGCGTTCACGCCGTTAATTTGATTAACAATAGCAATTCCAATTCCTAAAAATAAAATGCGGCGCACCCAAGGAATAGACAAATCTTTAAAACTAGACTTTTCTAATTTGGACTCTTCGTCAACTGATGATTTAATTTCTTTCAGTTCTATATTTGCCTGATTTTCCTTCCGGATTTGTTTAAGCACTGTTAAGGCATCACCTATTTTACCCTTTGATGCCAGCCAACGAGGACTCTCTGGAACGATTAACATTCCAAACCATAAAACAACAGCTGGTAATGATGCAATAACTAACATGAACCTCCATACATGCCCTACATCTCCTAATACATTGCCCAAGATTGCATTGCACGTAAAAGCTAAAAACTGACCTGTAACAATCATTAATTCATTTTGTGTAACAATCTGTCCTCTTGTTTCAGCTGGTGACATTTCAGCTAGAAAAGTTGGGACAGTTACAGATGCACCACCCACAGCAACTCCTAAAACGAACCGACAAATGACCATTAACGTAGTGTTTGGAGCAAAGGTGCATCCAAGGGTTGCTATAAAAAATAACAGTGCTAGATATAAGATATTTTTACGACGACCGTTATAATCTGACAAACGTCCGCCAAATAATGCACCAAAAGCTGCACCTAATAAAAGGGAACTAGCGACGAGTCCCTGTGTAAACGGATTTAAATCAAGTTGGTTTGCCTCTGACATATACGGTAATGCCCCATTTATAACGCCAGTATCATATCCAAAGAGAAGACCACCGAATGTGGAAATAAAGGCAATTTTTCTTACCATTCTTTTAGGGTCTTGTTTCTTCCCTTTTGTCTCTATGTACATCCATTTTCCTCCTACCCATATCAAACATAAAAAGTAATGTTTACGAGCTTATAAAGTTAGTAGAAAACTAAATTTTGATAACGTTTACATTATTGAAAGAAACAATTTTCTATTATTTAAAGGGAACTTTGGAAAACAAATACTAGTACCCTAATAGGTGATGGCATGGCTATTAAATCATAAAGATGATGGTACAACTTTGTAAGGAGATTGCACTGAAACCAGTTCTCCTGTTTCAAATGATTCTTTGCAAGCGTATCCTAATGCAGTGGACAATACTCCATCTTCTACTGTGACGTTGGGCTGTCTACTTTCTCTAATACAAGAGATAAACTCTTCAACTTCACTTAAGTATGCCTGCTCAAATCGTTCCAAGAATCCATCTGAACATTCTTTTATCGCTCCTTTTTCATCAAATACAGTTACCATATTTTTTTCTGGGGTTGTTCCGATTCTTAAAGTCCCTTTTGTACCAATAATTTCAGTTTCAATATGATATCCGTGTGCACAATTACGGCCCGCAACAAAAATACCCATTGTGTCATTTTCGAACTTTACTAAGGCAGCACCCGTCTCTGCGTCATTTAATTCTTTAATTTCAGGATAACCATAAGATCCGCCAATAGCCCACACTTGTTTAGCTTCTGAATTTAAGTACCATCTAGCTAAATCCAAATCATGGATAGCCATGTCTAGGAATAAACCGCCACTATAATTGTTCTTAGCAAATGTCATGAACCCCTCAATTGCTTTTGTAGGATCAAGTCCATAGCAACGAATCAAAACGGGCTCGCCTATTTTTCCTTCTT